>Ga0315297_10000720_pt1 | contig 19555 bp, 18 predicted proteins | sample YL17G15_0_MG_FD_203628 | JGI IMG/M metagenome (GOLD analysis project Ga0315297, IMG submission 203628) | Sediment microbial communities from Yellowstone Lake, YNP, Wyoming, USA - YL17G15_0 | ecosystem: Environmental > Aquatic > Freshwater > Lake > Sediment | place: USA: Wyoming | collected... | reverse complement strand
CGGATCGGGGTGAACTCGGGCATCAGGAGAGGCCGGCGCTGCCAGTTCGCACCGTCCACCACCATCGTGTGGCCGGTCACGTAGCTCGCCCACGGTGAGCAGAGGAACACCGCAGCCCACCCCAGCTCGCGGGGGGTCCCGACGCGCCAGGCGGGGCTTCGTCGGTCCTCGGCCTTGCCCCGGTCGGGCACGCCCTCGGTGATGTGCGCGGCCTCGTCCTCGTGCGGGAACAGGCCGGGCACGAGGCCGTTCACGCGAATGCCGTACGGGCCCCACTCGACCGCGAGTGTTTCGGTGAGGTTCTTCACGCCCGCCTTCGCGGCCGCGGAGTGCGAGAACGCCGGTCCGCCGGTCCACGCGTAGGCGGCGCCGATGTTCAGGATCGATGCCGGGCGCCCCGCGGCGATCGCGCGACGACCGAGCTCGCGCGAGCAGAAGAACGTGCCGTCGAGCACGATCGACGTGACCGCTCGCCAGGCGTTGGGGGAGAGGTCCTCGGCCGGGGAGGGGAAGTTCCCGGCCGCGTTGTTCACGAGCACGTCGACCGGGCCGAGCGCCTGCTCGACCGCGTCGAATGCCGCCGCGACGCTCGCCGGCTCGCGGATGTCGAGCTCGATGTCGAGGGCCCGGCCCCCGGCCGCCTCGACCGCGGCCACGCCGGCCGCCCGGTGCTCGGCACTGCGACTGGCCACGGCAACGGCGGCGCCGAGGCGGGCGAACTCGACCGCGATCGCCTTGCCGAGGCCGGTGCCGCTCCCGGTGACGATCACCACCTGGCCGTCGTAGGTGCCGGGCGGCAGCGGGGTGGAACCGGCGGGCGGTGGCTCGGGTAGCGGCATGGTCCCTCCGTCGCATCGACCCGTTGCGCCGGATTGACTCGTGCGGACGGGATGCAGCGGGCACACTACCCACGTCGTATGCGCGGGTTCTTTGCCGGTGTCCTCATCGTGGTCGGGCTGTTGCTCGTCCCCTTCGCCAGCCAGGGTGTGTGGGTGCAGCGCGAACTGCTGTCGACGAGCGCGTTCACAACGCTGTCGACCGACGTGCTCGCCCAGGATGCAGTGCGCGACGCACTCGCGAACCGCATCGTCGACGAGCTCGAGAAGCGGGTGTCCCAGTTGTCGCTCGTCCGCTTCGCCCTCGTGCCGGCGCTGCGCGAGGCGCTCGACACTGAGCAGTTCCGGACCATCTTCGAACGGTCGGTGGGTGACCTGCACTCCCAGCTCGAGCGGGGCGACGACGAGCTGATCCTCGACCTCGACGCGATGTTGCCGCTCGTGCGCGAGCTCGTTTCGCAGGTTCCCCTGGTCGGAGAGGGCGTCGCTTCGGAGATCCCTGACGGCGTGCTCCCAGGGTTCACCGTCGTGACCAAGGAGAACGTGCCCCAGCTCTGGGTCGGGGTCGATGCCACCCAAGAGGCATGGTGGCTGTTCCCGGTGCTCGCGCTCGTCTTCCTCGGCGCCGGTGTAGCTATGGCTCGCCGCCGTGCCGTCGCGGTCGTCGTGGTCGGACTCGGGATCGCTCTCATCGCCGTCGTCCTTGTGCTGTCGCTCAGGCTGGGTCGTGACCCGCTCTCCGAGGTCGCCGGTCCGACGGTCGAGATCGACGCGTTCAAGGCCGGCTATGACACCGTGACGGATTCCCTCGCGGTGCAGACGATGGTGCTCGGCCTCGCCGGCCTCGTTGTCGCCGCGATCGGACTGGGTTTCGTGTTCGTGGGGCGTCGGACCCCCCGGGCTCGCCCGGCGCTCTGAGCGGTCGGTTCGTCGGAGCGTCACCCATCGAAACTGACGCACCGTCAGGCCTATGCTGCCGCCATGGCTGAGCTCCCCAAGATCATCTCCGTCGACGATCACGTCATCGAGCCGGCCGACGTCTGGACGAAGCGACTCCCCGCCAAGTACCAGGACGTCGGTCCCCGGGTCGTCCGTCAGAAGATCGCCGAGATGCAGTACGTCGGTGGTGTCTTCTCGTACCGCGAAGCCGGTCCCGGCGAGGACGGCGACTGGTGCGACTGGTGGTTCTGCGAGGACCTCCGCTACCCGATGACCCGCGTGATGGCCGCCGCGGGCTACCCGCGCGACGAAGTCACGATCACGCCCATCACGATGGACGACATGCGCCCGGGTTGCTACGACACTGCGGCCCGCCTCGAGGACATGGACGCGAACTGGACCGAGGCGTCGCTCTGCTTCCCGACGTTCCCGCGCTTCTGCGGCCAGACCTTCCTCGAGCGCAACGACAAGGAGCTCGCGGACCTCTGCGTCAAGGCCTACAACGACTGGATGTTCGACGAGTGGTGCGCGGGGTCCGACGGTCGGCTCCTCCCGCTCCCGATCATCCAGCTCTGGGACTCCGAGCTGGCCGCAGCCGAGGTGCGTCGCAGCGCGGCGCGCGGTGGCCACGCGGTCTGCTTCACGGAGATCCCGCCCTTCCTCGGCCTCCCCTCGGTGCACGACGCCGACGGCTACTGGGACCCGTTCTTTCGGGCGTGCGCCGAGACCGAGACGGTCGTCTGTATGCACATCGGGTCGTCGTCGAAGATGCCGTCGACCTCGGCCGACGCACCGCCGGCGGTCGGTTCGACGCTTACGTACATGAATGCCGCGATGTCGCTCACCGACTTCCTGATGTGCGGGGTCCTCGAACGCATCCCCGGTCTCGAGCTCGCGTACTCCGAGGGCCAGATCGGGTGGATCCCGTACGTGATCGAGCGGGCCGACAAGGTGTGGTCGGAGAACCGCGGTTGGGGTGGCGTGGCCGACAAGGTTCTGCGCCCGCCGAGCGAGTCGTACTTCTCGAGCGTCTACGGCTGCTACTTCGACGATGAGCACGGCCTGGCGAACCTCGAGGCCGTCGGCGTCGACAACGTCACGTTCGAGACCGACTATCCGCACAGCGACTCCACCTGGCCCAAGACCAAGGAGATCGCCGAGCAGCAGACCAAGCATCTCGACGACGACACGATCTACAAGATCATCCGGGGCAACGCGATCCGGATGCTCCGCCTCCCGCCGGACCAGTAGCCCGGCGCAACCGCACCGATGGCGACGCCGGCCGAGGTCGAGGGCTACAAGCGGGATGCCGCGGATCGTGCGGTGGCGGACTTCGTGCGGTCGGGCATGGTCGTGGGCCTGGGCACCGGTTCGACCGCGATCTTTGCGACGCGTCGCATTGGCACGTTGCTCGCCGACGGGACGCTCACCGACATCGTCGGTGTGCCCACGGCCATCGCCACCGGCGACGAGGCCCGTCGGGTCGGGGTCCCGCTCCTCACCGATGATGTTCCGTGGGAGATCGATGTCACGATCGACGGCGCCGACGAGGTCGATCCCGCGCTCGACGTCATCAAGGGCGGCGGTGGCGCGCTACTGCGGGAGAAGCTCGTGGCCCAGGCCAGCGCGCAGGAGATCATCGTCGTCGACGAGTCGAAGCGGTCACCGCGTCTTGGTACGCAGTTCGCGCTCCCGGTCGAGGTCGTGGGATTCGGGCTCGCGACGACGCAGCGTGCAATCGAAGGACTCGGCGCGCAGGTCGAGATCCGCCGGAGCGCCGACGGTGAGGTCGTCCGCACCGACCAGGGCAATGTGATCTTCGACTGTCGGTTCGGACCGATCGCGGATGCCGCGGCATTGGCGGCCGGGCTCGCGTCCCACGCCGGTGTCGTGGAACACGGACTGTTCCTCGGCATCACGAGCGCACTCGTGGTCTCGGGCGCGGCCGGCGTCGAGGTGATCAGGCGTTCGTGATCAGGCGTACCGGTGCGATCACAGCAACGCCTCGGCGAGCGTTCGGTAGTCGCGCATCACTGCTTCGATGTCGTCGAAGGGCAGCACCTGCACGCACACGTGATCCGCGCCGGCATCGTGATGGGCGCGAACCCGGGTCGCGATCGTGTCCACGTCGCCCCACGCGACGATCGCGTCGACCAGGCGATCACTGATCCCGTCGCCGAGGTCGGCCTCGGTGAAACCGAGACGCAGCAGGTTGTTGGCGTAGTTCGGGAGTGTCACGTACATGCTCATCGCAGCGCGGGCGACCTCGCGCGCCGTCGTCGGATCGGTCTCGAGCACCACCATCTGCTCGGGGGCGAGGAGCCGGTCATCGCCGAGAATGGTGCGGGCGATCTCGGTGTGCTCCGGGGGGACGAAGTACGGGTGCGCGCCGCGGGTGCGGTCGCGCGCGAGCTCGAGCATCTTCGGTCCGAGCGCGGCCAGGACCCGCTCGGGTGGGTCACTCGGCGGCGCGGCGATGAAGAGGCTCGCGTCCATCCGGTCGAGGTAGGTGCGCATAGTGGCGAGCGGGGGCGTGTACTCCTGGCCGTGCAGGCCTTCGACCGACGGCTGGTGGCTCACGCCCATCCCCAGGAGGAACCGACCCGGGAACGCTTCACTCAGCGTCTGCCATGCAGCGTTCATCGACATCGCGTCGCGTGCGTAGATGTTGGCGATGCCGGTGCCGATCGCGATGCGCTCGGTCGCCGACAGGAGCAGCGCCGCGTTCACCGGCGCCTCGCGCCCGACGGCCTCGGGGATCCAGATCGCACCCCAGCCCATCTCCTCGAGCTCGGCCGCGAGATCACCGGCGCGGGACGCGGGTTGGAGGTCGAGCGAGAACGTCCAGATTCCGACACGGCCGAGGTCGACAGGCATCGTGCGAGCGTAGGCCGAGCCGCTCCTTCCGGTGCACGGTCCGACCGCTGCTCCCCGGGGCGCGGTCCCGACTGCTGCGTCCCGGGGCACGGTCCGACCCCCGCGCCCCGGTGCGCGGTCTGACCCCCGGGGCGCACCGCGTGCCAGGACGCGCCGCCGCCCTGCGCTACCCCGAGCGCCCAGCACCAGGCGGACGTGTCGCGTCGCATCGAGCGATCGCTTCGAGCGCTGGGGCGTCAGGCCGCCGCCTCGTCGGGTGGTGCGTTGGCTCTGGCTTCTGCAGGTGCGTGCAGTTCCCAGGTGCCGTCGTGGTGGTCTTGGATCGTGTACCTACGGTGGGTGACGAGGTCGTGGTGCTTGGGGCAGAGGTTGCCGAGCTCGCGGTAGGTGGTGTGCTGCGAGTCGACGAAGTCGACGGTGTGGTGGCGTTCGAGCATCCGGTCGCAGTCGCAGCCGCGGATCTTGCAGGTGCGATCGCGATCCGCGATCGCGATCTTCAGCTCGGCGGGGACGTGGCGGGTGTTGCTCACCACGGTTTGGACGTCGACGCCGTCGGTGATCACGAGCTGGAGCAGCCCGTGGGTCAGCACTTCGCGTGCGTGGTGCACGGGGACGGGGCCGACGCCGGGGATCTCGCAGGTCTCCCCGGGTTCGGTGCGGCCGCGGAGGAGAGCGGGGAGGTCGACCCGCACGCGCACGGCGTGCGGCTGGGGCTTCAGCGTCGGGTCGGTGCCGTGCTCGGCCAGTGTGACGAGTGAGTCGAAGCGGTAGGCATCGTGAGGCTCGCGTTCACCGGCGGTGCGGGCTTCGTCGAACCTCGCCTTGGTGAGCGGTTCCAGTGCCGACAGGATCTTGGCGACGTCTTCGGTCGGACCCGAGAAGGATCCGTGGGTCGCGAAGCCCTGGGTCCAGGTGCGGAGGTGGCGCTCGGCCTTCGCGCGACGCCGGGCTTCGAGCTCGTCGGTCGCGGCGGCGACGACGACTCGTTCGCGCTCAGCGCGCAGCTCGCGCATCCCCGAACGCTTCGCGGTCTCGAGGAGGCGCTGCTCTGCGCCGGGGTCCGCCGTCGCGCCAGCGGCCACCTGCGCGGCCTGCTGCAGCGACAGCTCACCGGAACGGAGCATCTCGGCCGTAGCCGGGAGATCGCCGAGGCGTTGGACCGTCACGAGGCTCTCGCGGGCGGCACCTTCGGACGAGCCGGTCGCTGCCGCGAGCCACTGCTCCGGCGTCGCCGCGTGTGACGTGCGCCGCCACGCGTTCGTGTCCGCGGCGCGCTGGGCGAGCAACGCGGTCGCCGCGTCGAGGAGCTTCGCACCCTCCGCGGCCGCCTCGGCGAGTCGGGCCGCGTCGCGCCCGTCGAGGCACGCCGGGTCGAGCTCGGCAACCGCTTCGCGGGCGAGGTCCCTGACCTCCTCGATCTTGAACATGCCCCCATCCAAACACGGGGGTGCGACACCTACGACTTGGCGGCCTTGACGCGGCTCCTGGCGCTCGATGACTTCGCGACCGGGACGAGTTTGGTGGCCTTGGCGAGCCCGCGCTCGGGCACGTTGTTGTAGATCGCCTCGTACTCGCCGGCGCGCACCAGGTAGGTCTCGTGCCAGATGCCCGCCTCACCGGTCTTGTTCGCCATGCGCATGTACCGGCGCCAGACCTCGAGGTGCGGGTCATCTTTGTCCTTCGCGAAGCGTTCGAGATCCTCGAAGCTCCGCCAGTACTGGATGATCGTGAAGCCGGCCCCCTCGTACCCGAGCAGGCCCTTCTCGGGGTGCTCGCCCAGGTACTTCAGCATCTTCCCCATGCCGCCGATCGCACGGAGTGCCTTCACCAGGTGGCGCTTCTTGTTGACCCGAGCGCCGATGATGAACACCACGAAGTCGCCGTCGACCTCGGCCGTCTGACGGCCCGGAACCACCTTCGCCATCGCCATCCCCCCCACGAGCTCGAACACTCGACGTCGAACGCTCACGGTAGACGCCGGACCGGTTGCTCGGGCCGGGCCCGGGACCGGCACAATGGGGTGGTGCATGCCGCTGCGGTCCGCTTCGAGCTCTTCGTGCCGGAGAGCCATTCGCTGAAGGAGAAGCGAGCGGTGCTGCGTCCGATCGTCGACGGGCTGCGCCACCGGTTCCGCGTCTCGGTGGCCGAGGTCGACCACCAGGATACGTGGCAGCGCGCCGCGGTTGCCGTCGCGGTCGTGGCCGAGAGCGACCGCCATCTCCGCGAGATCCTCACCAACATCGAGCGCCACGTCGCCAACGCGGCCGATGTCGAGCTCCTCGATGTGGAGACGGCGTGGCTGGAGCCGGATTCGCTCCCCTTGGGAGATTCGTTCGCACTGGGTGGTGAGTGAGGTGGCGCGGCGCCCGCCCCGCAAGTTCTCGCGCAGCCTGCGGGTCAACGAGGTCGTGCGGCAGACACTGGCGGACGAGCTCGAGCGCATGGGCGACCCCCGGCTCGACATGGTGACGGTCACCGGCGTCGAGGTGAGCCCCGATCTGCGCCACGCGATCGTGTACTACGGCGCGCTCGACCGGCCTGACGTGGATGCGGCACTCTCGTCGGCCTCGCCGCGGCTCCGGGCCGCGATCGGACGCGAGGTCCGCATGAAGTACGTTCCCGCGCTGCACTTCCGTGAGGACCCGGCGATCGAGGCCGGGCAGCGCATCGAGAAGATCCTTCGAGACCTGCACGAGCAGGAGCCGTCATGACCGGTGCCGGCGAGAGCCCCGCCACAACCAGTCCCGGAGCAGCGAACGTCGACGCCGAGCTGCAGGCCGCCGTCGCGGCCGTCGCCGCCGCCGACCAAGTGACCCTGGTCTGTCACGTGAACCCCGACGGGGACGCGCTCGGCTCCACCCTCGGCCTGCTCCATGTGCTGCGGGCCGCGGGCCGCAACGTCACTGCATCGTTCCCGAACCCCTTCATCATCGCCCCGCACTACCAGCTGCTGCCGGGGCTCGAACTACTCACGCCACCGGCCGAGGTGCCGACCGAGCCCGAGGTGATGGTCACGTTCGACTGCGGCTCACTCGACCGCCTCGGCGATCTCGAGCCGAACGCGAAGGCGGCCCACGAGCTCGTGGTGATCGACCACCACATCTCGAACACCCGCTATGGCTCCATCAACGTCATCGATCCCGACGCCGCGGCCAGCGGTTGGATCGCGCTGCAGCTCATCGACGGCCTCGGGCTCCCGCTCAACCGTGATGCCGCGGTGTGCCTCTACGCGGCGTTGGTGTGCGACACCGGTCGGTTCCAGTACGACACCACGACCCCTGCCGTGTTCGACATGGCCCGGCGGCTGACCGAGTTCGATGTCCCGGTGGCGGAGCTGTCGCGCAGCCTGTTCGAGGAGCACCGGTTCGCGTACCTCCAACTCCTCGGTGACGCGCTGCACAACGCCGAGCTCGTCCGCGAGCAGCGCTTCGTGTGGACCGCGGTCACCCAGGAGATGCTCGGACGCCACGGCGTGGAGATGGAGGAGATCGAGGGCCTCATCGACATCCTGCGGCGCACCTCCGAGGCCGAGGTCACGTGCGTGTTGAAGGAAGAGGTCGACGGCACGATCCGCGTCAGCCTGCGCTCGCTCGGCGATATCGACGTGCGGCGGGTCGCGGAGGCCCACGGCGGCGGCGGGCACCGCTTCGCCGCCGGCTTCACCTCCGGGCTCGACCTCGAGACCTGCGTGGCGCGCATCCGTGCTGCGTTGTAGGCAACGCGTGGTGAAGTTGCCGAGCGGAGCGAGGCCGTGGTGATGATGCCGAGCGGAGCGAGGCCATGGTGACCGATGGCCTGGTTGTGGTCGACAAGCCGACCGGCTGCACGTCGCACGACGTCGTCGCCCGCCTCCGCAAGATCTACGGGCAGCGCAAGGTCGGGCACGCAGGAACGCTCGATCCCGACGCCACCGGGGTGCTGCTCGTGGGGCTCGGACGCGCCACGCGTCTGCTGCGGTTCCTCCAGGTCGCGGGCAAGACGTACCGGGGCACGGTGCGCTTCGGCGTCGCGACGGCCACGCTCGACGCGGCGGGTGAGGTGCTCGACCGCGCACCGATGTCGGTGTCGCTCGACGATGCCGTCGCGGCGACGCAGCGTTTCGTGGGTGACATCGAGCAGGTCCCACCGATGGTCTCCGCGGTACGCGTCGGTGGCCGTCGTCTGCACGAGATCGCCCGCAAGGGCGAAGAGGTCGAGCGGGCACCCCGGGCGGTCACGGTGCGACGGTTCGACATCGAGGGCTTGGAGCCCGGGCCGTACCCGCTCGCCACCGTGTTGGTCGAGTGCTCGTCCGGTACCTACGTGCGCACCCTGGCTGCGGATCTCGGCGCCGCACTCGGCGGCTGTGCCCATCTGGAGTCGCTCCGGCGCCTGGCGATCGGCTCGTTCACCGTCGACGAGGCGCACACGCTCGAGGCGATCGCCGCTGATCCGGCGGCAGCCGTACTCGAGCCGGTCGTGGCGATGCGCGACCTGGAACGGGTCGACGTCGACGCGGAGCGGGCGCGAGCCGTTGCCCACGGCGCGACCTTCACGGCCGATGCCCTCGCCGCGACCGGCGAAGGACCGTTTGCGGTAACCGATCCCGAGGGGGCACTCCTGGCCGTGTACGAGCGGCGCGGAGCCGGCGTGAAGCCCGCCGTGGTGATCGTGGGCGGTGATCAGTGATGCGCGTCGTGACCGATCTCGTGGGCTATGAGCCGCCGGCCGGTGGGGCGGTGGTGACGATCGGCGCGTACGACGGTGTCCACCTGGGCCACGTCGCCGTGCTCCGGCTCGTCCGTGACCTCGCGGCCGCGCGTGGCCTCGAAGCCGTGTGCCTCACGTTCGATCGTCATCCTGCCGAGGTGGTCCGGCCCGGTACCGCCCCGAAGCTGCTCACCACGCTCGAGCAGAAGCTGGAGCTGCTCGACGCGACCGGCTTCGTCGACACGAGCTGCGTGCTCACGTTCGACGAGGCGCGCAGCCGTGAGCCGGCCGAGGAGTTCGTCCGAGACGTGCTCGTCAACGGGTTGGGCTCGTGTTTGGTCGTGGTCGGTGCCGATTTCCACTTCGGATACCGCCGGCACGGCAACGTGAAGCTGCTCGAGCAGATGGGCGGCGAGCTCGGGTTCGAGACGCTGGGCCTCGGCCTCGTGCCGGTCGACGGTGACGCCACCGGCATGGCCTACTCCTCGACCCGGATCCGGGACCTGCTGGGTGAGGGCGACGTCGCCGGCGCGGCTCGGCTGCTCGGGAAGCCGCCTCGACCCCACGAGGTGCGCGGGACGGTCGCGCCCGGCGACCGGCGGGGCCGGGAGCTGGGCTTCCCGACGGCAAACGTCGCCGTGCCGGATCGGATCTGTCTCCCTGCCGACGGGATCTATGCGGGGACGTTCGTCGACGGCTCCGGCGCCGAGCATGGATGCGCGATCTCGCTCGGTCGGCGCCCGACGTTCTACGAGCACGCCGACGTGTCGCTGCTCGAGGCGAACGTATTCGACTTCGACGGCGACCTCTACGGCCAGGCGGTGAAGGTTCGCTTCGTCGATCGGATCCGAGGCGAGGAGCGCTTCGATTCGGTCGAGGCGCTCGTCGAGCAGATGGGCCGTGACGTGGAGACCGCGCGCGCGGTCCTGGCGTCACCACGGTCATAGTGCGACGCATCTCGCGGAGGGCCGGCGCGAGCGTCCTGCTCGCGCTGGGGTGCGTGTTCGCGGTGGTCACGCCCGTGGCTCCGGCGGCGGCAGTCAACGCTCCGCCCGCGAAGTGGGACCCGCGCATCGCCGAGTTCGTGCGGATCGTCGAGAAGTCCCGTGGGCTGAAGTTCAAGCACCCGATCCCGGTCGAGTTCCTCGACGATGTCGCGTTCCAACAGGAGGTGGTCACCGACGACGCCGACCTCACGAAGGCCGATCGCGCGCTCAACGGTCAGTACTCGGGGGATCTTCGTGCGCTCGGTCTCGTCGGCCCGGACTTCGACTTCAACGCGGCGTCGAACGCGCTCGATGCCCAGGGGGTGGTCGGCTTCTACGACCAGGACAAGAAGACGATGGTCATTCGCGGTCAGGACCTCGACAACACCGACGTGCGGGTGACCATCGTGCACGAGCTCACCCACGCGCTCCAGGACCAGCACTTCGGCCTCACGAAGCTGCAGCACGCGACGGAGGGTTCCGGCGAGGGCTTCGCGCTGACGGCCCTCATCGAAGGGGACGCGGTCTGGGTGGAAGAGGACTACGTCGCGTCGCTGCCCCAAGCCGAGCAGGACGCGTACTACGCGGCGATCCCTTCGGCGGGCCCGGAGCTCGGGTCGGCCGCCGACGTCTCGCCGGTGCTCGACGAGCTCTTTGCGGCGCCCTATGGCCTGGGCTACTGGTTCGTCGACTTCCTCCGCACGCACGCGCGCCGGGGCGGGTCGACCAAGGCGGTCGATCGGGCGTTCGCGCATCCGCCCGTATCCGACGAGCAGATCCTCGACCCGGTCGCGTTGCTCGGACGCGAGCGCCCGAACCCACCCCGAGCCCCGAAGCTCGCGGCGGGTGAGACCAAGCGCGGGGGCTCCGACGAGCTCGGCGCGCTCGGCCTGTACTACCTCCTCGCGTCGCGCCTCCATCCGAGAACGGCGCTCGCCGCGATCACCGGCTGGAACGGCGACACCTACGTGGGCTTTACCCGCGAGGAGCAGCCGTGCATTCGGGCTGCGATCGCCACCGACGATCGGGGCGAGGCCAGACAGCTCGCATCCGCGTTGCGGCAGTGGGCGGCCCAGGGGCCGGCCGGTGCGGCGTCGGTCGAACGCACGGGGGCCGAGGTCGAGCTCGAGACGTGTGCGAGGCCCGAGGCCACGCTCCCGACCGCGCAGGCGCTCGCCGACGCCTCGACGGCCCTCGGGTCGCGCTTGTTGAACTACGAGCAGTTCGAGCGTAACGACGGGCTCTCGCGGCGGGACGTGCGTTGCCTCGCCGACCTCTCGAGCACCGACCTGGAGCTCGCCGGGATCTTCAACTCGGTGGCCCCCGATGATGTGACCCCGGAGCAGCAGGCGCTCATCGACCGCAGAGCCCGCGAGTACGCGCGCGAGTGCGGCCTGGTGGTCACGAAGTGACCAGGGGGAGCCCGCGTCGCGGAGGTGCCTCGTGGCGGCGTTCCGGGGCCGAACGTGGGCTCCGCGCGGCCTTCTGATACCCTGGTCGGGTCCCGGCCGCCCGGTTGGGACGCCCCACCTCGCAAGTTGAAGCGAACGCATGCCGGACACCGCTGCCACGATCACCGAGCACCGCTTGCACGAGACCGACACCGGCTCGCCGGAGGTCCAAGTCGCGCTGCTCACCGAGCGGATCAACCACCTGACCGAGCACCTGAAGGTCCACAAGAAGGACCATCACTCGCGTCGGGGGCTGCTCATGCTCGTCGGACAGCGGCGTCGGTTGCTCGATTACCTCCGACGCAACGACATCGAGCGGTACCGAGCACTCATCGCCAAGCTGGGACTGCGCCGGTAGGGACACACGAGGAGCAACGCCCAACGTGGGTGTGCTCCTCGATTCGCGTCTCGGGCAACGTGCCCGGGAGCATCAGACGCGAGGGCGCCGGTTGTCAGTTGCCAGTGCCCGGGCCACTCGAGACGGTCACACCGTTCCGTCTCGAGTGAAGGTCCGGACCCTGACCACTGGGAATCGCCGCTCCTCGCCGTAGAGAGAGGAGCGTCCGATGGCGGACGCCATTCGAGTAGAAGGGCCGATCAACGCGGCCGGTACCACCCTGTCCCTCGAGACGGGAAAGCTCGCCAAGCTCGCCGACGGCGCGGTCTTCGTGCAGATCGGCAACACCACGCTGTTGTCGACAGTCGCGACGAGCAAGCCGCGCGACGGGATCGACTTCTTCCCGCTCACCGTTGACGTCGAGGAGCGGATGTACGCGGCGGGGAAGATCCCCGGCTCGTTCTTCCGCCGCGAGGGTCGCCCCGGTGAGCAGGCGATCCTCACCTGCCGTCTGACCGACCGGCCGCTGCGCCCGTCGTTCCCGGCCGACTTCCGCAACGAGGTCCAGGTCATCGCCACGGTCATGGGCGCCGACATGGAGAACCCGCACGACATCGCGTCGATCAACGGTGCGTCCGCGGCCCTCATGGTCTCCGGGATCCCGTTCAACGGCCCGATCGGCGCAGTGCGCATCGCGCGCATCGACGACGAGTGGATCGCGCACCCCACGTACGCCGAGGGCGCGGAGTCGATCTTCGAGATGGTCGTCGCCGGCCGCAAGCTCCACGACGGTGACGTCGCAGTGATGATGGTCGAGGCGGGCGGCACCGCCGGCTCGTTCGAGAAGTACGCCGAGGGGACGGCCAAGGTCACCGAGGAGACCATCGCCGATGGCCTCGAGTGGTCGAAGCAGTGGATCCTCGCGTCGATCGAGCTCCAGCTGGAGCTCGTGAAGAAGGTCCAGGAGGCGAACGGCCCGATCGAGACGATCGCGTACACGCCGAACGTCGACTACCAGGACGATGCGTTCGACGCGATCGCCGACGAAGCCCGCGTCGCGACCGCCGAGGCGTTGACCATCGCCGACAAGAACGACCGTAACGTCCGCCTCGACGAGATCCGCGATGCGTCGATCGCAGCCCTCGTCGGTGCCGATGACGCGCCGGGCCCCTTCGCCGGGCGCGGTGGCGAGCTCAAGAAGGCCTACCGCTCGCTGCAGAAGCAGATCGTTCGCGATCGGATCGTGAAGGAGGGAGTCCGCATCGTCGGACGCGGTGTCGCCGACCTTCGCCCGCTCGAGGCCGAGATCGGTGTCATCCCGACCGCCCACGGGACCGGCCTCTTCCAGCGGGGCGAGACCCAGGTGCTGAGCGTGACCACGCTCGGCATGCCCCGCATGGAGCAGATGGTCGACTCGATCGGCACCGAGGATCGCAAGCGCTACATGCACCACTACAACTTCCCGCCGTTCTCCACGGGTGAGACCGGTCGGGTCGGGTCGCCGAAGCGTCGCGAGATCGGCCACGGCGTGCTCGCAGAGCGGGCGATCGTGCCCGTGCTCCCGAGTGCCGAGGATTGGCCGTACACGATCCGAGTGGTCTCCGACGTGCTCTCGTCGAACGGCTCCACGTCGATGGCCTCGGTCTGCGGTTCGAGCATGGCGCTCATGGACTCGGGGACGCCGATCAAGGCGCCGGTCGCCGGCATCGCGATGGGCCTCGTGCTCCACGACGGCGAGTACGTGACGCTGACCGACATCCTCGGCCAGGAGGACGCGTTCGGTGACATGGACTTCAAGGTCGCCGGCACCGCTGATGCGGTGACGGCACTGCAGCTCGACACGAAGATCGACGGGATCCCTGCCGACGTGCTCGCCAAGGCGCTCCTCCAGGCCCGTGACGCGCGGCTGAAGATCCTCGACGTGATGCAGACGGCGATCGACGGCCCGCGCGACGACGTTCGTCCGACCGCACCGAAGATCATCAGCATCCAGATCCCGATCGACAAGATCGGCGAGGTCATCGGCCCGAAGGGCAAGGTCATCAACACGATCACCCAGGAGACCGGCGCCGACGTGTCGGTGTCCGACGACGGAGTGGTCGGGACCGTGTCGATCGGTTCGAAGGAGTCCTCGGCCGTCGAGGAGGCACGTCGACGGATCGAGCTGATCCTCGACCCACCGACTGCGGAGCTAGGCGCGAACTACACCGGCCGCGTCGTCAATGTCACGAAGTTCGGTGCGTTCGTGAACGTGCTGCCCGGTCGTGACGGACTGCTGCACATCTCGAAGCTGGGCGGCGGCAAGCGCGTCGACCGCGTCGAGGACGTGCTGAACCTCGGTGACGAGGTGCAGGTCCGAGTCGACGACATCGACAACTCCGGCAAGCTCTCGTTGAGCCTCGTCGGGGCAGACGGTGAGGTGGCCGAGAGCGCACCGCGCGAGCAGCGTGAGTCGGGGCCCCGTGACCGTGATCGCAGCGGCGACCGGGGTGGCGACCGTGGTCGTGACCGCGACCGTGAGAGCGGTCGTGACAGTGGTCGTGACAGTGGTCGTGACCGTGACAGCAGCGCGAGCACGAGCGACAGCGGCGGCGGATCGACGGCGAAGGCCGCACCCTCGTTCGAGGACTCCTGGGAGGAACAGGCCAAGGAGGAGTTCGGCGATCTCGGTCCCGCCGAGGCCGGACGCAGCGGCGCCCCGGGTGGCGGTGGCGGCGGCGGTCGTCGCGGCGGCGGTGGCGGCGGTCGACGCCGGCGCTGATCGCGGCGCGACCGGCCGATTCCACCAGGCCCGAGCCACGTCGTCGATGAACGGAGCCGGGTGACCGACGGGATCCGACGTACCGAGCTCGACTCAGGGGTGCGCGTCGTCACCGAGGCGCTTCCCGCGCTGCGGTCGGTCGCGGTCGGCTTCTGGGTCGGCACCGGCTCGCGTGACGAACCCGACGAGCTCGCCGGCGCGAGCCACTTTCTCGAGCACCTGCTCTTCAAGGGCACGGAGCGGTGGAGCGCGCATCAGATCGCCGAGGCGATCGAGTCGGTCGGCGGCGACATGAATGCGTTCACCGCGCACGAGCTCACCACCTACTACGTGCGGGTGCCCGACGACCGGCTTGCGCTCGCGCTCGAGATCCTCTCCGACATCGTCTGGTCGCCGGCGTTCCGCTCGGAGGAGGTCGACTCCGAGCGTCAGGTGATCCTCGAGGAGATCCGGATGCGCGACGACGCGCCCGAGGATCTCGTGCACGAGCTGTTCGGCGAAGCGATCTTCCCCGAGCACCCGATCGGGCGTGATGTCATCGGGACGCCCGACACGATCAACGCAATGGGTCCGGGCGAGATCGGCGGGTTCCATGCCGAGCACTACCACCCGAGCAACGTCGTCGTCGCGGCCGCAGGCAACCTCGACCACGACGAGGTCGTGGCGCTCGTCGAAGCCGGCCTCGCGCACGCCGGCGGGAGTCGCCCGGCGCGCGCTCCCTGGCAGGGCGGGCCCGCAGCGCGGCCCGTCGCCGTACTCGAACGCGACACCGAGCAGGCGCACGTCGTGCTCGGGATGCGGGCGATCGGACGCGAGGACCCCGATCGGTACGCGCTGACGGTGCTGAACCAGGTACTCGGGGGAGGAATGTCGTCGCGGCTCTTCCAGGAGGTCCGAGAGCGCCGAGGCCTGGCCTACTCCGTCTACTCCTACCGAAACTCGTTCGAGGAGACCGGCACCTTCGCCGTGGCTGCCGGGACGGCTCCGGAGCGCCTCGACGAGCTGCTCGACACCCTCGAAGCCGAGTTGGCTCGGCTCACGGTCGAACGAGGTGTCACCCAACGCGAGCTGGCTGCGGCCAAGGGCCACCTGACCGGCTCGCTCGCGCTGTCGCTCGAGAGCTCCAACGCGCGGATGCACCGTCTCGGTCGGAGCGAGCTGATGCTGGGAGAGATCCTGTCGCTGGACGAGCTCGTCGCCGAGGTCACCCGGATCGAAGCCGATGACATCACGAGGGTCGTGGATCGGGTGCTCGGTGTGCCCGAGCGCACCCTCGCGGTGGTCGGGCCGGTCGACGCATCGACGTTCGTTCGCGACCGACCGGCGCCGCGAAACGGCGACGCGGTCATCGACCCCACGCTCTAGCCTTCGCTTCGTGATCCGCGTCGGGGTGTTCGGGGCCGGAGGCCGCATGGGCTCCACCGTGTGCGGCGCGGTTGCCGGTGCCCCGGACCTCGAGCTGGTGGCCGCGGTCGACCCACTCCACGCCGGGATCGACCTCCAGCAGCTCGGCGTGGCCGACACCGGTCTCCAGATCGCCCGCACTGCCGAAGCCCTCTCCGAGGCCCGGGCCGACGTCGCGGTCGACTTCACCGTGCTCGACGCGGCCCGAGAGAACCTGCGTTGGTGTGCGGCGAACGGCGTGCACGCGGTGGTGGGCACCACTGGCTTCTCCGAGGCCGACATCGATGACCTGCGGACTCGGTTCGAGGCCGGCGCGGCCAATGCGATCATCGCCCCGAACTTCGCGATCGGGGCGGTGCTGATGATGCGCTTCGCCGAGATCGCGGCCCCGTATTTCGAGACCGCCGAGGTGATCGAGCTGCACCACGACGAGAAGGTCGACGCACCGTCGGGCACCGCGATGCTCACCGCGGCCCGCATGGCCGAGGCATCGTCGAACTGGGCGGCGGATCCGACCGAGAAGGTCGTCCTCGAAGGCGCTCGCGGCGGCGCGGGTCCGGGAGGGATCCGGGTGCATTCCGTGCGGCTCCGGGGCCTGGTGGCGCACCAGGAGGTGCTGCTCGGGACGACCGGCCAGTCGCTCTCGATCCGGCACGACTCCTATGACCGCACCTCCTTCATGCCCGGTGTGCAGCTCGCCGTGCGGTCGGTCGGCGACCATCCGGGCCTCACCATCGGCCTCGACGCGTACCTGACCTGACCGGTCGCGGGTGCCGTGAACCCCGAGGCCGGCTCGGCGTATTGCCCTTCGGGAGTCGGTGGCCGTAGCGTCTCGCCCCGTGGGTGATGGGGGGCCGCTGCTCGCGGTCAACAATCTCGAGGTGCTCTACGGCGGCGCGATTCGGGCGCTGCGTGGCATCAGCCTCGAGGTGGGGCAAGGCGAGATCGTCGCGCTCCTCGGCGCCAATGGCGCAGGCAAGACCACGCTCCTGCGGGCGGTCTCCGGGCTGCTGTCCGAGCACTCGGGCCGCGTGGCGCGCGGCGACGTCATGCTCGACGGCACGTCGATCCTCGGACTCGGTGCGCCGGCGATCGTGCGACGTGGTCTCGCCCAGGTGATGGAAGGCCGTCGGGTCTTCGCCGAGCTGACGGTCGACGACAACCTCCGCGCCGGCGGGTTCACCCGACGCGACCGGGCCGGGACGCGCGAGACCTACGAGCGGATCCTCGAGATGTTCCCCGTCCTCGAGCAGCGCAAGCGGTCGGTCGCCGGGTATCTCTCGGGTGGCGAGCAGCAGATGCTCGCGATCGGCCGGGCGCTCATGGCCGACCCCCGGTTGCTCCTGCTCGACGAGCCGTCGTTGGGGCTCGCGCCGCTGATCCAGGCGCAGATCCGCGACACCATCGTGGCGATCGCCGAGACCGGGACGAGCGTGCTGCTCGTCGAGCAGAACGCGATGATGGCGCTCTCGATCGCGCACCGAGCTTCGGTGCTCGAGAACGGGCACGTCGTTCGCGAGGGTCTCGGCGCCGAGTTGCTCGGCGACGAGGAGATCCGTGAGGCGTACCTCGGGATGGGGGAGCGCGGGCGCCGATCCTTCCGCGACCTGAAGACGTACCGCCGGCGGACGCGTTGGACCGCGTGAACATGGGCCTCATGATGTGGGTCGCCTGGATGTGGGCAACATGACCACGCCGCTGCTCGAGTTCGTCGACGTGACGCTGGCGTTCGGCGGCGTCACCGCGCTTCGCGACGTGAACTTCACCGTCGAGCCCGGGGAGCTCTTCGCGGTGATCGGCCCGAACGGTGCCGGCAAGACGTCGACGTTCAACTGCATCAACGGCGTGTACCGGCCCCGGCAGGGGAACATCCGCTTCGAGGGCAAGGACCTCATCGGTCTGAAGCCGCCGGCGATCGCGCGGCTCGGGGTCGCGCGGACGTTCCAGAACCTCGGGCTCTTCGTGAACCTCAACGTGATCGACAACCTCATGCTCGGACGCCACGTGCGGATGCGCACCGGGATCTTCACGGGGATGGCGTGGTTCGGGCGCGCCCGGCACGAGGAGATCGCGAACCGGGGCAAGGTCGAGGAGATCATCGAGCTCCTGGCGCTGCAGCCGTACCGGTACGAGCCGGTCGGCACCTTGCCCTACGGCATCCAGAAGAAGATCGAGCTCGGACGGGCCCTGGCCATGGAACCGCGTCTGCTGCTGCTCGACGAGCCGGTGGCGGGGATGAACCGCGAGGAGACCGAGGACATGGCCCGGCTCATCCTCGAGATCCGGCGCGAGCTCGACCTCAGCATGATCCTCGTCGAGCACGACCTGCAGATGGTGATGGAGCTCGCCGACCGCTTGCTCGTGCTCGACTTCGGCGAACCCATCGCGCTCGGAGGGCCGGCCGAGGTGCAGGCGAACCCACGCGTCATCGAGGCGTACCTCGGGCAGGGGGAGCTCGCGTGACCGCGGCCGTGGCGCCCGCGCGCCCGGTGCCCGACGCCGACGCGGGTCCGTCGACGCTCCCGGCCTGGCTCCTGCACCACTCGGCGACGCGACCGCGCGACGTTGCGCTCCGGGTCAAGGAGCTCGGGCGCTGGCGTGAGATCACGTGGGAACAGCACGCAGGGCGTGTCGCGGCCGTCGGTCGTGCCCTCGCGCATCACGGTGTCGGGTCCGGTGACCGGGTGCTGCTCGTCAGCGAGAACCGCCCTGAGTGGGTGATTACCGACCTTGCCACGCAGGGCCTGGGTGCGGCGACGGTGGGCATGTTCCCGACGATGCCGGCCGCGGAGGCCGCCGACGTGATGCGGCGAACCCAGGTGCGCGTCGCTGTCGTCGAGGACGAGGAGCAGCTCGACAAGCTGCTCGAGGCCCGAGACGGCACTGCATTGGAGAAGATCTTCGTCATCGACCCGCGCGGGATCCGCCGCCTCGAGGCGCCGGCCGCGAGCTTCGAGGAGCTCGAGGCGCTCGGGAGTCTCGACGCCGTGGCGCTGCGGGCCGCCGATCCCGAGCTCTGGCACCGGTCCGTTCACGCGCTCGAGCGCGGGACCGTTGCCACCGTGGTGTTCACGCCGGGGACCACCGGGACGTCGAAGGGCGCGCTGCTCACCCACGGGAACCTCGCGGCGGCGGCCGAGGCGGGCGTCGCCGAATACGGGCTCGGGCCGCATGATCAGATCGTGTCCTGCCTGCCGTTGTGCGAGATCTCCGAGCGCGTGCTCGTCGTGGCCCAGGCCACCCGGGCCGCCGCGACGGTCCACTTCGGCGAGGGC
>Ga0315297_10000718_pt1 | contig 19607 bp, 36 predicted proteins | sample YL17G15_0_MG_FD_203628 | JGI IMG/M metagenome (GOLD analysis project Ga0315297, IMG submission 203628) | Sediment microbial communities from Yellowstone Lake, YNP, Wyoming, USA - YL17G15_0 | ecosystem: Environmental > Aquatic > Freshwater > Lake > Sediment | place: USA: Wyoming | collected... | reverse complement strand
TTGGGATTGCAGGCTATTTGGCATTCATGTATTTCATGACGCCAAAGAGAGGTGATTGATGTGGAGAAAGCTTGATCAAATGATTGAGGATGTTGAAGCATCAGGGTACATATTAGAAATGAATATACAGCAAGGAGATGATCGATCTAAAGACGCGCAAAAAAGAGTACGAAAGCATGTGCAACTCGTAAAAGAATTAAAGCGCGCAAAGAAAACCGCATTAGAGTTAGGAATATAGGAGGTTGTAGTATGATTGGACTTGGCACGTTGTCACCATTTGAAGATGTACAAGCACTCATCAAGGGGAAAGTGGGAGAGTTCTTACAAGCTGAGGGAATTATTCGGAAGTATCTACAACATACAAGTGCGTCCATTCGAGCTGAAGCTGCTGGACTACTTGCTGAGCATACACTTTTAGAGGGTGAGTTAGGAAGTGCACAAACCAAGATTGCACAGTTCCAGCAAGGAGCGTGGTCATTCTCAGATGTTATTTCACTCGGGGACGTAGGGACTCGATTGGTACAACATCTTTCAAAGGTGACTAGTTTGGAACAGAAAGCAACCGGTGTCTATTCACCGTCGATGGGATTGCTGACTGGTGCAGCACCCATACTTGGTGTCGTTGCCGTAGCGACAGTGGCATTATGGATCATATTACGGCGATAATTATCGTTGGGGAAACAACGATACTATAGATCAACTGGTCGTCGTTGAGGTGCAGACGAGGCTGCACAGACATATGTCCAACGGTAGCGGCCGAGGAATGGTCAAGCAATTATTTAACCATTCTTAGGAGGTTACGATTATGGCACTGTTAGGGAAATTTATTGATCAGCGGACAATTGCTGCAATTGCATCCAACGGATCCGCGTCATTTGCGCACGGGTTGCCATCAGCACCAGATTTCGTCATCATTGCAGGATTCACATCTGCAACGGTGGCATCAGGTGCTTCAGCATTGCCATCATGGGTGGCTGATGCGACCAACGTATCATTGTTTGGGACTGGTGTTGGTGGTAACATTATCGCCGTCACGTCGGTTGTTGCGCACAGCATCATCCGATAATTGATAGTGCATTACTTACCGGTTCCTTGGCACTCAACTCCTAATGGAACCGGATATATGAGGGGAGTATGGCATAATGACAATCAAATGGGGTAGTGGGATGGAAAAGAGTCGTCAAAAGATTTTGTGTCTGTGTCAAGGAGGGAATTGTCGATCCGTTCATTTGGCATATTTGTTGAAGTATCGGTATGGTGCAGATGCGCTTGCTTGTGGATGGGAAGGTAACTCAGCTGTCACAATGATTATGTTATGTAATTGGGCTGACATTATCATTGTTGTGCAAGAGGCCATGAAAGAAAAAGTTATTGAGGATTGCCGTCATAAAGTATCTGTGTTTGATGTGGGTGTCGATCGATTTTTTAATCCAAATGTTGAGCTGTTAACACTTTTTGATAATATGATTCAGCATAACATTCACTCTGTTGAGGGAGAGGGTGTGAAAGGAGCCGTATGCCAGAAGTCATTGAACCAACAAATGTAGGGGAGTTCATTGCAGCACAGCGGTTTTCATTCGAAGAAAAAGTGGATCATACGCGAATCATCAAAGAGTTTACGAATCTCTATTACATGCATAAAGTTCAGACATGGTGCAATACAAAATGGCGAGGTGTACCACTATGTAAAGCACCAACAGATTTATGGATTTATCAAGAGTTGATCGAGGAACTCAGACCAGATCTCATTATCGAGACTGGGACATTGTGTGGTGGCAGCGCGCTCTTCTTACGCGATATGTTGAAGTTAATTTTTCCAAATGGGCAGGTTTTTTCAATTGACATTGATCATAGCAAAGTATTTGGCAAAGCAAAGGTTGATGGGATTACATATATTAAGGGATCATCAGTTGATCCATGTATCGTATTAAAAATAGAGGAATATATTACAGCAGCATTTGCTCAACGAATCATGGTCATTCTTGATAGTGATCATAGCAAGGAACATGTGTTGCAGGAGCTAGCATTGTATGCACCACTTGTGACCAAGGGATCAGCACTCATCATTGAGGATACCAATACAGCTGGCCCAAAGGATGCGGTAGACGAATGGGAGCCGTTACATCCAGAATTTCAAATGAGTGCGATGTGCGAGAAATTTATGTTGACATTTAATCGTGGAGGATATTTCGAGAGGGTCACATGACATTAATGGAAATATATGAGGCAAAGCGTCGTAATGAGATGAGTCGGTATAGGGAGATTTATCCAGAAATTGTTTTTGGGAGCGGTATGAGTGCATTCAAAATTGATCTTGTTGCAAATGTGCCAAAACTCATTTTGAATGTTGACCGACCAAAAGCATTCATAATGACAAACATTAATAATCCAGATAACACACCTGTATTTATTGGGCCAAGTCAAGATGTAAGTTTTGAGAGTGGGTTTCCAATTGTTGCTGGTGATCCATTAGCTTTTGGAGTATCAGAGAATACAGAGTTATGGGGTATTGCCATTGTCAACATGACATTGTATATTATGGATATGGGGTTATGAGATGTGGTAAAGTAGGAGGTAGACGATGAGGATACTATTGGCACTCATCATACTTTTATGCGGGAGTCAAGTGTTAGCAGCGAGTAATGATGTCTTGTTGAATTTGAAAGATCCATCATCATCAAATCCATTGACACCAACACTCAAGGTTGAGGGTAAGGTAGATGGCGCAACTAATCCAACAGTGAAGGTGCCGATGCTCCCATGTGTGGCCAATGCGGTTGCACCAACATGGGCTGAAGGAAGTATTGTGCCATGTTCAACTGATCTCGCTGGGACAATGCGAACAAGTACAAGTGGTGGTGGGAGTACGTATCTTGATGCGGATGCGATTGCCAATCAAACGACAACAGCCGTCCATGGCCAAACATATATGTATAATGGCGCCACATGGGATAGAGTGAGAGGAACAATCGTAGGTGGATTACAAGTCAATTGTATTACAGGATGCGCGGGTGGCGCATCAACACCAACAGATGCATTTGCAAATCCGGTAACAGCAGGATTGCAACAGACATTTAATATGGGGTTTAATGGAGCAACATGGGATAGGTTACGATCAACAATAGCAGGTGGGCTGTTAGTGAATGTGAGTAATGCGTCATTGGCAGTAACAACAGTAGATACTATATCGACAAATAATAGTACGACAGCAACTCTTGGAATTGGTGGAGTATTTACAGGGGCAAGTGATGATATACAAAATTTCAAAGCGATAAGCGTGTTAATTTTTTCAGATAAGAATAGTGCAACACTCGGTATTTCATTTCAATGGTCGTCTGATAATGTAAATTGGGATGTAGCAGAAGCGTATGATTATTTAACTGCTAATGGTGGGGCATCATTTATAGATTCACCAAGAGCGCGATTTTTTAGATTAGTCTATACGAATGGAGCAGTAGCACAAACAGTTTTTAGAGTTCAGACAATTTTAAGAGTGGCAACTATAACAGATATACATGATAGAGTAAAGAATGTTCCATTAGCAAATGATTCAACAACGAATGTCCATGCAGTAATAGCGGGTGAGACAACAGCAGGTGGAGGAGCATTTGTTAATGTGAAAGTGAATCCATCAGGAGCACTCACAGCAGATGTCACACAAGCAACATCACCGTGGGTAGTGAGTGGAACAGTAGCAGTAAGTAATGCATTGTTATTGGATGCAACATTTACAGGAAGATTTCCAGTAGCGTATGTAGATGCAGATACGATAGCGAATCAGACAACAACAGCAGTGCATGGGCAGAATTATATATTCAATCCTGGAACAGTGGCATGGGATAGAATGAGATCACCTTCAGGTGATGCATTGGCTATTGGTGGAATGGTGTCAAGCGGTAATTTAGTATTTAATTCAGCGACATGGGATAGAGTACGTGAACCAACAGCAGATGGACTTACTGCAATTGGTTTACAAGCAGCTGGGTTATCATTTTTTAATGGTGCATCATGGGATCGTGTACGTGGAACAGTTGCAGGTGGTATCTCAGTAGGAGGAACAAAGACAGATAATGGTGGTGTACCAGGAGCGACGAATATAGGAGTATTACCATGTGTAGCAAATGCAGCTGCACCAGTACGAACAGAAGGCAATCAAGTAGGATGTAGTACGAATCTCAGTGGAGCAACAAGAACGATTAATGAATCGTCAATAGCAACAGCGAATAATGATGGAGCATGTTCGAGTGGGGCTGTATCGTTTACAGCAATAGCGAGTAATGCAAGTAGAACATGGTTGGCAGTATGGGCAAGTCCGGCCAATACAGATGATGTCTATTTGAAATTAGGTGCGACAGCGACAGCGGCAGATGCACGGTTTGCACCAGGTCAGCCGCTCAATTTTACGAGTGGGAGAATCTATACGGGCATTATTGATGCATTTCCAGCGAGTGGAACACAAGCTGTCTGCGTGATGGAGTTAAATTAATATGATATATCTAATATTAGCGATCATATTATTTGCAAGTGAAGCATTGGCACAAGGAGCAGGTGTAGGGCCAGCACCAGGAGTACAGTTGAATGATGAAGCTGCGGTGCAAGGTCGTGTGCAGATTATAAATTGTGCAGGTGCTGGGATTGTTTGTACAAAATCAGGTGTGACAGGAACTCTTACCGTATCAGGCGCAGCTGGTAGCGTCTATACGACAGTGCAAGAAGAATCAGTGTCATTGACACAACGGGCAATCTTGAATTTTCTTGGCAGTAGTATGACATGCGTTGATAATGGTGGAACACTTGCGACAGATTGTACGATTACAGGAGGCAGTGGGAGTGCGAATGTCGTTGTGGTAAGTATAAGTTTAGGAACAGGTGGTGGACTTGTATATAGTACGACAGTCATTGGACAAGCATGGGTGACGGCCACAAGTGCGATTGCATGTAGTCCATTTGGAACCACAGCAGATGGGTTGACACCAGAAACAGTGATGGCGTCAGGTGTACAAGCCACGACATCGGCCTATGTGGTTGGGACAGGGTTTAATTTGAATGTCTATACTCCACATGGAGCTACAGGGACATATCGGTTTGGTTGTACTGGCGCATAATTGAGGAGGGATAATGAAGAAGCTATTAGGAATATTGTTAGGAATCATGTTATTGCCAATGAGTGTGATGGCACAAGGGTTGCCATTAAAAGATGGGACGGCATCCACACTTGCAACAGTGCAAAGTTGCGGTACTCCAAATTGTGTAAGTGTACAGACACCGCAAGCACCGGCATCGACAGGATTAGGTGGATTAGTTGGAAGTACAGGAGCATCAAGTTCGAGTGCAACAACCGGAAGAAATAATAGAAATTATGTAGGTGAAGATCATGGGCTACAAGTTGCAGCAAAGTATATCTATTGGGATGATACATTTAATTCGTTAGCACAGAACACGGCAAAGTATCAGTTTGCAGCAACAACACAGACTGTGACACAAGCTGCAGGGTATTTGAATATCAATGCGGCAGCAGGTAATGCCATCAATACGAACAGTGGGATGAAAACATGGAGAACATTTCCGATATTTGGAAAATCAGAATTACGATTTAATCTTTCAGGATTTTTAACGGTTACACCACAAACAAATGTCACAATTGAGTTTGGATTATTTTCAGCAGATTTAACAACGAGAGTCGCACCGACAGATGGAGTCTTCTTTCGATATAATACGTTAGCGGAATTTAGAGGTATTGTTAATATTGCAGGTGTAGAAACACAAACAGCAGCATTGACAGCACCATCCATTAATGTGAATCATGATTTTGCAATTATTATTCAAACGAATACTGTAACATTTTTTGTTGATGATGTATTACTTGCAACAATTAATTTGTTGACTGATATACCAGGATCAGGGCAACCGATGCTCGCAGCAGAACAAAATTTGGTCATGAGACAGTATATAGGCGCAGCAGCACCGGCAGCAGGTGTACAGTTAAAAGTAAGTGATGTGTTTGTCACATCGTTAGGGATGGATCAACAAAAGTTGTGGGCCGAGCAAAAAGCTGGGTTTGGGCATATGGCATCACAAGGTCAGAATGGTGGGACCATGGGTTCCACTGCATTGTTGACAAACAGTCTTGCACCAGGCGCTGGTGCAGCGATGACCAATACGACTGCCGCACTCGGTAGCGGACTTGGTGGCCAGTTTGCAGCGCAGCCAACATTGGCAGCTAGTACTGATGGCATCATGCAGAGTTTTCAGAATCCGGCTGGTGGCGTGAATCAAACACCACGGAATTTGGTAATCAGAGGAGTATGGTTAAGAGGCATGGTCACCACATTATTTGTTGGCGGCCCAGTGTTGTATTATTATTCATTGGCGTACGGGCATACTGCTGTCAGTATGGCGACAGCAGAAGGTACATCATTTACCACGAATCCAACAACGAAAGCACCACGAAGAATAGCATTAGGGATAGAAACCTATGGTGTGACAGCGGTGGTTGGCACATTAGGTCAAGGCATGTTGTATCGATTTGATTCACCGATTGTGATTGCACCAGGAGAATTTATTGCAATTTGCGCAAAGAATGTTGGGACAGTGACGACAGCAGGTGTAGTCACATGGTTGGTTGGCTTTGACGGTTACTTCGAATAGGAGATTGCGCATGAAAAAAATATTTGTAAGTTGGTTGATTGGGTTAATCGTATTATTGCCATGTATTGGATTTGCTGGAGAAGCGCCGACGGCTAATTCACCGTCAACAACTGTCATTACTGGGACGGCTGCAATTTCAACTGGTGTGACATTAACATTAGCTGCACCTCCAGCAGGGTTGTTTCATTATATTAATGGGATCGATATCAGTTGTTTTGCAGGTGCGGCACTCACACCAGCTGCCACACCAGTACTTGTCACAAGTACAAATTTGAATGGTAATCCAACATTTGATTTTCAGAATGCAGGCGCACAAGGTACGATTAGTCGAGTTCAAATTTATCCAGGTACTCCAATCAAATCTTCTGTGGCTGCCACGGCCACAACAATTGTCGCGCCTGTGTTGACTGGCTGCGTATGGCGGTTATCAGCGTATTTTTATGTTGGGCCATAACCCTTTAACGAATGAAAGGAGGTAGCCATGGGAGATAAGAAACAGAAAGAAAAGAAGAAGCAGAAGAAGGATAAATAAGAAGGTAGTTAATTGAGGGAGAAGGGAAAGGAACCATGCGGATGCCAAAAGAAACGAGTATTGATCAGATCGAATTAGGTGCCCATCAACGGTGTAATATCATGTGTACAGTCCTCACATTAGGGATGGTACCAATCGAGTTTGTAGTTGGGTTTGGTCGTATGCAAATGCCAATCAATGGACAAGTCTTTCAACATATTATGAAGGCCATTGAGGTTGGGAAGGCTCGTAACATGGCTGTGGAATATATGTTGGCTATCCCTGAAAAAGATCGGCCAAAATGGTTGTTCTTTTATGGTGATGACATGCTACCACCATGGGATGGTTTTGTCAAGTTGTATGAGGAAGCAGAAAAGAACAAATGGGATTGTTTGACTGGTCTCTACTTTGTTAAGGGAGAGCCACCGACACCATTGACATGGCGAAATGATACTGTTGGACGTCTTCGACCTGGTATTGATTACAAGGTAGGTGAGGTGATATGGGTTGATTTGACAGGGCTCGATTTTACACTGATCCGAACGAGTATGTTGGAGAAGATGACACCGCCATACTTTAAGACTGGACCGTCACTCCGATCGTCAATTCCAAAAGGGATTGCAAAGTATACAGATCCAAAAGCCATTGTATTGCATACAGAAGATGTCTGGTTCTACAATAAAGTGAAGGAACTTGGTGGAACAATTGGTGTGCATACCGGTGTAAGGGTGGCACATATTGATCATCGCAGCGGGATGGTGTATTAGGAGGAGCATATGGCAAAGCGACGTCGGCGAAAGAATCCTAGTGATGTTTTTATGAGCCACGTACAAGATGTGTTGGAACTTATGCAGAAGGTGAGTGATAAAGCAAGTAAACTTGCGACACATGCACCAAAAGATGCGCCATGGGTTAGGCAATATTTACAGGAAATTGGTGATAAGATCGATGAGTTAGGAGAACGGTTTGAAGAAGAGTTGGAAGAGAATGGGTTGATCTAATCATTTACATGAGGGAGATGTGGGACTATGGCACTCGAAGAAAAAGTGGAATGGGAAGTGGCAAAGCAAGATATTACTGCAGATGAGGATTTCAGCAAGCCAGATTTTAAGGCAGACAAGGATGTGAAGAAGGTGAACCTTGCTTGTGGACAAGTCAAGCGAGAAGGATACATTGGGATTGATAGTGTCGCCACGGCAGCAGCAGATATTGTCCATGATCTCTATAGTTTTCCATGGCCATTTGAGGATGATAGCATCTATGAGTTTACATGTGATCATTTCGTTGAGCATATTCCAATTCAATTAAAGGATGGGTCATTTGGGTTGATTCGGTTTATGGAAGAAGTCTGGCGGTGTTTAATGCCTGGAGGAACGATCCACATTACAGCACCGTACTATACATCCATGCGTGCATGGCAAGATCCAACGCATACACGTGCAATTACAGATGTCACATTTACGTACTTTAATAAGCCATTAGTAACGGCAATGCAGATGGATCATTATTCTGGGAAATGTAATTTCGAACAATTGAGTCGGAAGTATTACATTACACCAGAATGGGAACCAATGGCAGAAGAAGCTCGGACATGGGCCATGAAACACTACAACAATGTGGTGGCTGATATTGGCTTTGTACTCAGAAAGATCGAGCTGTAACCTTTAGTCGGGGTGTAGCTCAAACTGGTAGAGTGCTTGCTTTGGGAGCAAGAAGTTGTTGGTTCAAATCCAATCATCCCGACCATAGGAGAATGTTATGGCAAATAAAAGTCGAAATAAAATCGTACATGTACTTATGTTTGATTCTAATGGTAGTAAGGAAAGTGGTTCACCAGAAGGTGTTTTTCATAAGCTACCACGAATGGAAGAGTTGCTTAATTGGGTAGAAGCTGAAGACGTAGAGGAAATTAAAGATGCTTTTAAGGGTGGGTATTTATGGTTTAAGTCAGTGCCAATAGAATGAGGAGCAATTATGAGGGTACTATTAACAGGAGGGGCTGGGTTTGTTGGGCATCACATTGTTGAGCATTTATTAAAGACCACAGATTGGGAAATTGTCTTACTTGATCGACTTGATCTTAGTGGTAATCTCAATCGTGTGCATGAGGTGATTGAGAACAATGCAATTTGTGGACGATTGCAATGGGTGTACCATGATTTCAAAGCACCAATTTCAAACACATTGGCAAAAACAATCGGAAGAGTGGATGGTATTATCCATGCTGGTGCTTCGACTCACGTTGATCGGAGCATTATTGATCCTTTGTCTTTTGTTTATGATAATGTGGTTGGGACTGCCAATATTTTAGAATTCATGAAGCGTCAATGTCCATTTGCATGGATGATTTATTTTTCAACAGATGAGGTATTTGGACCAGCAGCAGAGGGTGTGTTGCATAATGAGTGGGATAATTACAATAGTGGTAATCCATATGCTGCATCAAAGGCTGGTGGTGAGGAGCTTTGTTTAGCGTATGCCAATACGTATCAATTAGATATTCGAATTTCTCATTGTATGAATATCTTTGGTGAACGGCAACATGCAGAGAAATTCATTCCACTTGTTATGAAGAAAGTACTTGCGAATGAGAAGGTTTTAATTCATGCTGATGCGACAAAGCAAAAGTCTGGAAGTCGGTTTTATATTCATGCACGTAATGTAGCTGATGCAGTGTTGTTTATTATTCAGCATGGTCACATAAGAGATAAGTATAATATCGTAGGTGCAAGAGAGGTCACGAATCTTGATTTAGCCATGATGATTGCAGCAGTAATTGGAAAGCCGTTAGAGTATGAGTTAGTTGACTTTCATTCATCACGACCAGGTCATGATTTACGATATGCACTTGATGGACGTAAGTTGCAGAGTATGGGTTGGAGATCGCCAATTGATTTTGAACAATCATTGCAACGGACGATTGAGTGGACATTAAAACATCCACAATGGTTGTAGGAGTATATGTATGAATGTCATGTGTGCATGGTGCGAAAAAGAGGGAAAGACTGTAGTGATTGGCACCAAGGAAGGGCCAGCAGATCAAGTGACACATGGCATTTGTAAGTATCATCAAGATGAAATGTTACAGCAAATTGCTGCATTACAACAACGGTTACCTGCAGCAAATCCACGACGTCGTCGAAGATAAGAAATATCTTTCCCCCAGTTGAGCCGGTCTGGGCTTCCTGTAAGGAAGATAAAAATCGGCTCCCTCACCCTGATCTTCTGCCTTCGTTGACTGGGGAAAAAAAGAACGGAGGCACTAACATTTACTAAGGAGGTTTGTATGAAGATAGTATGGGTAATGGTAATATGGTTTATGTTGATGGCAACAACGGCTATGGCTGCATCATCAGTAACGTTACAATATACAGAGCCATCAACAAACCAAGCTGGTAATCCATTAACTAACTTGAAAGAGACTACAATTTATTTGAAGCAAGATGGTGGTGTAGAACAAATCATTAAGGTACCAGCATCAGGGCCTGCTGGTGGTGGTGCAATTGTAAAAACAACACCAATCAATGATCCACCATTATGTGGGAGTACAACAGTTGTTGCACAAGTAACTGCATCAAATACACTCGTAACAAATTTTGAAAGTCCTCGTTCTGCACAAGCAACTGGGACAAAGGCAGCGAATACAGCAGGTTGTGCATTACCAAATGCACCATTTAACCTTACAATTACGATTCAGTAATTAAAGGTGTTGTATGAAACATTGGATATTGGCTATTGGGTTTTTATGTATTGCAACAATAGCAATGGCTGATCAGTCTGTAGTTTTTGAATGGTTACCTGGAAATTGTACAGATGCTTTTCGAATATATCGATCAACATCTAAAGGGTGGGTTGAAGTTGCTGAAGTCGTACAACCGTCAATTTCAATTGTTGTACCAACGTATAGTGTACGATGGAGAGTATCTGGTGTATGTACATCAGGTTCTAATAAAGGTGAGTGGTGGTTACAGCAAGGTGTATGGACAGGAAAGAATGTTTTTAATGATATGAAACGGTGAACTATGGCAAAACGTAAACGGCAACGTAAGAATGCGATCTATGGAATGTCTGACAGTGATAAAGCTAAAATTGTAGCTATTGCACGTCATACATTACCATCATTGATTCTTGCAGTACTTGCTATAGAGTATCGATCATATCCAAGAAAGTCAGAAGCTGGTAGTGTTGAACAAGAATTTTGGGTAAAGGTGAGTAAGTCAACATCCAATCTCGCAAGTGGGATGGATAAATGGGTAAATGAATGGCAAGATGAGGAAGAGCCATGAGTGGAATTATCTCATATGCATACGAACGGAAGGTGAATAGCTTTATTAGAAAGTATGAGCGAACTGTTGAGAAAGAAACTCGACGAATTCATCGACTGATGGAAAAGTATGGGAGACCTTATGGCACAACCAAACGCTCAACGCGGTCCTCATCCCGTTGAGATTTATGAAAACATTGAAGCAATCTATGCAAAGAAAGGAGGCGACTCTTTATGGCCTAAAAAACCATTTAAGCATAAGTTTGAAAAGGGGTCTGCAGTATACGGAGTACGGAAAGATGGAAAGGTGCCATTACGACAAGGTGACCTTGTCATTCGCTCACGACAGGGAAAGCGCCTCTGGAGGTTTTTTGATTATAAGGAGGAGGACGGAATGAAAGAACCGTTTCTCGTAAATCCACCAAAGAAACATGCAAGAAAGCATGGCCGCTTAAGCGGTTCTGAGAAGTTTTTTCATAGAAGTAAGAGAAAGTCGAATCCAATCGGAGAAACACTTATCACAGTTGGAGGTAATCCTATGCAGTATTTTCATCGTCGGAATCCTGTTTCCGTGCAAGGCGGGTTGAAGAGTATTATGGATGTAAAGCATTGGGGACCGCTTGCCGTGACTGGCGGACTTTCTGCTGCAGCAGCTGGAATCGTTCCAGGTATGCTCGTCCAATATACTGGCACTAATCCATGGGTGCAGATTGGCGTACGTTTGGCAGTGGCTTTTGGTGGCGGTATGGCCATTGGTCAGTACGTCAGTAAAGAGCATGGCAGTGTGTGGGCAGTAGTAGGGACAAGCCTTATTGCCTATGACTTGATCAAGCAGTACATCTTCCCAAGTATCGGGCTGTCTGGCGTAGGCGCATATGATTATGATGGCTACGAACAGCAAGGAGATTCTCAAGTGAATGCATTTCCACAGGCACAGGGTATGAGTGCATATCCTGATCAAGGTGGTATCCAAGCATTCCCATTAGGGGAAGTTGGTTCCTATCCGTTTGATGGCCAGTACGGTAGCTACGCGACAACGACCTAAAATTATTTAGGTTATTGTCAACAACTTGTGCCCATGCCGTAAAAAGCGCTGTGGCCTAATTTTTCAGTAAGGAGTGTATCATTATGCCAGGACCAATGAACGATCCAATGAGAGCACAGTCGTACCGGACGCAGCGTGCAGAGTTGCCAGAAGACTTGTGGCAACCACTGTATGATCGAGTGAACTATCCAGCCGCTGGAACCAGTGCGCTTGGATTCTTCTCTTCTTCGCGTGGTCAGTCTGTGACGTTGCTGTCGACAGTGACAGCAGGTGTGTGGACAGCAGCTGCAAAGGTGAAGAGCTTCCGAGATACTAACATCGAAAACTCGAACGTCGTGCCAACCAAGATGTTCAAGGTTGTTGGTTGTTCGGTAGCTTTCCTTCATGCAGATCAGAACGCCACAAATTGTTCACGAGATCGTGAAATCATTCGTGGTGGTTCCTATCTGCAGTTCCGCATCGTTGACAAGGATATCATCTTCTTGCCACTCGTGACAATTCCAGAGATGAATCCTATTACGTCGTCAACAGCGACGTCAGTCAATGCGACAGCAGGTGGTGGTGGTCAGAATGTGCCAATGTATAAGTTCCCAATTCCGATCACCATCAATCCATACGAGAACTTTACGGTGCAGTTGAACCTGGACAACTCGCCGCCAGTCAGTCAGGTAATGGACATCTATCTGATGCTTCATGCCTACATGCGCCGGCCGACCTAATATCTTAGGTTGTCGGTCATTGGTCCAGTACCAGCTCATAAGGCTGGTACTGGGCCATCATCTTAAAGGATGGATACAATGGCTCATAAAAATAAGATGAAGAAGGAAAAGTGGAAGATACCTAAAGGATGGAAAGCCATTCCATATCCATATTGGGGCTATTGTGATGAAACAGAACGAGCACAGCATTATGCTGATGTTGTCAAAAAAGGTAAGAACATTTACCTTGCCAAAAAATTATGCGTACGGCATCTAAAACGATTTATGCAACATGGTTACTAATTCATCGTTCTAACATCTTACCCCTGCGAATGGGGATACGGAGGTTCCAATGGCGTGGAAAGAATATTTTGCCTACGATTTTACCAATACAGCATTGGCTGCTGGTACCTTGAATGGTCTACCGTCAGTTCAAGCATTCACTGATACAACCACACGGTTTGATAGTGATGCAGATTTTGAAGTAATGAAGCGGTCACATATTGCAACTGATAGCCGTATCTATGTATCATATCGTGATGATGCATATGGACGGTTCTTGCAGAACTCGCCGCTAGATCTTCGAGCAATCAGTGGCACAATTTTATTCACGACTGGTGTGGTGCAAGTCGGCATTAGTGATAACAATTTCTTACCGTATATTCTGACACGACCATTTCCAATTCGTGCAGCGACAACGTTTACTGCATCATTTGCAGATTTCTCTGGTGTGGCCAATTCGATCAGGCATACATTGCATGGTGCGAAGCTTCGCAAAGGGAAAGCACCATGGGATGAAGAATGGAAGGCTACACCGTATTTTGACTATACAGCAACCATCGTATTGGCAGCAAGTCAAACTGGATCTGCCAATATTTCCATTAACATTGACTCTCACTTCCTTGTGAGACGGTTGACTGGAACAAGATCTGGTGCAGCACTTGTCTCAATTAAAGACAATGCAACAGAGCGGCAATGGATGAATACATCCATTCATGTGGATAATTTATTTGGGAATTCACAGTTTCCAAATATTTTGCCAGCACCACGGTTCATCTATCGTGGATCAGTAATCAACATTTCTGTGCAAGATCTTTCAGCAGCAGCAAATACATTGCGATTAGTGTTTAGTGGCGAGAAATTGTACTAATAAAGGAGATGGGCAATGGCACCAAAATCAATGTGGCCAGTGACAAGACACACAATAAATGGCCCATCACCATTACAGGATCAATATCTTCCTGCAGACATGCGTGCACGACAATTGTCTGGACGATTAATTGGGAGATTCGGTCGTCCACGTTTTAATGGGTTGGGTCAAGTTGTTGAAGCAGGTCGTTCATATGAAATTGATGAGTTGAATAATGGCCCATCGTCATTAGATTATGCTGATGTACCAGTTGATATGTATCCACGACCTGTAGATAATTATCAACGAAATCCAGATGGGACCATTTCAGCAGGTGGCGAACTGTCACCATTAGATTCATACCTTGATCGAATTGCAAGAGATACAAACATCTTATCGTCAATTGCAACTCTTAAACGAGGATTGTTTGGCCGAACAGTTACAGTGACAACAACACCTCAATTGTTTGTGAATGCAGCATATTTACGTGGGTATATATTTCTCAATCCAAATGAATTAGCTGGTACAACATCTGCAGGTACATTACTTGCAGCTACATCACGTGGTACTGCCACAGCTGATTTGACAGGAAATTCTGCGTCACTTGGCGTTGCAAACTTTTTATCTGGTCATTTCTTTGTTCGTATCTCTGCAATTTCTGGTGGTGCATTAGTGACTTTGACATTACAAGCACTTGATCCAACATCTGGTTTATTCATGGATGTGCAAGATTTGATTACAGCAATAGCTGTAACAGGAAGTACGTATGTATTTGTAGACGCTATTGGGATTGCTACAGATGTACGCGTCCGATGGACGATCACTGCTGGTGATGCAACATTTTCTGTTGGGTTCGTATTAAAGAATGGGTTAGCTGGCACAAGTGCAGGTATTTCACAGACAATTTTTCTTGGTGGTCCTGAAGTATCAGTTAATTCTGGATTCCCATTATTGAATGGGCAGTCTGAACGGTTCTTCTTGCAAGAAAACGTGCAGTTATGGGCAGTAGCTAATGCATCATTACCATTCAAAATCTTTGAGTTATAAGATGTTACCGATACGTATTTTGAAAATATCATTATGCATATCTATAAGTTTACTTCTAATTGCATTCGTCATCTGGGGTATTCGGATGACGAATGCAGTTGGTAATCTCTATATTGAAGTACAAGCACTTCACCAACGAGTAAACATTCTTACATCTAAAGGATCAGATGGAACCTCTGAAAATAAAGTTCCATGAACTTATAACCATTGGTGCAATCCTCATTAGTGTGACAACAGCATATGTATTATTAAATGCTGATGTCAAGGACATTAAGTCTGATATTATTGACTTAAAGGTATCAATTGATAAAGTTCAAGAAGAACAATTTCGAGTGAATTTTTATTTAGGTCAAAAAGAAGGGTGGACATCAAAAGATGATGAGCCATTACGTCGTGAGCTTGCCAAAAAACCATGGCGATCAAAGTTAAAGTGAGGTTATATGTTTCAACTTGATACAACGAATAGAGCAATCATCTATCGTCGACCAACAGGGCGACTTATGCGGCCATCTGATCGTATGATGAGAGTCAATGGATTAGGTGAGGTAGATGGTATTCTTGATACATTAAAGAATTTTGGAAGTGGTATCGTTAAGTTTACAACGGCTGGATTATATGACCCAAGTAAGAATCGGTTTTTTGTACCATTCAGTAGCGGACAGATGCGGAATTGGGCACAAGGTGCAACTAATACTGCAACACTTGGTCTTGTCAAAACAGATAAGTTTTTTGGTTCTCAAACAATGAGAACGATTGGTACAGTTGCTGGTGCAGCAGCTGCAGGTGCAACAGCTTATTTTGGTGGGCAAGCACTTTCAAATTATTTTAATAGTGGTAGTAGTGCAGCAGCTGTAGGAGCTCCAGGTGCACCAGGTAGTTCTGTATTTGGACCACCAACGCCATCAACATTATCAACAATGTCAACTTCAAGTTTGATTCCATCATTAGGAACTGTAAAGACTGGTTTAGAAGTATTGAGTCTTGGTTCAAGAGTTATGGGTGGTGGTGGTGCACAATTACCATCTCCTGGTAGTAGTGGTGCTCCAGTTATTATTATGAATCAACCAGGACAAGTTGATATGGGATTAGGTCCAGTACAACCTCAACAGTCTTATGGATATGGTTATGATCCATCAATGGCAAATACAGGATTTATGCCAGCAGGTGGAGGAGTATATTCAGGTGGTGGTAGTGGAGGTGGTGGAGGAGGTGGTGGACCTCTTGGACCTCCAGGTAGCGAGTTTCAAGGAATGCAGCAACAAGAGATGACAGAAGGACCGTCTGAAGGAATGAGTATGGCTATGAAGTTAGCCATGGTTGGAGGTGTTGGGTTAATTGCATATATGTTGTTTGTTAAGGCTAAATAAGGAGGAGGTATTATTATGGCAGAAGCAGAAGGTGGACAAGATGTATTGTACAAGCCAGGTATTAGTTTCACTAATCCAAAAATGGTAAAGATTGCTGCACCAGTACGTAGCAATCCATGGTTTTATGAAGAGAAAGGTGTTGGGCCATTATCAGCATCGTCAAAGTTACGAAGATGGGATGGTAACACACCATTAAAGAGGTATCAAGCAGTATGGAATAGAGATGCAAAACAACGAAATGTTGGTCGGTTAGGTGCATACTTTCATGATTTACCAACTATGAATGAACTTGGTGAAGCACCACCAGCAACATCAGAAACACAAATGGTTTCAAGAGGACCTCTTGGGTTTCTTGAAAATGCTTTTTCAATGATTGGCCAAGTAGGTACTGGTGTGACTGATGTATTGACCAAACGTTCAGTACAGCAACAACAAGCTGCAACTGCACAATCACAAACATATTTATCAAGAATGAGAGGGGCGTTTGGTAATGTTGGTGGTGATTATACATGGTTATGGATTGCTGGACTTGGTGTAGCGGGTCTTGGTGCATATTTCTATTTTCGAAAGAAGTAAGTGTAGTTCAATTTAACCAGGAGGTTCATAATGTTTTCAAGTCCAATCACAACAATATTCGGTACGGTCATTATTGTATTAACATGGTTGAATCAAGCATTTGTTGAACAAGGTATTCCGAAAGACGGTAAAGGATGGATTACGTTTTTGATTGGCAATGCAACAGGATTAGCAGGATTATTTGCAAAGGATTTCAATAAGTCAAATGCATCTAATTCAGTAGCAACCCATGTCGTTACAGAGGTGAAATAATGTATACCCATCATACTAATGGTCTTGGTGAAGAACCAGCTGCAGCTGAACCATCAATGTGGGATAGTTTTTCAAAGCTATTGACAACTGGTGTTTCAGCAGGTTTTAACATCTACAATCGTGTGCAGAATTTAACTGCACAGCAAAAAGCTACTGCACAAGCACAAGCACAAGCAAAGCAATTAGCACAGTATTCAACTATGTATGGACAGCCACAAGTTATTGGTCCAAACGGTTTACCAATGACAAATACATATGGGCAACCACAATATGGCCAACCACAATCAGATTTTTTAGGTGGATGGACAATGCCATTATTACTTGCTGGTGCAGCAGTTATTGGTGTTGTGTTATGGAAACGGAAGTAAATTAAGGAGGGTATGATGAGTGTTCAAGGTTTACCAAGAGAAAGTCCGATCGTTAATCCAATGTCAAGAACGATTTTGAAATTAGAAATTAACGATCAAATGCAGACAATGCTTAAAGCAGATTTACCACCTCGTGATACAGTAAAATTGTTAGTAAGTACAGCAATCGATCTTATTTTTGGCTATGCAGAAGCAATGGCTGATGCAAATAAAACTAAACTATCGGGGTGAGTATGCCTACAAAATACGATCCATTTTCTGAGTATGATCATCCACAAGATGTAGAACATGAAAAGGTTGTAGAGGTTGAAGCTACCACAATACATGATCAACCTCTACAACCTAAAGAGCAGCTATTAAAGAATATTGACGATATGTTTGATGGTGCTGATTTTGTGTTTGATATCGCCAATAAATTTTTCAAACGGTTAGGAGGTCGATAATGTTAGGTGCAGTACGTGTAACACCAGAATCATTAGAGGCTTTAGTGGTTCGTATTGCAAAACAATATAATGTACCTCAATCGCTTGTAAAAGCTGTGATTAAACAAGAGTCTAATTGGGATGTGAATGCCAGTCGTTATGAAACACATCTTAATGATACCTCTTGGGGTTTGATGCAAGTTTTATTGAAGACAGCAAAAGATACTTTAGGTAATAGCGATTTGACCATTCAACAATTGATTGATCCAACAACCAATATCACAGCTGGTACAATGTACTTAGGGAAGTTGTGGACACAATGGGGTAACATTAAAGATGCCATTGCTGCTTATAATGCTGGATCACCACGACTTGATAAAAATGGTAAGTATGTTAATGCAGAATATGTGGATAATGTCTATCGATATTTTCTCATGTATGACACATTAGGACCTGCTGCATCACTCATTGTCACACAATCAAATCCTTACATTGGGATAGGGTTGATTGGGTTAGTAGCAGTAGGTGGTTTGATACTTCTGTCGGAGGGCAAATGAGTGAACTTAAAGAGAAGCAACAAACATTTTCAAAAATGTTAGCTGAGTTTATTGTATGGTTGTATTTACAAGGATTTACTGTACGGTTTGGTGATGTGTTAAGAAGCACTGACAAATTGTTTGTACCAACTGGTGGTAAGGGGTTTGATGATGATGCAGCATACTCTTACCAAGAATTACTCTTCTATAATAACAAAACCAAACTCACGTATGGCAAGCATAATGATCGATTAGCTAGTGACTTAATCATTGAAAAGAATGATGTAGAGGTTGTAGGTCAAGAGCTACGACCATTAGGAGAATATTGGGAGAGTTTAGGTGGTAGGTGGGGTGGTCGGTTCGGTATAGCAAAAGAAAATTATGCTACACAAATAGGTTGGGATGCAGGCCATTTTGAATTATAGGAGGAGGGCTACATGTCAGGTAAGAAAGAGCTCAACGCAATCAACAAGAAGATTAAAGCCATTTTTAAGAAACATAAGGTGCATCCAGCACCAGGTGAAGAAGGCTTTTATAATGCAGTGAGAATTATACGTCAACGAAAGAGTAAGAGTGATGCAAAGAAATTGGAGAAGCTAGCAGATCATTGGGCAGTAGCAATGTCATTCATGCTAGGTAGATAACCAACCCCCTCTCTCAGACGTGACCCTTCGATAGGCGCAACGCCGAGTGGTGCTGCGCCTATTGGTGGGTCGTCGATTGATGTGTGATTGATGATTTGTT
>Ga0315297_10000716_pt1 | contig 19614 bp, 21 predicted proteins | sample YL17G15_0_MG_FD_203628 | JGI IMG/M metagenome (GOLD analysis project Ga0315297, IMG submission 203628) | Sediment microbial communities from Yellowstone Lake, YNP, Wyoming, USA - YL17G15_0 | ecosystem: Environmental > Aquatic > Freshwater > Lake > Sediment | place: USA: Wyoming | collected... | reverse complement strand
CCGCCCGGCACCCGAGCCCGTGCTGCGCGCGCGCGAACTCGTAGTCGAAGGCGTACGCGGACGGAATGCCGAGCGAGCGCGCCACGAGCGGGAGCTCGTGCGAGGCGTGCGAGAGCGCAATAGCGAACCCGCGGCTCTTGGCGAATCGCCGCAGAGCGCGAACGCGCCCGGCCATCGCGCGCCCCTTTCCGAACGCTCCGGCGCCGCCGTGGCGCGGCCCGACGACGTCATGGGCGATGTCGTGGAGCTCGAGCAACTCCAGCGTCTGCGCGTAGTCGCGGGTCGTAACGTCGACGTCGTGACCGCGTGCCTCGAGCAACGCGATCAGCGGCCGAAAGAACGGCACCTGGGGCGAGTTCGAGATGTCGATCCAGACTCGCATGAGTGAAGGCTACGTGGGGTCAGGTCTTGCATGTTCCACCTCGCGTGGAACATGCAAGACCTGACCCCGGGATTCGCTACCACTCTGCGCACGGATAAGCTTCGCTTATGGACACCCGTCAACTCGCTGCATTCTGTGCGGTGGTCGAGCGACGGAGCTTCTCGCAGGCTGCCGAGCGTCTGGGCGTCACGCAACCGGCCGTCTCGCTCCAGATACGCGCGCTCGAGAAGCGGCTCGGGACGCAGCTCATCGACCGCTCAGGCCGTCGAGTCGAGCCCACCGAGGCGGGCTGGCACCTCTACCGCGGTGCTCAGCGCATGCTCGCGCTCGAAGATCAGATCGTGGCCGGCGTCGCGGCGTCTACCGAGGGTGAGCTCGGCGGCGAGCTGGTCATCGGAGCGTCCACGGGCCCGGCAGCCATCGCCGTGCCGGTCGCGTTGTGCGAGTTCCAACACGAGAACCCCGACGTGCGCGTGTTCCTCACGGTGTCTGACACCCACTCGGTAGTGGAACGGGTCGCCGCACGGGAGCTCGAGCTGGGAATCGTCGGAGCTGCGCGGCGTCACCGAGGTGTCCGCTTCGAGCCGTTCTTCTCCGACCAGGTGATCCTCGCCTGCCCGCCCGGCCACCGCTTCGCCGATCGCACCGTCACGCTCGACGAGCTTCGCGGAGAATCGCTGATCCTCATGCAGGAGGGCGCGGGGGTTCGCCAGATCATCGAGGACGGCCTTCGCCGGCAAGGTGTGCGCCTGCGTGAGCTGGATGTGCGGCTCGAGCTGGGTCTGCAGGAGTCGGTGCGGCGTGCCGTCGAAGCCGGGTACGGCGTGACGTTCATCTCTCGTACTGCGGTCGAGTCCGATCTCGCAGCTGGCACGCTCGTCGAGGCGCGCGTGCAGGGGCTCGAAGCAACGCGCGAGATCTCGCTCGCATCGGCAACAGGCAGGGCGCGCTCACGCGTCGCCGAGGCATTCTTGACCTTCGCGCGAGAACGGCTGGCCACGTGATTGTTCGCTGGGGCATCGGAGAGCTCGGAGGCCTTCTGGGGGAGCTCGGCATCGACCGGCCTCTCCTCGTGACGACCGCAAGGTTCGCCGAGCTCGAGCTTCCCGTCAGCGCGCGCTTCGCCGGGGTGCAGAGGCATTCGTCGATCGAGATCGTCTCGGCTGCGACAGAGGCGGCGGCTGGCGCGGACGGCCTCGTCGGGCTCGGCGGAGGGAGCGCGATCGACACGTCCAAGGCCGTCTCGGCGGGTACCGGCCTGCCGCTTGTCGCGATCCCGACGACGTACGCGGGCGCCGAGTGGACGCCGTACTTCGGAATGCGTGACGCGGTACGACGACTGAAGACGGGTGGATCCGGCGCGAACACGGTTGGCGTCGTCTACGAGCCCACGCTCACACTCGGGCTTCCACGCGAGGAAACCATCGGCACGGCGATGAACGCGCTCGCCCACTGTGCGGAGGCGCTCTACGCGGGAGAGTGCGCCGACGCCTCGCTCGGAGCTGAGCTCATCGCACGATGGCTCCCCGCTGTCGTCGCCGACGGCAGGCGTCTTGACGCGCGAACCGGGCTTCTCGAAGGTGCGATGCATGCCGGCATGGCGCTCGCGGAGCGAGGACTCTTCCTGGCGCACGCGATGGCGCAGGCGCTCGGCGGGCGCTACGGGCTCTCTCACGGCGCGATGAACGCGATCTGCCTTGCGCCGGCGCTTCGTTTCAACGCGTCTGCGGTGCCCGATGCGATCGTGAGCTTCGGCAGGGCGCTCGGAACGGACGATCCGGCGGCGAGGGTGGAGGAGCTCGCGCAACTCGGTGGGTTCGATCGGCTCCGCGACTTCGCCGTACCCGAGAGCGAGTTGCATGAGCTCGCTGCCGACACGGCCGAACGGCCAGGCGCACGGGCCAATCCGAGGCCCGCTACCGCTGACGACATCGAGGAACTACTTCGCTCGGTCTGGTAGGCGGTTGACGAGCCGTCAATCTGGGCGGACGATGTGCGCATGATCGTCGAGTACGCGGGTCTCGTTTCCGCCTTCGCGCTCCTCGCGGCGACTCTTAGCGGCTCCTACGGCCAAAACGTCGCTGCAGTCTTCGCCTCGAGCGGCGCCGGCATCAGCACGGTCGCCAAGGCAGCCCACTCGGAGCACGTGTCGTCCTCTGGGGCAAAGGTGGCGTACAAGCGCGCTCCGTACCCCAAGCCCGCCTTGAAGTACCTCTACGCACTCGGCTGGATAGGTGGGACGAAGAACCCCGGGCAGTGCGGGCTCACACTCCTGGCTCAGGACGTCGCGAAGGACCAGACCGAGCGGCAGATTCGCTCGAACGCGAAGCTCATGACCCAGCTGCGGAAACGGGCCGTGAGCGTTCACCTAGCGGCATCCGCCCTCGTCAAGGGCGTTGTCTCGGCTTGCGCCTAGACCGTATGGAGTACCCGGCGCCTCACTCGTAAATTGGCGCGGGTTGCCGTCGGGGCTGTCTCGGCGGTAGAGCCGCAATTACGGGAGGCGCCGGTCATGGTCGAAGGTAGCTGGGTTGGACTGGACGTGCATGCACGCTCGGTCGTCGCGGGTGTGCTCGACGCGGGAAGCGGTGAGTTGCGCACGCTGGGCGTGCCACCTGAGAGCGAGCTGACGGTGGCGTGGCTGCAGACGCTGCCGCAGCCCACGCACGTCGCCTATGAGGCGGGGCCGACCGGATACGGTCTTGCCCGTGCCTGCGCGCAGGTAGGGATCGCGTGCACGGTCGCCGCGCCCTCGAAGATCCCACGCGCTCCCGGCGACCGGGTCAAGACCGACCGCCGCGACGCCGAGCGACTCGCGCGCCTCCTGCGCCTGGGCGAGCTCGTCTCGGTGCGGGTGCCCGAGCCTGGTGAGGAGGCGGCACGCGACCTCGTGCGCGCGCGAGGACGCACGTGGCGATCTGATGCGGGCGCGGGATCGGCTCTCGAAGCTGCTCCTGCGGCCGTCGCGGTCGCGGTCGCGCGCGAGCTCGCCGGCCACTGCTGGGCCTGTGATGTGAGCGAGTAGCGCCCGAGAAGCGCCAAGGCCGCCGAAGCGGCCGTCTTTCGGGAGCCTCGCGCGGTCTTGTGCAGAGTTCAGGCGGCTTCGGGAGCGGGCTGGCGGCGCCCACCGAGGACGCGACGCAGGCTCACGATGCCCAGCACGCTCGACCCGTCGACCACGGGCAGGTGGCGAAAGCCGTTGTCGAGCATGATCTGAGCTGCATCGTCGAGCGGCAGGTCCGGAGGCGCCGTGACGGGGTCGGGCGTCATCCACTGACGGACGCGTGCCTCGCTCGTGTGCACGCGCGACGCCATCGCTCGCAGCATGTCGCGCTCGGTCAGGATCCCGATCAGCCGGCCGAAGTCCTTGACGACGACGGCTCCGACGTTCTGGGCCCGCATTCGCTCCGCGACCTCGCCGAGCGTGTCTTCCGGAGCCACGGCGATGTAGCTCGGCTTGATGATCTCGGCAAGCGTGCTCATGAGCGGACGAGTGTAACTCGTAGGATTTCACTCGGAGGATCAGAATAAATATTCGTAATGACAGAGATAAGTCCATGCGCTACCATCCGACCCGTGCGCACCAACGCCTCTTTCGACGTGCTCGTGATCGGCAGCGGCGCCTCCGGGCTTGCTGCCGCGGTTGCCGCCGACACAGCGGGCGCCCACGTTGGGCTTGCGACCAAGACGACGCTGCAAGCATGCAACTCGGCCAAGGCGCAGGGCGGGATTCAGGCCGCTTTCGGCGAGGACGACTCTCCCGAGATCCACGCCGAGGATGTGATGCGAAGCTCCCACGACACTGCAGATCCCCGGCTCGTCGTCGTGCTCACGAGCGAGGCGCCTTCGGCGATCCACTGGTTGGAGGAGCTCGGCGTGGAGTTCACCCGATCGAACGGCGGCTATCGACTCGCGCGCTGTGGTGGAGCGAGCAGGCAGCGACTTCTCCAAATCGGAGACCGAACCGGACACGCGATTACGAAGGCGCTCCGGGAGACGTACGAGACGAGCTCCGGCGCCGAGCTGCCCCGGCACTCTCTCGTCTCGCTTGGGCCCACCACGGCCGGTTGGATGGCGTCGTTCCAAACCAAGGAAGGCGTCGTCGAGATCGACGCCGGGGCGATAGTGCTCGCCGCTGGCGGGCGCTGCTACGCGGAGGCCGAACAGCGAGGCGAGCTCTCGACGAACCACCCCAACGCGACGGGTGAGGTCACGCAGATCGCGGTCGAAGCCGGCGCGAGAACACGCGATCTCGACGCGCTGCAGTACCACCCGAACGGAGGCGCGTGGCCCGCGACGATGCAGGGCTATTCGATCCCCGAGACGACGCGCGCCTACGGAGCCGTCCTGCTGAACGCCGACCGCGAGGAGTTCACGGACTCGCTCGGACCTCGCGATGCCGTCTCACAGGCGATCTTCGACGAGGTGGAGAGGGGCAAGGGTGTGCTCACTCCCGACGGGCGGCCCGCCGTCTGGCTCGACACGACGCGCATCAAGCCCGAAGATGCCGAGATCTCGCTGCCGTACATGCTCCGCCGCTACCGCAGCGCAGGAATCGACCCTCTTTCGGAGCCGATCTACACCTACCCCGTACTCCATTACCAAAACGGCGGACTCGTGATCGACGAGGACGCGGAGACCACTCTCGAGGGCTTGTTCGCCTGCGGCGAGATCGCAGGTGGGACGCATGGAAGGAATCGCATGATGGGCAACTCGCTTCTCGAGTGCACCGTGTTCGGCCGGCGCGCGGGTCGCGCGGCTGCCGGGAGGGCGCTCGCATGACGACCGTCACGACGGATCTTTCGGCCGCGGTCGGAGACGCTGCTGCTCACCTCTACGTCTGGTCACTGAAGGACATCCCACAGGACCTGAGAGATGCGCTCGCCGACGCGGCCGAGAGGGAGACGTCGGTTACGGGCCAGCGCGTGCTCCAGACCATTCTTCGGAACGTGAACGTCGCTGAGGAAGAGAAGAACCTCGTCTGCCAGGACACCGGCCTCGCTGTTTACTACTGCAGCGTCGGCGAGCACTTCCCGCTCCACCCGGCGCGCATCTACGCGGCGCTCAAGGAAGGCACCGAGCGCGCGACGGTCGAGCATCCGCTCCGGTCCAACACCGTCCACACCCTCACCCGCGAGAACACCGGGCCGAACGTCGGCTTCCGGGTGCCGATCGTGCACTGGGACTTCGTCCCGGACTGGGGAGGCCTCGACGTGAAGTGCGTTCCGAAGGGCTCGGGCTCCGAGAACATGAGCTTCCTGAAGATGTGCGTACCTGCGGACGGCGTTACCGGGATCAAGAAGTTCGTCCTCGAGTCGATCGTCGGCGCCGGTGGGAAGCCGTGCCCGCCCGGGATCGTCGGCGTCGGTATCGGCGGCTCGGCCGACTACGCGATGCACCTGGCCAAGGAGGCGATAGCCCGGCCGGTGGGCACGAGCAACCCCGATCCGCTCGTCGCCCAGCTGGAGGACGAGCTCTACGAGCTCCTCAACGAAACGGGCATCGGCCCGATGGGTCTCGGCGGCGACGTTACCGTCCTCTCCGTCCACGTCGAGAACGCGGACACGCACATGACGCTCAATCCGGTGGCCGTCAACTACCAGTGCTGGGCAGCGCGGCGCGCCTCAGCCCATATCTTCGCTGACGGCTCGATCGAGTACGAGAGGGACGTCTGATGGCGACGCATGAGGTCACATTTCCGATCGCCGATCCGGCCGAGATCCTGAAACTCCGCGCGGGGGACGAGGTGACGGTCCAGGGGCACATCATCGGGATCCGCGACCGGACGCAGATCCGCATCTTCGACCAGGGGGTCGAGCCGCCGATGGATCTCACTGGCGCGTTTCTTCTGCACACGGCGCCGAACGTGCGCAAGCTTGGCCCCGGCCGTTACGAGAAGCTCTGCATCGGCACGACGACCAGCGCTCGCATGGTGCGCTTCACGGAAGGGCTGGGCGAGAGTTACGGCGTCCGCGCGATCTGCGGCAAGGGCGGCTTCCCGGACGAGGCGATCGAGCCGATGCAGCGCCTGCAGATGGTCTACTTCGCGATCGTCGGCGGGGCCGCGGCGCTCGAGACGACCCAGATCGAGGAGATCGAGGAGGTCGCCTGGGAGGACCTCATGCCCGAGTGCTTGTGGAAGTTTCGGGTCAAGGACTTCGGCCCCCTCACCGTCGGCATCGACGCGCACGGCGGTTCTCTCTATCGCGACGTCCAAAACCGCGCCCACGAGAAGCTGAAGGAGATCTATGCACGCCTCTAACGAGCATTCGTTCCTCGACGTCCCGGCGAGAGAGGGGAAGCCGCGCTCGCGTGGCCTCACGCACGTCATGGACAAAGGCCTGAACCTTCGCGAGATCGAGGGCATGTTCGACACCGCCGGTGAGTACGTCGACATCGTCAAGCTCGGCTGGGGAACGAGCTACGTCACGAACAACCTCGAGAAGAAGGTTGCGCTCTACCGCTCCTTCACGACCCCGGTGGTCTGCGGCGGGACGCTGTTCGAGGCGGTCTACGCACAGCGTAAGGTGGACGAGTACAAACGCTGGCTCGAGCACTTTCGCTTCTCGCATGTCGAGATCTCGGACGGCACGATCGAGATCCCGCGCGACCAGAAGCTCGAGCTCATCGCCGAGTTCGCCCGTGACTTCGTCGTGCTCTCCGAGGTCGGCTCGAAGGACGCCGACGTCAACATCGCGCCGTACCTGTGGGTGCAGTGGATCCGCGAGGAGCTCGAAGCGGGTGCGTGGAAGGTGATCGCTGAGGGCCGGGAGGGCGGCACCGCGGGCATCTACCGGCCGACCGGGGAGCTCCGAACGGGCCTCGTCGACGAGATCGAGCACTCGATCAGCTTCCACGACCTGATCTGGGAGGCGCCGACGAAGTCATCACAGGCGTGGTTCGTGAAGCACTTCGGCCCCGAGGTCAATCTCGGGAACATTCCGCCCGACGAGGTCATCGCACTCGAGACGCTTCGCCTCGGCCTGCGCGGCGACACCATGAAGGAGGTTCTTCTTGGCGATTCAAGCGTCAAGCCCACCGCAGCTTCCTGAGCTGGACTTCGAGGCCATGACGGCGGAGGAGCTGATCGGCTGGGCGCACCAGTACTTCTGGCCGCGGCTTTGCCTTACCTGCTCCTGGCAAAAACAGTCGTCGGTACTTGTGCACATGGTCGCGGAGATGGGGCTGCGAATGGACACGGTCGAGCTCGACACGCACTTGTTCTTCCGCGAGTCGTACGAGACGCGCGATCGGCTCGTCGAGCGCTACCAGCTCAAACTGATCCAGCCGGAGATCCCGACTATCGCCGAGCAGCACCGCGCGGAGGGCACGAACCTGTGGGAGCGCGATCCGGATCGCTGCTGCCACATTCGCAAGGTCGAGCCGCTCGTCAAAGCCCTACAGCCGTACGACGCTTGGATCTCGGGTATCCGGCGCGACCAGTCGCCGAGCCGCGCCGAGACGCCGAAAGTGCAGTGGTCGGAGCGGTACCGTGTCTTCAAGATCCACCCCCTCGCAGATTGGGAAGAGAAACGGATCTGGTCCTATATCGAAGTCAACGAGATACCCTCCAACCCTCTGCACGACGCCGGGTATCGCTCCATCGGCTGCATTCCGTGCACCCGTCCTACGACACTGGACGAGGAAGAACGCGCCGGTCGCTGGGCCGGCTCAGACAAGCTGGAATGCGGCATTCACACCGACACGCAACTCGATACCGCACTCGAAAGGACAGCATGACCGAGCACATCTATGCACACGACCATCCGGAGTCCGATACCGCGCGAGGCGGCGGCTTCACGCTCTGGTTCACCGGGCTCTCGGGCTCTGGGAAGTCGACCATTGCCCACCTCGTGGGCCCCGAGCTCGACCGCCGCGGCTTCATCGTCGAGTACCTCGACGGAGACACCGTTCGCACGCATCTCTCCAAGGGCCTCGGCTTCTCGAAGGAGGACCGCGACACCAACATCGAGCGGATCGGCTGGGTCGCGTCGCGGATCACGCGCCAGGGTGGCGCTGTGATCGCCGCAGCCATCTCGCCGTACGAAGAGACTCGGGCGAAGGCCCGCGGGCTCGTCGAGGAGTTCGGCCCGTTCGTCGAGGTCTTCGTCAAAGCCTCGGTCGACGAGTGCGCCCGCCGCGACGTGAACGGCCTGTACGCGAAAGCCTTCGCAGGCGAGATCAAGGGTTTCACTGGCGTCGACGACCCGTACGAGGAACCAGCGTCTGCCGAGCTCGTGATCGACACCGAGGCGACTGAGCCCGAGGAGGCCGCCGCCACCGTCGTCGCCAAGCTGGAAGAGCTCGGCTTGATTTCGGTCGAGGTGACGGCGTGACCGTCGCCGCGACCGACCGTCTCATCGCGCCGCATGGCGGCGCGCTCGTCGATCGGACCGGCGAGCAGCCGGACGACCTCGACACGCTCGAGACTGTCCCGCTCACATCACGCGAGCTCTCCGATCTCGACATGATCGCCTCGGGTGCGCTTTCGCCGCTCGAGGGTTTCATGGCCCGCGCCGACTACGAGCGAGTCATCGAGGAGATGCACCTCGCGAGCGGCTTGCCGTGGGCACTCCCCGTCTGCCTTGCTGTCGACGCCGCGCCCACGGGTGACCAGGTGGCGCTCGCGGACGGAAGCGGCCGAGCCGTAGCGGTTCTCGAGGTCGACGAGGTCTTCGAGTACGACAGAGAGCGCGAAGCCGAGCTCTGCTTCCGAACGACTGACGAAGCCCATCCCGGAGTCGCTCGTCTGTACGGTCAGAAGCCGCTCTACCTGGCCGGCCGCGTGACGGTGTTCGAGCGGGCGCGGCCGGAGTTCCCGGAGCTCGCTCGCGACCCGGCCGAGACGCGACGGATCTTCGCCGAGCGCGGCTGGAGGCGCGTCGTTGGCTTCCAGACCCGCAACCCGATCCACCGCGCACACGAGTACCTGACCAAGGTGGCTCTCGAGACGGTGGACGGGCTTCTGATCCATCCGCTCGTCGGCGACACGAAGTCGGACGACGTCCCTGTAGACGTTCGCGTCGAGTGCTACCGGACCCTGCTCGACGGCTACTACCCGGAGGAGCGGGTGCTCCTCTCCGCGTTTCCGGCGGCGATGCGCTATGCGGGCCCACGGGAGGCGATCTGGCACGCGATCTGCCGCAAGAACTACGGCTGCTCGCATTTCATCGTCGGCCGCGACCATGCCGGGGTGGGGGACTACTACGGCACGTACGACGCCCAGCTCATCTTCGACGAGTTCGCGCCGCACGAGCTGGACATCGAGCCGATGTTCTTCGAGCACACGTTCTGGTGCATCGTCTGCGGCTCGATGGCGAGCACGAAGTCGTGCCCGCACGGGCCCGATGACCGCGTCTTCCTCTCGGGGACGAAGGTGCGCGAAATGCTCGGGGAGGGTGACGTACCTCCGGCCGAGTTCACGCGGCCCGAGGTCGCGAAGGTGCTCATCGACGCTTACCGTGCCTAGAAGGCCGATTCGCATCCGAGTCAAATCCGGTGTCTGGCTTTAGCCAGACACCGAGGTTGGCTCTCAGGGGTCTGGCTGAAGCTACACCCCTGTCTGCGCAGGGCAAGTAGCGAGCGATGGACTGGAAGCTCACAGTCGTAGGGCTCTTGACCGGTCTGCTGGTCGGGATGACGGGGATGGGCGGCGGGTCCTTGATGACGCCGATCCTGGTCTTCCTGTTCGGGATCCCGCCCGCGACCGCGATCGGCACCGATATCGCCCATGGGGCAGCGTTCAAGACCGTCGGGGCGGTGCAGCACCGTCGGATGGGCAACGTCCGCGCGAGGCTGGCCGGTTGGATGCTCGTCGGCTCCGTGCCGATGTCGCTGCTCGGCGTGTGGCTGAACGTCCAGCTCACGAAGCGGTACGGCGACGACGCCAAGTCGCTGATGGGGCAAGTCCTCGGCGCCGCTCTTCTCTTCGGGGCGGTTGGCCTCATCGCGAAGAGCCTCGTCCAGACGAGCGGTCCCGACGGCGACCCGAACTGGAAGCTCACGAACCGAGACCGTGTCGCCGCAGTCATCATCGGAGCCTTCGGAGGCTTCATCGTCGGCCTGACGTCGGTCGGCAGCGGCGTGTTCTTCGGGCTGACGCTCCTCGTCGTCTTCCCGCTCCGGGCGCACAAGGTCGTCGGCACCGACATCTTCCATGCAGCCGTGCTCCTCTACGTCGCAGGTGCGGCGCACTGGGCGGCCGGGAACATCGACTTCGGCATCCTCTTCTGGCTCCTGCTCGGGTCGGTCCCCGGAGTGTTGATCGGAGGCCATCTAACCTTGTCGATCCCGGAGCAGGGGCTGAGGCTTCTCCTCGCCGGCGTGCTCGGACTGGCGGGGATCAAGCTCCTGAACGTGCCGTTTGCCGGGACGATCGTCGTGGTCGTGCTCTCGGCTGGCGCCGTGGCGTTACTGGTATGGCTGGCGCACCACAGCTGGATACGAATCCAGCGTGGGCGGAACGGCGGCGCCCCCTCAGCCGTCGACTGAGCTGGTGCGCAAGATCGGAATCCGCTAGCGCAGATTCCGATCGCGGAATCCCTGAAGGCGCTGGCTTCACGGCCGCCGGGCCTCCAGTTCCTTCCACGCTTCTCGGCCGGTAGCATCGCCCCGCGATGCGCACAGTCTGGGTCAGCATGGACACGATTGGACGCGACTGCCTCGAGGCGGCGGCCTCTGCTGGGGCCGAGATCGTCGGGATCGTCACTCTCCCGGGCCCGATCGACCCGAACCGCTCCGGCCAGTGCTCGTTCCACGAGGTTGCCGCTCGGCTCGGCGCGCAACTCCACGAGACACGCGACATCAACGCTGCCGAGACGCTCGACGCCGTCCGTGCGCTCGACCCGGAGCTGGTCTTCGTCGTCGGCTGGTCTCAGCTCGTGAAGGATCCGTTCATCGCCCTCGCGCAGGAAGGAGTCTTCGGGATGCACCCGACACTGCTCCCGCGCCATCGCGGTCGTGCGCCGATCCCGTGGGCGATCCTCTCCGGCCTCGCGCGCACGGGAGTGACACTTTTCGAGATCGTGGACGCGACGGCTGACTCGGGCGCGATCGTCGATCAGGCGGTCGTCGACATCGCGCCGGACGAGACGGCGACGACGCTCTTCGACCGCATCGCGGAGGCACACGTGGGGCTGATCCGCGAATGTGTTCCCATGCTCCTCGCTCGTACCGCCCCGAGACGGCCGCAGGACCCGAGCCGAGCGAGCTCGTGGCCGAAGCGGAAGCCCACCGACGGCATCATCGACTGGGAGACGCGCGCCCCCTACCTGTACGACTGGGTTCGGGCGCAGACGCGGCCCTATCCGGGGGCGTTCACGTATCTCGGCGACGAGAAGGTGGTTGTCTGGAGTGCTCGTCCGGTGGAGCTCGCCGAGACAGCTCCCGCCGGGACGATCGTCGCGATTCGGCCCGAGGGCCCCCTGGTCGCGTGCGGCGACGGCGGCCTTCTCCTCGAGGAGGTCGAGACTCACGCCTCCGAGCTCGCGGTCGGAGCGAGGCTCGGATGACGCGCGTCCTCGTGATCGCTGCGCACCCCGACGACGAGGTGCTCGGCATGGGCGGGGCGATCGCCGTCCATACGGATCGTGGTGACGAGGTGCGCATCGTCGTCGTGACGGACGGCTCTTCGACGCAGTATCCCGACGACGCTAAAACGCGGGCTCGTAAGGAAGACGAGGCTGTGCGCGCTGCGGCGGAGCTCGGCGTCACGGATTACGTCCACCTCGATCTTCCGGACATGCGTCTCGACACGCTCGCGCACGTGGAGGTGAACAGCGTGGTCGAGGAGCACGTCCGGGGCTTCGCTCCTGCGGTCGTCTACACGCCGCAGCCGGACGTCAATCGTGACCACCGCGTTCTGTTCGACTCGGTTTCGGTGGCCACGCGGCCGACACCCGGCCAACCCGTCCGGCGCCTCCTCACGTATGCGCCGACGTCGAGCACCGAGTGGACGCCCGCGGCGGTCAACTGGTTCGTGCCGAACTGGTTCGTCGACATCACCGAGACGCTCGAGCGGAAGGTCGCCGCATTCGCGCACTACGAGACGGAGCGGCGCGACTATCCGCACCCACGGAGTGAGAGGGCGATCCGAGCGGCCGCCTCCTTCTACGGATCGAGCTGCGGGTTCGAGTACGCGGAGCCGTTCGTGCTCGTGCGCGGGCTCGAGAGCGAATAAGACCGCGCAGTGGCGCGGTGGCCACAGCTCCTGGTTGTCCTCGCGTTGCTCGGCGCGACTGCGGCCGCCTTCGCGATGACCGAGCGCCTCAAGCTGGAGCGGAGCCCGATCACGGGCACGCAGGTCGACGGCGTGTTCTCTCCCGTGTGCGAGTGCGCCCGGGATGTCGCGGTCATCTCGTTCGTGCTCAGGCGACGCGAGACGGTCACTGTCGACATGCTCGACGCCGACGGCAAGTCGGTCAGCACCCTCATCCGCGATCGGCGCGAGCCGGCAGGGCGGGTCTCGTACACCTGGGACGGACGTGACAATGCGGCTCGCATCGTGGACGAAGGGCGATACCGTCCGCGCGTCCAGATCGAGCGAAACGGGCGCACGATCGTGCTCCCCAACCCGATTCGCGTGGATACGACGGCTCCTCGGATTCGGATCGTCCGCGTTGTCCCACGCGTGTTCTCACCGGACGGCGATGGCCGACGGGATCGTGTCACGGCGACGTACGCGATCGACGAGTCGGCACGTGCGGCGATGCTCGTCGACGGGCAGCGCCGGGTGCTGAGCAAGTTCCGCCGTAAGGAGGGCAGTCTCGTCTGGTTCGGGCGCGTTGACGGCCGTCCTGTGCGGCCAGGGACGTACGAGATTCGCCTCCGGGCGATCGACCGGGCGGGGAACCGCTCGGCGAGGACGCGAGCCGTGGAGGTCGAGGCCAGGTACGTCGAGCTCTCGCGGGAGCGAATCGAGGTGGCGGCCGGCAAGCGTTTCTCGGTGCGGGTACTCACCGACGCGCTGTCGTATCGGTGGCTCTTCGCCGGCGAGAAGGGATCCGGCCGTCGGCAAGTACTCGTGTTGCGCGCTCCCGAGACGCCGGGAACCTACTTCCTCTACGTCTCGGTCGAAGGTCGCGCGGACCGGGCAGAGGTCGTCGTCTCGGCACCACAATGACCGCACCTCTGATCGTGCTCGGCGTGAGCCGCTCGGGCACGACGCTTCTGCGGGTCATGCTCGACCGCTCCTCGGGGATCGCAATCCCCGACGAGTCGTTCTTCATCCCGCTTCTGGCGCGACGACACGGGCAAACTGTTGAGCCCAAGCCTTTTCTCGACGACCTGAGCCGGATCCCGAATCTCCGAGGGTGGGGCGTGTCGACCGAGGAGGTCTCGAAGCGGCTTCGGTCCCGGATGAAGATCGGCGAGGCGATCTCCGCGATATTCGAGTGCTACGCGACCAAAGCCGGCAAGCCCCGCTGGGGCGACAAGACGCCGATGTACATGCGTCACCTCCCGCTGCTCGAGGAGCTTTTTCCCGACGCGCAGTACGTCCATCTGATTCGGGACGGGCGCGACGCCGCTCTCTCCTTCCTCGAGATGCCCGAGGGAACGTTCACGGAGACCTGGGCACACCCCGGCGATGCCGCTCAGTTCGCCTGTCTGTGGCGAAAGGAGGTCGGCGACGCCCGTGTGCTGGGGCAGCGCGTAGGCCCGGATCGCTACCTCGAAGTGCGTTACGAAGATCTGGTCACTGCGACGTCGCAGGTCGTCGAGTCGATCTGCACCTTCGCCAACCTCCCGTTCGAGCCTCAGATGATCGAGTACGCGGGCGCGGTCGACGTTTCGAACAAGCCGCACCAGCAGCGCCTTCTGCAGTCACCTACCCCCGGCCTGCGGAGCTGGCGCGAAGACATGAGCTCGGTCGACGTGAGAGCGTTCGAGGCGATCGCGGGGGACCGCCTGTCCGAGCTCGGCTACGAGCTACGTGACCCGTCGCCGCGCTCGTTCAGTCTGCAGGCTCGAGTCGCTCTCGGTTGGTACGACCTGCGACTTGGCGCGTGGAACGCCGCGGCTGCCGCGCTCCAGCGGTCGCCGCTTTGGCGCCGGCGACACCCGCCTCTCCAGGCCTAGCGCTCGGGCACGTCGCGGCCAGGGGTCGCGATGAGACGACCGTTCAGCGAGAAGAAGTACGTGCGCTCGGTCGCGATCCCGGGCGAATAGCGGCCCAGGGGAAGCCGCCAGGCGATCTCGCCATCGGCTACCCGCAGCGCATACGTGCGCTTCTCGAGCGTCGAGAAGAACACGTATTCCCCGATGACGACGGGTGCACCCAGGATCCGTCCGCCGACCCACTTGCTCCAGAGCTCGCTTCCGTTCGTTGCGCGAAACGCCCGGAGCCGTCCGTCGAACCCACCGGTGAATACGCGGCCGTCGGAGATCGCCGGCGTCGCGTACCCGAGCCCGCCGACCCGCGCCGTCCAGGCGACGCTGCCGGTCGAGGCGTCGAGCGCGACGACTTTTCCCGAGCGGGCGACAGAGTAGATCCGCACACCGTCGGTCGATGGGCTCGCGTAGAAGCTCTCGTATCGAAACGTGTCGCGCTTGAGATACGTCGTCCAGAGCTCTCGCCCGGTCGTCCGGTCGATACAGACGAATGAGCCCGCGTAGGTCGTGACGCAGACGCGTGCGCCGAAGACCGACGGGCTCGCGTTGACCCGTCCGCCGGTGTCGTAGGCCCACAGGATTCGCCCCGTGGTCGAGCGCACGGCGAAGAGCCGACCGTCGTGCGATCCGAAGAAGACGGTCCCTTCGACCACGACGGGGGAGGACTCGACCTTGCCCGCCGTCCGGACCTGCCAGATGCTTCGACCGGTCTTGCGGTCGAGTGCAGTCACGGTCCCTGCCTGGGAGCTGACGATCAAGCGCGGGCCGTCGATCGCGGGGCTGGACGGGAGCGTTCCGCCGACGCGCCGCTGCCAGCGGATCTTCCCGGTGTCTGCTTCAAGCGCATAGGTCGTGCCGGCGAACGAGTTGACGTAGAGCTCTCCCTCGCAGTAGACCGGAGGGAACTCGATGTAGCTTTCGAGCCCGCGTGTCCAGAGGAGCTTTCTGGCGGGCAGGCCGAGTGCGGCGGACGGCCGCGCGAGCGAGCGTCGTGCATCGCCTCCGAAGTTGAGCCAGCAGCGTCGGTCGCCCGCCGGCTCGGGAGTCTGGGTGGGCAGCGGCATCGAGGTTGTGCCTTCCGACACGGTCACTCCTTCGAGCTCGGTATCGAGTGCTCCCTTCGGCCGATCCTGAGTGGTGAACCACACAGCAGCCGTCAGGCCAGAGAGCACGACAACGAGCGCGGCGACCGCAGCGATCATCCAAACGAAGGCCCTCGGCATCGTGATGGCCGGTTGCGCCGGCCAGAGTCAGTGTGCCAGCAGCCCCGGCGCCGCCGGCGCAGGGTCCTGCGCCGCAACCTCCTCGTTACGAGGCGCCGGTACAGCTGCGAGGACCGCTGCGGCTACTGCGAGCACCCCCCAGGTCAGCGGATCCTCGAAGAACCCGGCGTACAGGAGCGAGTGGACGAAGAGCGCAAGCAAGATCGCGGAGAGGCCTATCCCGAGCGCGCGGTCCCGTCGTGTGACGAGGAGGAGCGCCCAACTCGCGGCAGTGAGTGTCCAGACGTACAGAGCGAAGCCGATCACGCCAAGCTCTGCGAGCACCGTGAGCGGCGTCGTGTGCGAGGCGTTCCGGCTCGGTGAGCCCTTGCCCACGAGCTCCGCGCTGGCTCGCGGCTGACCGCCGACCCCGACCCCGGCGATCGGCCGCTCCTTCACTGCCTCGAACGTCGCCGTCACCAGACGTGAGCGCCCGCTCGTCACGTCCTTCGCAGAGCGTCCGCCGACGGCCGCGCCTGCCACGGCAGCGGCCGCAAGAGTGGCGGCCGCAGCGCACGCGAGCAGGACGATGCGGGCGCGCCGGTCGGCACCTACGAGCGCGACCGCGAACGTCACAACGAACAGCGCGACGAAGCTCGACTGCGAGTACGAGTAGAAGAGTCCCCAGAACAGGAACGCAATGAGCGCTGATGCCACCACCCAGTCGACCGTTCGGCCTCGCCGGATGAGGATGGCGACGAGGAGGACCGCGATCGGAATGACGAGGTACCGGCCGTACAGGCTCGGATCCTTGAACAGCGACGTGACGCGGAAGAACGAGGTGTACGCGTTCGCGACCTCGACGTCCCGGGCGAAGAACAGTGTCCTCGTATGCGCCTGCCAGATTCCGATCATGGCGAAGAGCGAGCCGAGGACAACGAGTGTGATGAGGAGCGCCCGCGGCAGCCAGGCCGCCACCGGGTTGCGTGCGACGGTGGCGAACCCGGCCACGAACGGGAAGACGAAGAACGCGAGCGCAATTCCTCCCGCTCGCTCATCCCAGGTCCAGAGGAACGACGTCGAAGAGAAGGTAACGAGCGCCGCAACTGGGAGCGCGAGCAGGAATGGGGGCGGCGCGGGCCGCTCGCCGCGGGCGATCCGGTAGGCGAGCGCGAGGACTGCGGCCGCGACGACGAGGTACAAGGGAAGGAGAAGGAACGCGTCCTCTTCGCCCAGTCGAATCGGGATTCGGAACGGAGTGACGCAAAGGAGAACAACAGGAACGACGGCCGGGTAGCGCGCGAGCGGGACCGCGCCGAGGATCGCGGCGACCACGCCCACGCTCACGAGCCCGAGGCCGGCCGGTTCCGTGAAGAGGAGTCGAAGGTCGTCGTCACCGACGAGCGAGCGTCCGATACCGGCGGTCGCGAGCGCGAGAAGGGCGAATCCCGCAAGCGGAAGAAGGCGTCCGCGTGGGATGAGCACGAGCACGGCGCCGAGCGCTCCGACGAGCGCAGCAACCTGGGCGGCGTCCGTGGGCTCCACGACGCGAGACGTTACGCGTTTGCTGGTTGAATAGCCCGGTGATCGAAGCCTGGAAGAAGGCGCTCGTGCTCGCGCCGCACACCGACGACGGCGAACTCGGGTGCGGCGGGACGATGGCGCGGCTCGTCGAGGGCGGCTGCGAGGTTCGTTACGTCGCGTTCTCTATCGCGACCCGGTCGCTGCCACCAGGCTTCGAGCCCGACACGCTCGCACGGGAGGTGCGGGCGGCCACCGGCGAGCTGGGAATCCGCGAGGAGAGCCTCACCGTTCACGACTTCGACGTGCGCACGTTCCCCGAGCGCCGCCAGGACATTCTCGAGCTTCTCGTCGCGCTCTGGGAGGAGTGGCAGCCCGACGTCGTCTTCCAGCCGTCGCACCACGACGTGCACCAGGATCACCAGACGGTCGCTCAGGAAGGTCTACGCGCCTTCAAGCGCACCACCATTCTTGGTTACGAGGTGCCCTGGAACAACTTCGACTTCTCGTATGGCGCCTATATCTCGCTCGAGAAGCGTCACCTCGAGCGCAAGGTCGCGGCGCTCGCGCACTACGCCTCGCAGCAACACCGGCGGTATGCGGATCCCGAGTACATCTGGAACCTCGCCCGCGTTCACGGTGTGAACGTGAACCGCGAGTACGCGGAGTGCTTCCAGGTGTACCGGATCGTCGCTTAGCGGGCTAGACGGAGCCGCGCGCCGATCGCCTTCCGCTCTGCCGGGAGGTAGAAGCCGAGCGGGAACAGCGCGAGCGGGTACGCCACGGCGAGCAGGACAGCGATCGGCAGACCGCCGCCGGCGAGCTTTCCGACGGCGACGAGTGCGACGCCCGTCGACGCGGCGGTCAGGACGCGCCGCCACTGGTACGGCACCGGGTAGATCCGCTGCGCCCACCAGGCCATTCCCGCGAACATCGTCGTGTACGCCGCGATCGTGGCGACGGCGGCCCCCATCATTCCGTAACGCGGGATCAGGAACAGGTTCAGCGCGATGTTCACCACCGCCGCGGCGCCGGTCACGACCCAGTTGAACTGCGTCCGCTTCGCGCGCCCGACGCCGATCGCGACGACTATGTACGCGGCGAACGCCACCGTCGAGAAGGCGAGCGGGCCGACGACGCGCGACGAGCTCTCGAACGCCGGCGCTGCGATCCACTCGACGATCCAGGGCGAGAGGAGCGCGAGCACCGTGGCTACCCATGTCGTCAGGAGCACGAGATAGGTCAGCACGTACCCGTACGTGCGCCGGGCCTCTTCGTCGTCCTCGATCGAGTACGCGAACGCGGGCCAAGCGAGCCGGAACGCCGTGAGCAACAGCACCAAGGCAGAGGCGATCCGGACGCCGACGGAGTAGAGGCCGACCTCCTGGGTGTCCGCGAGCTTCACGAGGAACAGCCGGTCCGAGAAGTTCGTCACCCAGAGGAAGAGCGCGGTCGGGACGAGCGGGACGCCGAAGTGGTTCATCCGCCGCAGGAGGCCGCGGTCGAACTGTAGGCCGAGCTGCTCGCGCCGATATGCGATGAGAACGACGTACACGATCAGCGTGCCGGTGAAGTTGCCGACGATGACGCCGATCGGCCCTTTTTCGAGGGCCACCACGAGGAGGAGCGTTGCGCCGATGGTCAGGAAGATGTTGGTGAGGCTCGCCGAGACGAACGCCACCGACCGCTCCTCAACGCGGAAGAGCGAGGTGACCTGCTCGTAGTTCATGCCCGCCCACAGGCCGACGAACGCCGCCATGACCAGCTCGCTGTCGTCGGCGGAGCCGAAGAGAAGGCTCGAGATCACGCCCGACAGTGCGAGCCCGACGACGAGGCCTATCGTTGCCATGCCCATCGTGAACCAGAAGGACGTCCGGATGACCAGGCGTCGCGCGTCTGGATCGGCCGAGTCGAAGTAGAAACGGAAGAACGCGCTGTGGATTCCCATCCGCAGCACGATCCCGATGACGGTGCTGAGCGCAATCAGGGTCTCGACCTTCCCGTAGTCCGAGGGGGAGAGGTACCGCGTGTACAGCGGGAGGAGGAGGACCGCGAGGATCCGTGAGACAAGGCCTCCGAGCCCGTAGATCGCGGAGTGCTTGCCGAGCCGCTTGAGTTGTCCGCCGAGCTCGCTCACTCTTAGATGATCGATGCCACGATCTCGCGCGTCCGGCTGCGCGATCTGGCGCGTCGGGGCCGCTTCCGCCGGGGCGGAGGCCGTGGAACGGCCTCGCGCAGGGCGTGCGCTTCGCGCCCCCGAGCGGCCAGTTCACACCCCGGAGACGGCGATCTCATGGCATCAATCATCTAGATGAACATCGTGCTGAACGAGCAGCTGGGTGCCGAGCTCGACGCGCTTCGGGAGGCGCGAACGTACAAGCGGTTCCTGACGCTCGAGTC
>Ga0315297_10000715_pt1 | contig 19617 bp, 15 predicted proteins | sample YL17G15_0_MG_FD_203628 | JGI IMG/M metagenome (GOLD analysis project Ga0315297, IMG submission 203628) | Sediment microbial communities from Yellowstone Lake, YNP, Wyoming, USA - YL17G15_0 | ecosystem: Environmental > Aquatic > Freshwater > Lake > Sediment | place: USA: Wyoming | collected... | reverse complement strand
GAGCGCATGGGGATCCGCGTGGGTCCCGAGATACCAGGTGATGGGCGTCGTCGCGAACGCGATCCCGCCGGCGAGCGCGAAGATCGGTCGATCCGTGAGCCGGACGAAGAGGAGCGTCGCCACGCCCGTCGCGGCGGCCATGACGATCGCGGAGAGGAGGTTCATTCGAAGCGCCGGGTCGCCGACCGGCGCGAGGACGATCGACGCCAGCCACCCGAGGAGCACGTACGCCGGGTAGCCCGTGGGGTGGGCGGTACCGAGGACCGACGCGATCGTCTGGAACTCCCCCGGGTCCCAGAACGCGACCCCGGGCAGGAGGTGCGCGAGGCCCAGCGCGAACGACAGCACGGCGGCGAGCAGCGCGGGCACGACATACCGACGGACGACGTCCGAAGCGCCCTCCAGGGTGGGCTCCGGGTTCGCCTCCGGGATGGTCCCCGGCGACCGCTCACCAGCCATAGATCGACCTCCAGGCCACGCCCCACAGCGTGACGGCCGCCGAGACGCCGATGAGGACCCAGGCGACGACGCGCCACCGACCCGTGAGCGAGTCGAGGCCGAGCGCGACCACGGGCAGGAGGAACGGGACGAAGTCGAGCGAGAAGCGGTACCCGAACTGGACCCAGCCCTGGCTGAAGTGCATGAGGTTGAGGGTCGCGATGAGGATCGTCGCGGCGAGCCCGCCCGTGACGACCGGGTCCGTCCAGCGGCGACGGATCGCCGGGATGACGAGGAAGTACGCGGGGCTCGTGAGCAGCAGGCTCATCCCGACCGCGTCGGGCGCGAGGGCCGGGCAGTCGTGGTCGAAGAGCGAGGCGGCCCCGAGCGACGCGAGGCACTCGAGCCGGAGGTTCGGCGGCTGGAGCAGCATGATCGCGAGGTTCTGCGGGATGTAGCGGATGTCCTCGATCGACCACGCCGCCCGGTAGCCCAGCTCGGAATATGCGCCCACCTCGTAGCGGTACAGGTACTCGTATGCCGGGTTGAACAGGTGGCCCGTGGATGCGAGGTTGTAGCCGGCGAGCGCGAGGAGTGGGAGCGCGGCACCGCAGGCGACCGAGAGCACCCGGCGCCGCATCGTCCCGCCGCCGACGAAGAGGAAGAAGACCCCGCCGAGGACGACCGGCAGCCGCGCCGTGGCGGCCACCCCCAGGAGGAACCCGGCGAGGACGAGCCACCGGTCGACCGACCACCGGGGCGCCACCGCCCACGACAGGTCGTCCGCACGCTCACGGGCGAGCGCGATCCCCACGGCCGTGAAGACGAGCACGAGCGCCACGGTGTGCGCGAAGAACCACGTCGACCCGACCGCGGCGCTGTACCAGAGGACGGTGCCCAGCCCGAGGAACAGGGTGGTGGCGAGCCGGGTCGACGGGCGGATCCGGAGCCGGCCGAGGGACCAGAAGGCGACGCCGACGACGAGCGCAGCCGCCACGGCGGAGATGAGCTGCGCGTCCGTGGCGAGGCCCCAGACGGCGACGAACGGGACGAGCACGAGGGCGGGAAGCGGCGGGAAGGGGAGGAGCCCGCGGCCGGTCTCCCGTCCCGCCGCGTCGAGCACGGGCATGACGTCCTGGTAGTAGGCGTTATCCGGGACCGGGTACGGGATGGTCGTCGAGCCCTGGAGCCACGCCTGCGCCTGCCACAGGAAATGCCCGTAGAGGTTCTCTCGGGCGAGGTTGCTCAGGAGGTAGACGACGAGCAGCCCGACGACGACCGCCCCGCCGACGAAGACGGCCGGGACGAGCTCGTCGCGGGGCGTGGGCCGAGGGGCGGCCCGGGGGTCCGCGACCCGACCCGGGGGTATACTCCGCTCCACCTCAGCGCTCATGCAGGAGGTCGACCTCGTTGACCGGCCTTGACAGGGGCGAGCCCGTCGAGGGCGCGACCGCGGCGACCGGGACCACGAGGACCGTGGGCGATTTCCGCGCCATCGCGATCCTCATCGCGATCGGGATCGCCCTCCGGCTCATCATCGCATACGTCCTCCTTCCGGCCGGGTCCGGCTTCGGGGTGGATGTGGGGGCCTTCCGATTCTGGGCGGACAACCTCGCACAGAACGGGCCGTTCGGGTTCTACGATCGCGGCTTCTTCGCCGATTACACCCCCGGCTACCTGTACGTCCTGTGGCTCGTCGGGGTCGTCGGGAAGGCTCTGGGCGGGATCGGCGACCTGATCAAGCTCCCCGCGATCGTCGCCGACGGGATCACGGCGTACCTCGTCTGGGCGATGGTGCGCGAGATCGGCGGCGGCCGCCGCGCGGCGCTCATCGGCACCGCGTTCGTGCTCTTCAATCCCGTCACGTGGTTCGACAGCGCTGTCTGGGGCCAGGTCGACTCCGTCGGCACGGTCGTCCTCCTCCTCGCGCTGCGCGCGATCTGGCGCGGGAAGTCGATCCAGGCATCCGTTCTCGCGGTCCTCGCGGCGATCGTCAAGCCACAGTTCGGGATCCTCATCCCGGTCCTCATCGTCGTGCTGCTGCGACGCCACCTGCGGACGCACGAGCACGGCGAGCGCCCGATCGGCCTGCTCTGGGCGGCGCTCTCGGGCGCGGCGACGGCCTTCGTCCTGTCGTTGCCGTTCGGCCTCTGGCCGTGGGACCTCGTCTACCAGGTCGTGAAGACGGCGGCCGGGTACGCGTACACGACCGTCAACGCGTACAACCCCTGGGCGCTGCTTTCGCTCGACGGCAACGGCCTCGCGGCGACGGGGACGTGGGTCCGCGACGCGGCCGGCGACAAGGGCGAGGCGTTCCTCTCGTTCGGGCCGGTCCCGGCCATCGCCGTCGGGACGACGATCCTGCTCCTGACCATCGCCGGGCTGCTCACGATCGTGTGGCGCCGCGACGACCGGCGGACCGTCCTCGTCGTACTCACGGTGCTGGCGATCGCGTTCTTCGTCGTGCCGACCCGGGTCCACGAGCGCTACCTCTTCCCGTTCTTCGCGCTCGGCGCGATCCTCGCCGCGACCTCGGTCCGCTGGCGCGTCGCGTATGTCGTCATCGCGGCCGCGAGCTTCGCCAACCTCTACGCCATCCTCACGCTCCCGTTCTACGAGAACCCCGGGATGACCGACTGGCTCGGGATCGCGCCGCTCATCCGGTCGTTCGCGGGGGTCGCGATCGTCGCGCTCGTGCACACGGGGGTCTTCCTCTGGTCGCTCACGAGGTTGCCGGCCAGGGCCGTCGCCGCGGACGACGAGGAGGCACTGCGGACGGCGCTCGAGGAGGAGCGCGAAGACGCCGCCCCGCCGGTCCAGGTCGCGGCCCCCGCGACCCGCCGCAGGGCGCCCGAAGCCGCAGCCGTCGTCGGGGCGGGTGCCGTCGTCGGGGCGGCTGCCGTCGACCCGAGGCCCCCGGGGTCCGGTGTTCGCGGCTGGTTCCGCCGCCTCGCGTCCTTCCCGACCCGCGACCGCTCCGCGTCGCTCCGCTCCGAGGGTGGCGGCCGGATCGATCGTCTCGACCTCCTCATCCTCCTCGTGATCGTCGTCGCGGCGCTCTGCCTCCGCACGTTCCGCCTCGCCGAGCCGTACCGGATGCACTTCGACGAGGTCTACCACGCCCGCACCGCCACCGAGTTCCTCCAGTTCTGGAAGTACGGAGAGAAGCACGACATCTACGAGTACACCCACCCACACCTCGCGAAGTACGTGATGGCCGTGGGCATCGAGGTCGCCGGCGGGAACGACGTCACGTCGACGAGCAACGTCGGCGTCCCGGTGCGCGACGCGACGATCGAGCCGCGATGGGAGGACCTGGCCGTCCCCGCCGGCCGTGGCGGGGATCGCGTCTACGTCGCGACCGGCACCGACGTCCGCGCCTACGACCTCGCGAGCCGCGCTCTCGTCGCGACGATCCCGATCCCCGGGGCGCGTTCGCTCGCGATGGAGACGGACACGCACCAGCTCTACATCGGGACGGAGGGGGGCGGGATCCTCGCCGTCGACACGATCTCCGCGTTCGACTCGCTGCGCACGCTCGGGCGGACGAACGTCGCGCTTCCGGTGCCCGACGAGGTCGCGCAGCTCGACGGTCCCGTGGTGCGGCTCCACGCGACGTCCGATGGCGCCACGCTCGCCGCGGCGCTCCCCGGGGACACGCTCATCACGCTCGACTCGCAGGGCGGCGGGATCCTGAGCAGCACGACCGTCCCGGGTCTTGGCGGGATGGCGGATGGCGGGACGTCGGAGGTCCTCGCCGTCGATCCCGCCGCGGTGACGGATCGAGCGGCCCTCGTGGCGGAGCTGCAGCGCGTCGCCGGCCTCGACCCGGCCGAGGTGGAGGCCAGGCTCGCCGCCGCGGGCGACGCGCCGGCGATCGTCGCGGGGCGGCTCGACAAGGCGGTGCGCGAGGCGGTCGACGCGGCGATCCAGGCCGGGAGCCTCCCCGGGGTCGCGTTCGAGCAACGGTCCCGTCTCGCGGTCGCAGCGGAAGCGGGCATCGTCTTCATCGACCCGGCGACCGGCGAGACGACCGACACCGTCGCCACGGACGGCGTGCCGCGCGACATCGTGCCGGTCACGGGCGTGGGTGATCCGGCGCTCTACGCCGCCGGCGACCGGAGCCTCTGGCGCATCGACCAGGGCATGGGGTCGTCACCCGCCCCACCGTCCGTTGCGAAGACGGTCACCATGCCGGGCGACGTGACGCGGGTCACCTACAACGCCGCCTCCCAGATGGTCCACGTGCTCGGCACGACGCCGGACGGGACCGCGCAGACGGTCTACGTCGTGGAGCCGAACGGGAACTCGGTGTTCGCCGACGCGCGTCTCCCCTTCACGCCGTCGGCATGGGCGATCGACGCGAACAGGGAGTACCCGGCGACCGATCGGGAGCAGCTCCTCGCCTTCGCGGCGGACGGGTCGTCCGCGAGCGTGTCGGTCGGCGGCAACGCCTTCGGGTGGCGCCTGCCCGGAGTCATCCTCGGAGCGCTCGTCGCCGCGCTCATCTACCTGCTCATGCGGGTCCTCTTCCGACGGCGGTCGGTCGCGGTGCTCGCCGGCGCGTTCGTGCTCGCCGACGGCATGATGTTCGTCCAGTCGCGCATCGCGATGAACGACGTCTACGTGGGCTTCTTCGTCCTCGCCGCGTTCACGCTGTTCGCCGCGCTGTGGACCGGCCGCATCCGGGGCAAGGTCGGGCTCCTCGTCGCGCTGCCGGCGATCGGCCTCCTCCTCGGGCTGGGGCTCGCGTCCAAGTGGGTCGCGCTCTACGCGATCGGCGGGATGGGGATCCTCATCCTTGCCCGCTCGGCGCTCGGGCGCCTCCTCCTGGTCCTCGGGTTCGCCGTCATCACCGCGACGCTCGGGTACATGGCGATCTCCGTGAGCCCGACCGCGGCGACGAGCGGCGGCAACCTGTTCTTCCTGCTCCTCATGATCGGGATCACGCTCCTCACCGTCGTGGTGAGCATCCTCCACCCTGTCGCGTGGACCCTCGACGAGATGCGGTTCGCCGTGGTGGCGCCCGGCGTACTCGGGATCGGCGGTGCCCTCGTGGCCTTCGCCCTGGGGATCACGCCGGCGGAGCCGGGCGGCCCCACGCCGATCGGTGCCTCTCTTCTCGCCGCGTCGGCGGCGCTCGTGGCCCTCGCCGTGCTCATGATCGTCCTCTTCCGCGTGGGGGCGCGGTACGGGATGGGCCCGCTCGCGCCGCCCCCCGAGCCGGACGACCCGGCGCGCCTGCTCGAACCGCCGGCGCCCGCGCCGGAGGGGTGGCTGCGCCTCGGCAGCGGGTGGGGGCTCCCGGCCATCTGGACGGCCGTCTGCATCCTCGCGATCCCCGTCGCCATCTACGTCGTCAGCTACGCGCCGTGGGTCGCCCTCGGCAACCGGTTGACGGAGAGCTTCCCTGCCGGGAACACCGGGCAGACGCTCGTCGAGCTCACGCGCTCGATGTACGACTACCACAACAACCTTCGGGCGACCCACGCGGCGGCGTCCCCGTGGTGGGCGTGGCCGTTCGACCTCAAGCCGGTCTGGTTCTACCAGGAGGGATTCGCCGGCGGGACCTCCGGCGCCATCTACGACACGGGCAACCTCGCGATCTGGTGGCTCGGGGTGGTGGCGGTCGCGTTCGCGAGCTGGCAGGCGTTCAGGCGACGGAGCCTGGGGCTCGCGCTGCTCACCGTCGCGTTCTTCGTCATGTGGCTGCCCTGGGTGCGCATCGACCGCGCGACGTTCCAGTACCACTACTACGCGGCGCTCGTCTTCCTCATCCCGGCCCTCGCGTACTTCATCGCCGACCTGTGGCATGGCCCGTCGCGGCGCATCTGGTTCCTCGCGCGCGTGGCGGCCGCGATCGCGGTCATGGGGCCTGCCCTGCTCTGGCTCTTCCGCCTGCCGCTCTGCGCCATCGTTCGCGTGGATGCCGCGTACGCGAACTCGCCGGCCTGCCAGCCGAGCGTCGGGAATCTCGTGGTGACGCAGCGCGTCGGCGCGATCGTCGCGATCCTCTTCGTGGCCGGCCTCGTCATCCTCTGGCAGCTCGTCATGCTCGAGCGCGACACGCGGCGGGCGCGCGACGGGGTCGCGGATCCGCCGCCCGGCACGGACCGCAGGCTCGTCACGATCGGGATCACCGCGGCAGTCGGTGCCGTCGCGCTCCTCGCCACCGGCCTCCTGTCGGACACGAGCACCGTCATCTCCGAGGCCGCGATCCGCCCGGAGCTCGTGGCGCTCCTCGCGCTCGTGCCGCTCGGACTCTGCGCATACGTCATCGTCACGGCGCGCGACCCACGGCGGTTCACGCTGGGGTTCGTGTGGGCGGCAGCGGTGGTGTTCGTGCTGTTCTACCCGAACATCTCGGCCCTGCCGCTCCCCTCGCAGGTCTTCAACGCCTACCAGGGGATCCTGCCCACGTGGCTCTACGTGTTCCAGTTCCCGGTGAACACCGACCCGGCCGTGACGGTGAAGATCCTCGACTGGTGGCCCGCACTCCTCTTCGTCGCGCTGCTCGTCACCTCGACGATCGTTGCGTACAGCACGTGGTCGTGGCGGATCGCGCTCGCCGAGCGAGCGGCCGACCGCGCCGCCGACCGGGCCGCCGACCGCGACGCGGAGCCCGCCGGGGAACCCGACGGGGAGCCCGACGGGCCGGAGGGCGCCTCCGCCGACGGGACCGCGTAGCGCCCCGGGGCTACGTCGGCTCGGGCGGGCTGCCGGCGGCCGACCCGACCGCGGCTCCGCCGACGGGACCGCCGAGCGGACGCGTCGCCGGCGGGACCGCGGCCGTGAAGTCGCGCGGGAGCGCCCCCTGGGCGGCGAGCCGCCGGACGACGAAGCCGTAGTACTCGTCCACGCGGCGCGCGACGCCCCGCCAGCTGAACTCCTCGGCTCGCTCGCGGCCGCTCGCGCCCATCCGAGCGCGAATGGCGGGGTCGTCGAGGAGCCTGCCGATCGCGTCCGCGATCTCGACCTTGTCTCGCGGCCGGACGAGGAGCGCCTGCTCCCCGCGCTTGACGACGCCCTTGTACCCGTGGATGTCGCTGCAGACGATCGGGACGCCGGCCGCCATCGCCTCGAGCAGGACGATCCCGAACGACTCGCGACCGGTCGCCGGCGAGACGAAGACGTCCGCCGTCCGCAGGAGCTGCGCCTTCTCGTCGTCGCTCACCCGTCCCAGGAACTCGACGCCCTGGAGCCGTCGTGTCATGACGTACCTTCGACACTCCCGCTCCTGCGGGCCGCCGCCGACGATGAGAAGCCGGATGTCCTCGCGACCCTCGCGCCGGAGGACGCGGAACGCCCGGAGCAGGTGGATCACGCCCTTCCGCTCCTCGAGCCTGCCCACGAAGAGGATGTTCATCGTCCCGTCCTGCCAGCGCGTGAGCGGGACCGCTCGCTGGAAACGGTCCACGTCGACGCCGTTGGGGATGACCTTGTAGTCGCCCGGGAAGAAGCGGTCGATGAAGTGGCGCGCCGCAGCGCTGACGGCGATCCGGCCGTGGAGGCGCGCGGCGTAGCCCTGGAGCATCCGGCCTCCGAACTCGTAGGAGGGGGAGAACCCGGCGTACGCATGGAATGTCGCGATGTTGACGCTTCGCGATTCCTTCAGGATCGACAGTGATAGGAAGGGCACGAACGGCTCGTGGAAGTGGATGAGGTCGAAGCGCTCGCGCTCGAGCATCCGACGGGCCTGGCGGTCGAAGTTCGGCGACACGGTGATCGTCCCGACCGAGCCGTTGGCCGGGAACGAGAAGCCCTTCCCGAGTCGGACGACGTCGCCCTCCGAGCTCCTCTGGAAGCCGTGGCTGCTGCTGATGATCCGTACCTGGTGGTCGCGGAGGCGAAGCTCCTCGTACAGGTGACGGACGTGGTCGTTCACGCCGCCCGGGAGCGGGTAGACGTACGGGGTGACGAGACCGATCTTCATCGAGCCGCCCCATCATCCCACCGGTCGGAAGGGGTGGCGGGGTCCTCGGCACCGTCGGACCGAGCCTGGCCCGGGATCCCCGACAGGTCGAGGCGCGGCGGGCGGAGGCGACCGCCCGGATAGCCGAGGTCCCGGCCCGTCGTCCGGCCGCGGGCAAGCCCGACCGCGCCGTCGCGCCAGCCGCGCCAGTACTTGCGAAGCTGCCGCGCGAATGTCGGCAGCTGCGACGCGCTGCCGTGGAACGTCCCCGCCCAGCGTGTCTCGCCGGCGAGGATGGCCGCGCGGAGATCGTCGGCCGTCCGACCCGTGAAGAGCGTCACGCCCGCGCCGATCGCGCGCGCCTCGTGCGCGTCGCTGCTCCCGATCACCGGCAACCCCAGCTCCTTCGCGAGCCGGACGACCGCCGCGTGGCCGATGCGCCCGAACGTCGTCGGGTTGAACGCCTCGATGCCGTCGAGGCGATGGCGTGGATCGGGGTCGTCGGCGAGCCGCCGGATCGCGCGCTCCCCGATGCAGAGCGGGTAGGGCGTCAGCGGGTGCGCGGCGATCGCGATCCCGCCCTGGTCGTGGACGCGGGCGACGGTCTCGCGGAGCGATCGCATCGGCGGGACGCGCTCCTCGAGGAAGAGCGCGAGCAGGTGGCCGCTCCGGGTCGTCACCTCCTCCCCGACGATGACGTCGACGCGCGAGCCCCGTGCCCGCGCGATCGCACGGGCGGCGAGCGCCGCGTCCACCCGCTCGTGGTCCGCGATGGCGACGACGTCGAGTGACGTCCGCTCCTCGACGTGGTCGAGGATCGCGACGACGCCGTCCACGCCGTCGGAGGCGAGCGTGTGGATGTGGGGGTCGGCGCGCCCCAGGCGCTCCTGCGTCATCGCGTCAGGCCCGCCGTGGCCGCACCCGACGTGCCGTCGGCCCCGGCCGCGCCGTCGGCCCCGGCCGTCGTCGCCGCACCGTCGGCCCCGCCCGTCGACTCGAGATCGGGCCAGATCGGGAAGAAGACGGCCGACCACTGGTCCGGGGCCGTGGCGACGGCGTCCTCGATGGCGCGCGCGGTCGCATCGAGGACCGCGATCGCGCGGTCGCGGAGCCGGCCCTCGGCGGGGACCGGGAGCTCGCGCATCGTCCCGATGTATCTGCCGGTCCCGGCCCGTCTCACGGCCGCGAAGTAGATGGGCACGTCCGCCTCGATCGCGAGGAGGGCCGGCCCTGACGGGAGCGGCGCGGGGTGGCCGAACAGGCGCACAGCGGTCCCGCCGCCGGAGATGTCGCGGTCCGCGACGAGGAGCGCGGCGCCGCCGCCCGCGAGGACGCGCTTGAGCTCCCTCCGTGCCTCGCCGAGGCCCACGAAGCGGAGGCGGCGCCCGGCGCGGGAGCGCGCGATCCACGCCTGGAGCTCGGGATCGTCCACCGCCTCCATCGCTCCGGCGACGTCGCCGGAGCGACCATCGACCACGACAGCCGATGCGACCTCGATCGGGCCGAAGTGCGCGGCGACGACGACGACGCCGCCCGGTTGCGTCAGCGCTCGGTCCAGCACGTCCGCGTCGACCTTCTCGAGCCGGTCCTCGAGATACGCCTTCGTCATCGCCGGCGCGCGAAGCGACTCCATGTAGTACCGCGCGTCCTGGCGGAAGGCCGAGCGCACGAGCGACTCGAGCGCCGCCGCGTCCGTCGCCGCCCGCCGCGCGCGCATCGGGCCACGCCCCTCGGCGGCGAGCCATTCCGCCACCCGGCCAAGGTTCCGCCTCGCGGTCGCGGCGCGCGCCGGGGAGGTCCGGTACCAGAGCTCCCCGACCGCATCGGCTCCCGCGAAGAGCGGGCCCTCCGGCAGGTGACAGGCCGCTACCGAGAGGACGCCGATCGCTCGCGCCCGCAGCCGCTGCACACGGGTCCCCCGCCCGCCGAGGACGCTCGGCCCTCGGGCACGTGCGACCGTCATCGCTCTGTCGCCGACCTCTCTGCGGAGAGCCCGTACTCGGGCAGCCGCGCGAGGAGGCGTTCCTCTTCCTGCGCGGACTCCGGCCACATGGCCTTGAACACCCACCACTGGTCCGGGTGGCGTCGGATCGCCTCCTCGATCGCGTCCGCGACGAGCTGCGTCGCGCGCGCGAGCTCCGCGGGCTCGACGGACGAGACCTCGATGTACGGGCTCGTGCGGCCGCGATAGCTGAACTCGCCGTCGACCTCGCGCGTGACCGAGATCGGGACGATGACGGCGCCGGTGCGCGCCGCGAGCGTCGCCGGCCCGGCGGGGAGGGTCGTCCAATCGCCGAAGATCCGCACCGGGATCCCGTCCGGCCTGTAGCCCCAGTCGACGAGCAGCCCGATGAGCTCGCCGCGCCGAAGCGTCGCGTACATCTCGCGGAGGTTGCGCAACGGGAGGAGCCTGATCCCCCAGGCCGCCCGCTGCCGGCTGAGGTGCTCGAAGAGCTCGATGAACTCGGAGTCGTCGGCGATGGCGGAGACGATCCAGCCGCGGTCGGCGATGGCGGCGGCGCCGCCCTCCATGAAGCCGATGTGGGCGCCGACCATGATGACGCCGCGGCCGAGATCCCTGGCCGTCTCGACGTTGGCGGCGTCCATCATGTCCAGCTCGCGGACGAGCTCGCCCCGGGGTCGCGTCGGGAGCCGCATGAGCTCGACGATGTACTGCGCGTAGTTGCGGTACATGCGCCGCGCGAGCCGGTCGACGCGGGGGTCGTCCGGGCTCCGTCCGAGTACATGGGCGAAGCTCGAGCGGGTCGCCCGTCGGCGCGCGGGCCACGCGAGGTACGCGCTCTGGGCGAGGATCCCGCCCACCTCCCACGAGGCGCGCTGGGGCGCGTGCCCGAGCGTCCACGTGGCGGCCTTGTAGGCGCGGAGGACCGAGCGCTCCCTGAGCCTCGTGAGCGCATCGCGATCGTGGGGCCGCGAGCGCGGGACGACGCGCGGGGGCGACGGCGCCGTCCCGCGCTCCGCGCCCGCGCCTGTCGCGGCTCCGGCGGCTCGCCTATCGCGATGCGTGCCGTTCCCGGTCACGACCGCTCGGTCGCCGCCCTCCCGCGGGCGGCGGCTCCGGCCTTCGGCCGCGCGGTCTCCGCCGGGGCGGACGCGGGCTTCGCCGGCGCCCTGGCGGCCCGCGGCTTCGGCGCGGCCTGGCGGGTCGTCCGGATCGCCGCGTGGGCGTTCGCGTCGGACCCGTCGAGGACCTCGTTGTCCTCGCCGCGGATGAACGCCTCGACGCGCTCGCGCGAGATGTCGTCCGCGATCTGGATCGGCGGGCTCTTCATGAAGTAGCTCGACGGCGCGACGAGCGTGCCGGCGAGGCCACGGTCCAGGCCGAGCTTGAGGCAGCGGACCGCGTCGGTGATGACGCCAGCGCTGTTCGGGCTGTCCCAGACCTCGAGCTTGAGCTCGAGGTTGAGCGGCACGTTGCCGTAGGTCGTGCCCTCCATCCGGATCTGGCACCACTTGCGGTCCTTGAGCCACGGCACGTAGTCGCTCGGGCCCACGTGGATGTCGTCGGGGTCCATCTCGTAGTCGAGCATGGACGTGACCGCGTTCGTCTTGCTGATCTTCTTGGACTCGAGTCGCTCGCGCTCGAGCATGTTGAGGAAGTCAGTGTTTCCGCCGAAGTTCAGCTGGTACGTGCGGTCGATGCGGACGCCGCGGTCCATGAAGAGGCGGGTGAGGACTCGGTGGGTGATCGTCGCGCCGACCTGGCTCTTGATGTCGTCGCCGATGATCGGGAGCCCCGCCTCGGCGAACCTGCGCTGCCAGTACGGCTCGCGGCCGATGAAGACCGGGATCGCGTTGATGAAGCCGACGCCGGCCTTGAGGGCCTGCTCGACGTACCACTTCGTGGCTTCCTCGCTCCCGACCGGGAGGTACGAGACCATGACGTCGACCCGGCGCTCCCTGAGTATCCCGACGATGTCGGCAGTCGGGCCGGGGGCCTTCTTGATGACCTGGGACAGGTACTTCCCGAGGCCGTCGTGCGTCATCCCGCGATCGACCTTCACTCCGACATGCGGGACCTGCTGGAAGACGTACGTGTTGTTCTGGCCCGCGTAGATCGCCTCGGAAAGGTCCTTGCCGACCTTCTCGCGGTCGATGTCGAAGGCAGCGACGAACTCGATGTCGCTGATGTGGTAGCCGCCGAGGTCCACGTGCATGAGGCCCGGGACCTGGTCGCCCGGCTTCGCATCGGCGTAGTAGTAGCGGCCCTGAACGAGGCTGCTCGCGCAGTTGCCGACGCCGACGATCGCGACGCGGACCTTGCGGTCGCCACGTGCGGGTCGGGGGCCGGCGGCAGCGACGACCTCCGTCCGATCGAGCGCCTCCGCCACCGCGTCGGCGGGCCGCCGCGCAGGGGACTTCTTCCCATTCCCGTTCTTGCCGTTCGACGCCACTAGACCTTCCCTTCGATGGTGCCGGCACTCGACGCCGCGGCCTCCGCCGCGATCGCCTGGGCCCGGACGCTCATGACACGCTGGATGACCGTGATGGTCGCGAGGACGAAGATCGCCCCCACGCCGATGAAGAAGGCGGGCGAGCCCGCGGTGGCGAGACCCGCGGTGGGGTCCGCGGCGCTCCAGGCGGGGAGTCCGCCGAGGAGCCCGGTGAAGATGAGGGCGATGGCGAGCACGACGAGCCGGATCTCGCGCGGGGCGAAGCCCACGCTCGCGAGACCGGAGCCCGGGGAGAAGCCGAGGCCCTCGGCGCGGGCGCGGGCGTAGCTCACCATGAACGCCGAGGAGAGGGCGAGAGCCGAGAGCACGGCCGCGAGACCGTTCGAGGCGGCGATGCAGCCCGCGACGATCCCGACCCACGTGAGCGCCTCACCCCAGCGATCGAAGGTCGAGTCGAAGAACGCGCCGAGCTTCGACGACTTCCCGGTGGCCCGGGCGAGCGTGCCGTCGAACATGTCGAAGACCCCGCCGACGAACACGACGATCCCTGCGGCGGCCCACCACTGGAGGCCCGCGAGGATCGCGGCGATCACCGTGATGCCGAAGCCGAGGAGGGTGAGGCCGTTCGGCGTGAGGCCGAGCCGGCCGAAGAAGAGCGCGACAGGCTCGAAGAGGCGCTTCACCCGCTGTCGCTGGTCCGCGGAGGTGAACGAGCCGCTCTTGCCCGTGCCCCCGCTCCTCGACCCCGTCGTGCCGGGGGTGCCGCTCGGATCCGTCATCTCAGGCCTCCACGCCGAGGAGCTCGCGCTCCCGCGCCACGAGCTCGCTGAACGCGTCCGGCCGCAGCGCGATGAGTGTCTCCCGGCCGTTGCGTCGCGTCTCGACGATCCCGGCCGCGCGGAGCCGCGACACGTGCCAGCTCACGAGCGGCTGCGACAGCCCCACGGTCTCCGTCAGGTCGCCGACGGTCGCCGGGCCGTCCGTGAGTCGACGGATCATCCGCAGCCGGTTCACATCCGCGAGCGCCTTGTGCACGTCGCGCAGCGCCCGCAGCTCGACCGGCTGGTCGACGACGGACGCGATGGTGCCGCGGATGCGGGCGGGGCTCGACAGAGTAGGTCTCCTCTCGAGGGCGCCGTCGTGCGACGGCCGACGCATCAAGGACTATTCATATAAAGACAGGTTGATGCTAATCGGGGATCCCCGCGCCTGTCAACCCGAGGGGCGGCCGGGGGGCCGTCGTCGGCCGGGTGGCGCGACCCGCTCCCGGCCGGCGGGGCGGCAGCATAGGATGTGCCCAGCGTCGAGCGCGACCCGCGCTCGCTCCACCCGCTCAGGGAGCGTGCATGCCGCGCCTCACCCGCCGCGCGTTCACCGACCTCGCCATCTGGATGATGGGGTTCGGGCTGGTCATCGGGCTCGTGTTCCCCCCCGCCTGCGTGGTCCTCGGGCTGCCCGCCGAACGCGTGATCACGCTCCCCTTCTTCTTCGCGACGGTCGCGGCCGGCCTCCTCGTCGGAGCGGTGAACTACGCCCTCGCGCGATACGTCGTCGGCACGCGCCTTCGCACGCTCGTCGACCGGATGTCGTTCGTGGACGAGGAGTTGCGCCGATCGGCGGTCGACGGCGACCTCTCGCGATGCGACCCCGCGACCTGCCGGATCGAGGTGGATTCCGAGGATGAACTCGGGGCGTCGGCGGCCGCGTTCAACGGACTCGTGGAGGCGTTGGCCCGCTCGCACCGGGCGGAGGACCAGGTGCGGGGGTTCGTTCGCGAGCTGTCCAGCCGCCTGGAGCTCGACGAGCTCGGATCCGTCGGGCTCGACGGGATCGTCCGCATCGGGGGATTCGCCGCGGGCGCGTTCCTCGTCGACATCGACGGCGAGGTGAGAGTCCTCGCAAGCCGCTCGATCCTCGCGCCGGAGTCGCTCCCGGCGACCGACCACGTGCGGCGTGTCCTGCGCACCGCCGAGCCGGAGGTCATCGAGATCCCGACCGGCGTCACGGTCGACGGCACGCTCATCTCATTCCCTGCCCGGTCGGTCCACCTCCTCCCCGTCGCCTTCAAGGGCATCGCGATCGGGGCGCTCGTCCTCGCCGCCTCGGACCCGATCGCGCCGGACACGGCACGCCTCGTGGACCTGTGTGCGGCCAATCTCGGCCTCGCGCTGAACAACGCGCTCGCACACCACCGGCTCGCACGCGTCGCCGCGCTCGACCCCCTGACGGACGCCCTCAACCGGCGATTCGGCCTCACGCGGCTGCAGGAGGAGTTCGCGCGCGCCATCCGGGCGAAGGCGCCGCTCGGCGTCCTCATGCTCGACCTCGACCACTTCAAGGCGGTGAACGACACGTACGGCCACCCCGTGGGGGACCGCGTGCTGCAGGCGGCCGCGCATGCGATCCGCCGGGTCATCCGCGAGGGCGACGTCCTCGTGCGATACGGGGGGGAGGAGTTCCTCGTCATCCTGCCCGGCTCCTCTCGCGCCGATCTCGCCCTCGCCGCGGACCGGATCCGGCGCGCCGTCGCGGACACGACCGTGGTGGACGGCGACCAGTCCATCGCCGTCTCCGTCTCGATCGGCGGGTGCTCGCTGCCGGAGACGAACGTCGAGCGGTCGGCAGATCTGGTGGAGCGGGCCGACGTCGCGCTCTACGCGGCGAAGGACGGCGGCCGGGACAGGATCGTCGTCGAGGGCATGCGTCCCGGCGCGTGACGGCGATCTGCACCGCCACGCCCCGGGCCGGGCCATCGGCGCGACTCGCGCTACGCTAGCGCCGTGACGTATCACTCGCTCCGGGACCGCGAACCCGGCACCCTCCGGCAGTCGGCCCCCGTCCGGCGGCCGCCGACGCACCGCGTCGACCCGCGGATCGCCGTCGCCGGAGCGGTCGCAGTCGTTGCCGTCGTCGTGGGCGCCCTCATCGCGTTCTCCGGCCCCGGGGTCGGGGGACGGACCGGGGCGGCCGGCTCGTCCCCGTCGCCGTCCCGCTCGCCGGTCGCAGCCGCAGGCGCGTCGATCGCTCCGACCGCGGGCCCGTCCATCGCGCCGGCCGCCTCGGTCGCGCCCGGTCCGGCCGTCGGCGATGCCGCGACGTTCCCCCTCGCCCTCGTCGCCCGCAACACGGATCTCCGTACCGGCTTCACCTCGGCGCAGGTCGGCGCCCTCCTGCGCGGCGGCAAGGTCATCCTCCCGTGCGGCCTGTCCGAGGTGACGATCGATGGAGCCGCCGTTCGCCTCCCGGACGCGATCTGCACCCCGGCGGACGAGGTGGCCACGGGCCTCGCGAAGACGAAGGCCGGCCTCGCGCTCCTCCCGCCCGGCCTCGTCGACCCGCGGGTCAAGGTGCTCACGGTCGATGACGCCGACCTCTTCGGGAACACGGTCGCCCGTGCGCGGCCCTATCCGCTCGCCGGCCGGTCCGATGCCCTTCCTTCCGAGATGGCCGGCACCGCCACCGTCTACGACGCGAACGACGTGCGGACGGTCGTCTCCACCGGCGACACCTGCCCCGACCGCTCCGTGAGCAACTGGGCGGTCGTTCGGGGCAAGGGATGGGACTCGACCCTGAAGGGCGGAACCGTCAAGTACGCCGGCACGTACATGGACCGCCGGTACGACGGACCGACGGGGAGCGGCTGGCCGGTCGTTAAGGCGACCCGGACGGGCGAGGACGCAGGCGCCCTCTGGTCGATGATCCATGACGCCGACCTCGCCGTGAACGACTTCGAGTGCCCGCTCATCCGCGGCTTCACCCAGCACGACAGCGGCACGTTCTTCACGATCGACCCCAAGGTCGCGGGCCTCATGAAGCGCGTCGGGATGGACGTCCTCTCCCTCGCGTCCAACCACATCACCGATCTCGGGGGCGACGGCGTCGCGCAGACGGTCGACATCCTCGACAAGGCGGGTGTGCAGCACGCGGGAGCAGGAGAGAACCTCGCGGCGGCCATGAAGCCCGCCGTCGTCGACGTGCGCGGCCTGAAGTTCGCGATCCTCAGCTGGGATGCGACGGGCCAGTCGACGTCCGCGACGGCGAGCCGCGCGGGCGCGCTCAAGCCCACCCCGAACAACCTGAAGAAGTCGATCGCCAAGGCGCGCGCCCAGGCCGACATCGTCATCGCGATGCCCCAGTGGAACTGGCCCGAGTACTCGGCGCCGTTCTCGAAGGTCGCTCTCGCGCAGCGCGACGCGTGGTTCGACGCCGGCGTCGACCACATCCTCGGGAGCGGCACGCACTGGGCCAGCGCGATCTCGGTCACCGAGCCCGATCCGGCGAAGGGGTGGCGCCTCGCCGTCACGAGCCACGGGAACTTCCTCTTCGGCCAGGACTGGAGCAGGCAGACCCAGGAGGGCATCGTCTACGCGGCGACGTTCTACGGGACGCGGCTCGCCCAGGTCCGGCTCCACCCGTACTTCGTCATGGACAGCGCGCAGCCGAGTCTCACGGATCCGCGCACCGACGGCGCGTTCGTGCTCAAGCAGGTCTACCGGGTGAGCGACCTGCCTTAGGGGTGCGACGGCCGGATCGAGGCGGCGTGCGGCGGTCAGCGCTCCCGGGACGGCGTCGCGCGTCGGAGCTCGCCCTGCTCGGCGGCGCGGGCAAGGACCCAGGCGAGATCCGAGAGCCGGTTCAGGTACGGGAGCAGGTGCTCCCCGGGGACGAGGCCTGCGCGGTCGAGGGCGACGGCGCGGCGCTCCGCACGGCGGAGGATCGTTCGCGCGAGCTCGAGGGTGGCGGAGAGTCGCGTCTCGCCCGGCACGACGAACTCGCGGGGCATCTCGATCGACGCCTCGAGATCTGCGAGGACCGCCTCGAGGCCGTCCACCATCTCGATCGAGACGCGCGTCTCGCCGTCCCGGAGCCGGTCCCAGGCCGCCGGGTTCGAGGCGAGCTCGGCGGCGACGACGAAGAGCTCGCGCTGGAGGCGGAGGATGAGTGCGGCCATTCCCGCGAGCGGCGGTGGCAGCGAGCCGCCGTCGGCCTTCGCGATGAGCTCCGCCCGGGCGAGGCCGAGCGCGGCGACGGCCTCGTCCACGGTGCCGCAGGCCTCGGTCCGGGGGTCGTCCTTCGCGATCCGATCGCCGCCGTAGAGGAGGCCGGTGGACCCGTCGTCGCCGCGCCGGGTGGCGACCGCCGATCCGGAGAGCGGGTCGGCGTCGGCCGTCGGCTCGGTGGACCGCGCGATGGACGGCTCGGGCGTGCGGCCGGAAGACGAGGAGTCGGCTGCCTCGCTCACCACATCAGGCCCGCGTCGCGCGGGTCCCAGCGCTCCGCGATCAGTGTCACCTTCACCGGGTGGTCGAGCACGGATTCGGCCTGCTCGCGGACCTGGGCGATCATCGACCCCGCGTAGGGGCAGAACGGCGTGGTGAGGATCATCTTGATCTCCGCCTCGTTCTCGCCGATCACGATCTGCCGGATGAGCGCGAGCTCCACGACGTCCATCCCGATCTCCGGGTCCACGACCGACCGCAGGGCGTCGAGGACAGCGAGCTCCTTCGCGCGGCGCTCGGGGTCGAAGGCGGCCGCGGGGGCGTCGGCCCCGGCGGCGGGGGAGGTGGTGGAGTCGGTCATCGTCTGGTCAGGTCCCGCTGCGGCTGGGTTCCGCCCAGCGTATCACGAAGCTTCGAGATACCCGAGCAGGCCGGTCGGATATGGGCGACCACGGCCTCGAGGGTCGAGCGTCGCGGTGGAACGGGGGCTACGCCGCAACGCCGGGCTTGACGACGACGCCGGGGATGCGCAGTCGGTCGGGCAGGCCCGCGGCCTCGTCCTCCGTGTATCCGGGCCCCGCGAGCGAGCCGTCCGTCTCGAGGAATAGGGCGTAGCGCTCGGGATGGTCGGCGGCGAACGCGTAGGCGGAGGCGATCCCCATCCGCCGGAGCTCGGGGTGCTCGGTGAGGATCTCGACGAGCGTGAGGCCGGCACGACGCATCTCGAGCAGCTCCCGGACGGTGACGCGGCTGCCGTGGCAGAACGGCTCGCCGTTCATGACGAGGGGGTCGGCCGTCACCCACTTGATCGTCACGTCAGGCGCCCTTGTACAGCGCCGCGAGGATCCGGTTCCTCGTGCGCGCGTCGCCGGCGATCCGGCGGTAATAGCGGAAGACCTTGACCGCGGCGTCGATCGCCGCGTCCATCGGGACGCGCTCGTCCGGGGAGAGCCGCGAGCCCGCCGCGCCGCGCAGTCCCTCGGAGAGGCCGATGAGATCGTCCATCGGCACGGAGCGGCGGCGATAGACCGGTGAGACCCAGTCGGCCCACTCGCGGGTCCAGGCCTCGTCGCCCGACGCGACCGACTTCGCGAGGCGCTCGACGTAGGCCTCCGTGTCGCGGAGGAGGTGCCGGAGCCCGAGTTCGTCGTACCGCTCGCGCATCCCCTTCACGTCAGTCAGCGCTCCCTCCAGGGCGCGCGCGCCGATCCGGTCGCGGTCCGCGATGAGGCGGGCGGCGGCATCCGGGAAGCCGGCGGTCATGTCGGGGGGCATCGCGCCGAGCGCGGGGTGGCTCACGGAGAAGGAGTCTACCGTCCCGCCCGCGCCGGCGCCACGCCCCCGGGCGGCGGCCGCCATCGCCCGGGCCGCCATCGCCCGTGGGACCGGCGGGCTACCATCTCCCGCGTGAAGGATCGTCCCGCGCCAGTGCCCCACGCCTCGCCGCCGCCCGAACCGGGCGACCGGCCGCCCGCCGGGCTGCTCGCTCGGGCGCCGGGGACGCGCTACGCCTCCGCGGGGCGGGTCGAGGGTGGGTCCGCCCTGCGCGCGAGCGCGTCGCGCCCGGCCCTCGCCGGCGCGGTCGTGGCCGCGATCGGGGCAGCCATCCTGGTCGTCCTCACCGGTCCCCTGG
>Ga0315297_10000714_pt1 | contig 19625 bp, 20 predicted proteins | sample YL17G15_0_MG_FD_203628 | JGI IMG/M metagenome (GOLD analysis project Ga0315297, IMG submission 203628) | Sediment microbial communities from Yellowstone Lake, YNP, Wyoming, USA - YL17G15_0 | ecosystem: Environmental > Aquatic > Freshwater > Lake > Sediment | place: USA: Wyoming | collected... | reverse complement strand
ACGCATTGCGGCAATGTTTGCCGCGGCCTTCCCCGACGCGCAGATCGGCAGGAAGCTCGTGCATCTCTTTAGGACAGCTGGGGCCAAGTCTCCCGTCGCACGGGCCGACATTGGCATCGAGTACGATTCTGCAGACCTCAAGAAGATCTATCGAATGACATTTGCCGCTATCGGAGCGGCGTTGGTCCGCGCCGGCAGTGTATCGGAAAGTGAATTCAGCGATCTTCTGGATGATTTCAGCCGCGTCGAGGCCGATCCTGGGGTCGTAGTGATCGGGAACCCCGTGATCGCGGTGTGGACCAGCGCATAGTCCAGCTGCCAATGCGGCCTAACCGCGGACTGGACCCGACGGCGTTGACGATTCAGGTCCAGCGCCGCGGGTCAGCCCGTGAGCGTTGCGCGCGAGAAGAGAGGACGGATGTGAACCGATGGAATGGCATTGTCATCTTGATTCTGACGCTTTCCGCATGGTCATTGGGAACTGAGGCCGGCCAAATCGATTACACGGTGTTCGTCCTCGGCGGCCAATCCAATATGGAGGGCCAAGCAGAGACTGCTCAAGTGGACAAGAGTCTGCGCCGCGATTATCCAAACACCGATCTGTATCTTTTCGGAAAACGCGTCGGGTTGTTCGATCAGCCGAAGTGTGGCCCAGAGATCTCTTTCGCGGACTCCATTTCTGAAGCGCTGCACGACTCTCGAATCATCCTCGTCAAATATGCTGTGGGCGGCACCTCGCTGCTGGCCTGGGCACCCGACTGGGACGAGACGAGGGCCAAGATTGCTGGGAACGAAAGCGCAGGGCCTTTGTATCGCAATCTTCTTGGCCAGATCGCGACTGCCACCGAAGGAAAGCGCGTGCATTTCGGCGCGGTGTTATGGATGCAAGGCGAACGAGACGCCAAGTTCGTACCTGCCGCTGAGCAGTACGAAGCACATTTCCTGGGATTGATCGAGCGCGTTCGCGCTGATCTCCGGACGCCGGACTTGCTGTTCCTTTACGGTCAGGTCAACCCTCCGCGCAGCACTTACCCAGGATTGGAGCAGGTACGACAAGCCCAGCTTCGAGTTCAGAACCGAATCGCCAATGTCAGGATGGTCGACACAGACGACCTTTCGAAGCTCGCGGATCAGCTGCACTACGACGCGAAAGGACAAATAACACTGGGGCGCCGGTTCGCCCAGGCGTATTTGTCGATGAGAAAGTAGTGACGTTGCGGCAACCAGCACGGCCTGCACCCGACGGCGCTTGGCGAGGCCGCGGGTGAGCCGCTGTCGCCGGGCAGACAACACGGAAATCGGAATCAGAGATCTTCGGGACGCAGGCCGGTGCGCTTCGCAACGCGAACAAGCATGCGGGGGCCAAGTTCGTCGTCGTCGTGGAAGGCAAACACGATATCAGACGAGCCCTCCCGCGAGAGCGTTCGGTGCGAACCAGACTGGCGCTTGAGCCTCCACCCGATTCGCAGCAGGGCTGCGAAGACGCGACGAGCTTTCGTGGACGGCCAGGTGCTCACGCCGCAAGGAACGAGACGTTCAGGAACTCGGCCGGTGCCTCAGCGTGATCGAGCCGTTCGGCAAGCACCCGGAGTGCGAGCGCCTGGACGCGGGCAATGGCCTCATCTCGGGTTGCGCCGTAGCAGATCACGCCGGCAAGGTCCGGGACCTCGGCAATCCAGCGACCGTCGTCTTCGAGTTCGAGTTCTATTCGAAAACTGTGGCTCATCGACGTACAGTAACACGACCGGCAAGGCACTGCCCAACAAGGCGCGAGACCGTGTGAAAACTCCATCGGGGGATCGGCATTCCTCATAGCCGTTCATAGAATACCCGTGTCCAAGGTGCCTTGTGACGCGAGGTGTGGCGATGGCGGATATCGAAGGAGTCGACCGCGAGCAGCAGGTGCTCTTCCCTGAGGTACTCGACGAGTATGTGACGGCGGAGAATCCGGTCCGGTTCATCGACGCCTTCCTGGCCTCGCTCGATCTCGCGGCGCTCGGCTATCGTCTCCTGGGCCTCACGGCACCTATTTGCAGACTGTCCTGTCGGCTTGGTTCGAGGGGCCGCTTCGGCGAATCGCCGCGTTACCTGTGCGCCGCAGTCCCCGATCCCGCGCCTGGGGACTGCCCTGGAATTGCCACGCGTCGGCCTCGGTGGACGCTGCCGTGGCATCCGCCTCTGGGATCGCCACGCGTCGGCGTGGCGAAGCGTTGGCCGGGCTGTCCGCCTCCGCGCCAGAGCGCTGCGGCGAGACCTCGACGAAGCTCAACGAGCGAAGTCGGGGAGCCCGGCGTTCCCGGGGTTTCGGCCGCTGTGCCTGATTGCCGGGTGAAGACCAGGCCTCCAGCGCGAGGCCACCGCGCTTGCCGCATCCCCAAGCCCCGATCCCAGGGGAGACTCAATTTGGACCCCTCGATACCGATTCCGATACCGACCTCGGCCAATCCCCAATCCCCAATCCCACCTCTCACCCCACCAACCGCCGACGCGTGTACGCAATCAGCCCGCCGGCATCAATGATGGCCTGCCGCGCGGGCGGCAGCGGGACGATGGGGAAGTCGCGGCCCCTGGTCAGATTGCGGACGGCGGTGCCTGTGATGTCCAGGTCGTCGCCCAGATCCGCCTCGATCGTCGGACAGATGATCGTGCGCAGGCCGAGGTTGCAGGAGTTCTGAAGAAAGATCCGCGCAAAGCCTCGGGCGATGACGACGAGGCCGTGTCCCTTGAGTGTCGACGCTGCCTGTTCGCGCGAGGACCCGCAGCCGAAGTTCTGGCCGGCGACGATCACGCTGCCGGGCGCGAACGCGTTCTTCTGGAGCGCGCCGTTGAAGGCCTTGTCGTCGGCAAAGCAGAACTGCGGCGTTTCGGTCGGCAGCACCGTCGCCATGAAGCGGCCAGGATAAATCGTGTCGGTCGACACGTCGTCGCCTGTTCGGTAGACCACCGTTGCCATGATGTTCAGTCCCCCAGGCGCGGATCGGTGATCACGCCGGTGATGGCGCTCGCGGCCGCCACTGCCGGCGAGCACAGATAGACGTTGGCTGTCGGGTTGCCCATCCGGCCCTTGAAGTTCCGGTTCGTCGTCGAGAGCGCGGTCTCGCCGTCGCCGAGGGCTCCCTGGTGGATGCCGAGACAGCACCCGCATCCGGGGTTCATCACCACCGCGCCCGCCTCAATCAGGTTCGCGAGATAACCGCGGCGCATCGCTTCTTTGTAGATCTTCCAGGACGCCGGGAACACCAGCATGCGCACGCCCTGCGCGACCTTCCGGCCCTTGAGGCGCTCGGATGCCACTTCCAGATCATCGAGCCGTCCGTTGGTGCAGGAACCGATCACGATCTGGTGCACCTTCGTGCCTGCGACCGCTCCGACGCCCTTCACGTTATCGACCGTGTGCGGGCACGCGATCTGCGGCTCGAGCGTCGAGACATCGACCTCGACGACCCTGTCGTACGCCGCGTCGGGATCTGGCTGAACGAGATCGAGCGGATCGGTGACGCCGGCCTCCTCGCGGAGGTAGCGCACCGTTTCGGCATCGGCCGGGACGATGCCCGAGGTGGCGCCCGCCTCGACCGACATGTTGCAGAGCACCAGACGGCCCGACATCGGCATGCTGGCGATCGCATCGCCGTGGAACTCAATCACCTTGAAGTTGGCGCCCTCGGCAGTCAGCAGCCCGACCAGGTGCAGGATCAGATCCTTCGGTGTGACGTGATGAGCGAATCGCCCGCGCGCCACCACCTTGATCGTGGCGGGCACCTGGATGTTGACGGCGCGCCCGAGCGCCCACACCGAGGCCATTTCCGTTGCGCCCACGCCGAAGGCCAGCGCCCCGAGCGCGCCGTGGCTCGTGGTATGGCTGTCGGCGCCGACAATCACGTAGCCGGGTCGGTCGTAGCCTTCTTCGGCCAGCACCTGGTGGCAGATGCCGCCGCTGTCGCCGCGCACGTCGTGGAACTTGGTGATGCCGTGCGTGCCGGCGAATTCGCGGACCTTCTTCTGGTTGGTGGCCGTCTTTGCCGATTCGGCCGGCACGCGATGGTCGAAGACCACCGCAATGCGGCTGGGATCCCAGACGGCCGGCTTGAGGCCGGTTCCTTCGAAGATCTCGGAGAACTGGTTGATCACCAGCGCCGTGTTCTCGTGCGACATCGCCAGATCGACCGCCGGCTCGACCACGTCTCCCACTGCAACCGAGGCGAGGCCCGAGGCCCGCGCCAGGATCTTCTGCGCGACCGTCATGCCCATTGGTCAGACGACTCCCTTCTTTCGGAATGCCGCAATCGTGTCGGCCGTGTAGCCGAGACTCGCGAGGATCTCCTCGGTGTGCGCCGACAGGCGGGGCGGCGGCGACTCGATCGCCCCCGGCGTCTTCTCGAACTTCGCGGTCAGGCCGAACAACTTGACGGTGCCGACACCGGGCGTGGGCACCGCCTGAAGCGTCCCGCGGTGCGCGATCTGCGGCGCGTTCAACGCGGCTTCCAGGCTGAGGATATCACCCGACGGAACACCCTTCCTGTTGAGCGTCTCGACCCAGTGCGCGGTTGGCTGTTCCTTGAGTTTCGCTTCGAGCAGCGGGGTGAGCGCCCTGCGATTGGCTTTGCGGATGTCCCGTTTCTGGAAGCGCTCGTCGGTCTTCAACTCCGGCACGCCGAGCACGTCGCAGACCGATTCCCACTGCTCCTGCTGATTGGCGGCGATGTTGATATGGCCATCCTGCGTCACAAACGTGCCGGACGGCGCCGCGGTGAAGTTGTCGTTGCCCATCGGCACGGGTTGCTCGCCCCCGATGAGGAGGTTGGCGGCCACCCACGCCATGTACGGCATCACCGAATCGAGCATCGCAATGTCGATGAACTGCCCTTCGCCGGTGCGCTCGCGATGGTACAGCGCCCCCATGATGGCGAAGGCCGCGTTGATGCCGCCGATCGTGTCGCACACGGGGAAGCCGCAGCGCAGCGGGTGCAGACGCTCGTCGCCGTTGACGTCCATGACGCCGCTCAGACCCTGGATGATCTGGTCGTACGCGGGCTTGAACGCGTCGGGCCCGTCCTGGCCGAATCCGGAGATGGCGCAATAGACGAGCCGCGGATTCGACGCGCATAGCGCTGCGTACGAGAGGCCCAACCGATCCATCACGCCAGGCCGGAAGTTCTCGACGACGACGTCGGCGGTCTTCGCGAGCGTGCGGAAGATCTCGCGCGCTTCGTCGAGCTTGAGATTGAGCGTCAGCGACTTCTTGTTGGCATTCTGCGCGAGAAAACTGGTGCCCATCAGGGCCTGGTTCAGCGCGGGCACATTGCCGAGCTTGCGCGCCAGATCGCCGCCGTCCGGATTCTCGATCTTGATCACGTCCGCGCCGGCGAGCGCCAGATGCAGGGTCGCAAACGGACCGGCCAGGACGTTGGTCAGGTCGAGCACGCGAATGCCGTCGAGCAGTTTCATGAGATGTCCTTGCCTGACCGCGGCCTGGGGCGCGGTCGGTCAGTCTGGCTGGCCGTGCGGGATCGGACCGGTTACGTGAATCCTGCCGGGAAGCGCCCGATTGAAAAAGAGCGCAGCGTCCTTCGCCACACCGATGATCGGCTCGATCGAGACGTCGCGCCGCTGGTGCATGCGGTGGAACAGATGCACGAGATCTTCGGTGCAGACGTTGCCGGCCGCCACCGCCGTGAAGGGGCATCCGCCCAGGCCTCCAAACGCCGACTCGAACGACGTCACACCCGCTGCCCAGGCCGCGTAGGCGTTGGCGAGCCCGAGGCCGAACGTGTCGTGAAAGTGGCAGGCCATCGAGATGCCGCCGCCCAGCGCGCGCAGCGCGCCAAACAACTCCTGGACTTGCGCCGGATTCGCGTGTCCGGCGGTGTCGGCCAGACTCACCGTCGCGAGACCCGCGTCGAGGAAGCGCGCGACGATGCCCACGACGCGGTCCCGCGGGACCTGACCTTCATAGCCGCAGCCGAACGCCGACTGCACCGACACCTGGACGCTCCTGCCCGCGGCCACCGCCTGACGGCCCATGGCGACGATCCGATCGGTCGCCTCGGCGGTGCTCATACCGGTGTTCTTCCGGCTGTGCGTATCGCTGGCCGAGACGCCCATGCAGAAGTAACTGACGCCGCAGGCGAGACCTCGCTCGAGCCCCTTCTCGTTGAGCACCAGCCCGGTGTAGACCACGCCCGGGCGCCTGCGGCCGGGCACCGCGAGCCGGCGGAAGAGCTCATCAGTGTCCGCCATCTGCGGCATCTTCAGGGGATTCACGAACGAGCCGACCTGGATCATGTCCAGGCCGGACTCAGCGAGCCGCTCGATCCACTGGAGCTTGCGATCGGTTGGGACCGTCTGCTCTTCGATCTGCAGCCCGTCGCGCAAGCCGACTTCGTGAAGAATGATCGTGGCCATGGCCTCGTGTCTGGCGCCCGTGTCGGCCGCCATTCGGGCGGGCACAGGGGCCCGCCCCTACAGTTCCTTTGCGATCGCCTCTCCCATGTCGAGCGTCGTGTCGGTGCCGCCCATGTCGTAGGTGCGGACCACGCCCCGCTTGATGACCGCGGCCGTGGCCCGCTCCAGCCGCGTGGCCATGTCCTTCTCGCCCAGCCAGTCGAGCATCATCTTCGCCGTCAGAATCGTCGCGATCGGATTGACCTTGTACAGGCCCGCGTACTTCGGCGCCGAACCGTGCGACGGCTCGAAGACCCCGAGCTTGTCGCCGATGTTGGCCGAACAGCCGAATCCCAGTCCGCCGACCATCTGGGCGCACAAATCCGAAATGATGTCGCCGTAGAGATTCGGGGCCACCAGCACGTCGTAGCTCAACGGGTTCTTCAGCAGCCACATCGTCATCGCATCGACGTTGGCTTCGTCGAAGATGATCTCCGGGTAGCGTGCCGCGACCTCTTTCGCGATCTCGAGGAACATGCCGTCGGTCGCGCGCACGACGTTGGCCTTGTGCACCACCGTGACCTTCTTGCGCCCGTGCGTGCGGGCGAACGCGAACGCCGCTTCGATGATGCGCTCCGAGCCCTTCCGCGTATTGATCTTGCACGACACGGCGTACTGATCGCCCTTCAGGCCGGCAAAGTGCGCGAACGGCTTCGAGAGCTTCTTCAGCGTCGCCGCCAGCTCGTCGGGAACCGGATTGAACTCGACGCCCGCGTAGAGGTCTTCCGTGTTCTCGCGGAAGACCACCATGTCGATGGCGTCGTTGAAATTGAGCGGGTTGCCGGGATATGCCTTGCACGGCCTGAGGCAGACATAGAGGTCGAACATCTGGCGCATCCTGACGATGGGGGAGCGATAGACCAGGCCCGTGCCGCGCAGGGCTGGCGCCAGTTCGGCTTCGGCCGTCTTGACCGGCTTCGACGTGATGGCGCCAAACAGCGCCGCGTCGACAGACTTCAACAGGTCAACGGTCCGCGCGGGAAATGCGTCGCCCTCGGCGCACCAGAACCGCCAGCCGATATCGCCGTGGATGTACTCAGCGTCGAGCTTCAGGCGATCGAGGACGATCCGGGTCGCATCGAGCACGTCCACGCCAACGCCATCACCCGGCAGCCACCCGATCTTGTATGTCGCCATTGATCGTCAACCTCGGAAACAAGGGACGCGATGTGTCTGCAGGAGCCGACATCGGCTCCTGCGCGGGGCGGCCGCGTCTACCGCGCCGGGGGGTGTCGACAGAATACCCGAGACCCGGTGTGGCGGGCTAGTGTCCCGAGTCCGAAGTGCATTGACGATAGTCTGGAGCGCGGCGCCCGGATCGCAAGGGGAACGACCGGGAATATCGGGAATATGTGAGGAAAGAGCAACGAAGCGAAGCCGGGGCCCCCGACGCGGCCCCTGCCATACGTATACTTGCGTCCGGCCAGCCCCGTGGAGTACGCTCAAGTGTTGTGAACGAACCACTTGATCCGCAGACGCCTCAGCCGCCGCAGGCCGACGAGCAGTTCGCCGTCGAACCGATGCAGCGGAGATTCCTGTTCGTCGATATCGCGGCCCAGCGCGCCAAGCAGCTCCGCCGCGGAGCCTTGAATCGCCTGACGCTCGCGGGCATCGAGGGCGACGTCGCGTCAGCCCTGCCGCACAAGGCCGAGCGGGTTGCGATGGAAGAAGTCCGCCGCGGCTTCATCCAGTACGTGCTTCCCGAGCACAAGGGCCCGCAGCCGCCGCCGAAGGGTGCCGCGTGAGTTTTTCTGAGATCATCAACGCACTCGGCGCGCTCGTCCAGGGGGCAGCTGGCGGCGCGGTGTTCGTGCTGGTGTTGCTCATCGGCGCCTGCCTGGCGCTCGACGTCTTCAAGCTTCGCAAGAGCGGACCGGCGACGATGACGGTTCGAAGCATAGACGAGGCGCTGGGACGGCCGGCCGAGTACTTGCCGCCCTCCACGCCGCGAGGAGTGACGGACCGGTTGAAGGGGTTCCGCCCCACGTCCTGACGTCTTCGCCACTTCCAAGAAACCTATTGGGTCCCGGCCTCGTATGATCCTGATGACGGGGGTGCCGCCGCACGTGTCGCGGGTCCTCCGGGACGGCTGCGCCGCGACGCAGCCAGGAAGCGAGGCCCAATGTTTGAACTCCTGACGGTCGGCGCAGTCCTGATGTGCATCGCGCTCGTCTTCGGACTGATTGCCGTCATCTTCCGAGTCGTGTTCTGGTTCGTCTTCCTCCCGTTCCGGCTCGTGGGCATCGTCTTCAAGCTCGCGTTCGGCGTCCTGCTGCTGCCTGTACTGGCGATTGCCGGGATCATCGGGCTGATCGGCCTCGGCATCGCGGCGGTCTTCGCCGTGCTGCTGCCGCTGGTGCCCGTCGTGCTGGCCGTCGCTGTCGTGTGGTGGCTCGCGAAGCTGCTGGCACGCCCGGCGATCGCGCCGCCCCCGGCGTAACTAGCCGGCGAGGTCGTGCCGGCAGTCGCAGACAGGCGTCCGGCGTTCGAACCACCGCGTGTCCCGCTCGTAGGCATCGGCCACGCGAAACAACCCGGCCTCGTCGTATCGTCGTCCGATCAACTGAAGTCCGATGGGCAGGCCGGAGCCTGTGAACCCGCCCGCAATCGAGATCGCCGGCAGTCCCGCCAGCGACGAACCCACGGTGAAGACATCGGCGAGGTACATCTGCAGCGGTTCGTCCACGCGTTCGCCGAGGGGAAAGGCGGCGGTCGGGCTGGTCGGGAGCATCACGGCGTCGCACCGGGTCAACGCCGACTCCAGTTCGGCGGTGATGAGGCGGCGCACCTGGTGGGCCTTGAGATAGAAGGCGTCGTAATAACCCGCACTCAGCACAAAGGTGCCCAGGAGGATGCGGCGTTTGACCTCTGCCCCGAATCCCTCGTCGCGCGACCGCTCGTACATTTCACCGAGCGATCCGGCGCGCGCGGTTCGATGCCCGTAGCGGACCCCGTCGTAGCGCGCGAGATTCGAGCTGGCCTCGGCCGTCGCGATGACGTAATAGACCGGGATGGCCAACGCCGAGTTCGGCAGGTCGATACCGGTGATGATGGCGCCACGATCGCGCAATACGGCGACCGACTGCGCGAAGGCGCTCGAGACCTCGGCGTCGACACCATCCTCGACCAGCGCGGTTGGCACGCCGATTCGGCATCCGCGGATGTCGCCCGTCAGCGCGGCGCTCCAGTCGGGCACGGGTTCGCGCGCCGTAGTTGCATCCTGATCATCCTGGCCGGCCATCACCTGGAGCACGAGGGCCGCGTCGGCGACGGTGGTCGCGAGCGGGCCGATCTGATCAAGCGACGAAGCGAACGACACGAGGCCGTAACGGGACACTCGACCATAGGTCGGGCGCATCCCCACCAATCCGCAGAATCCGGCCGGCTGTCGCACCGATCCGCCCGTGTCGGATCCGAGCGCGACCGGCGCCATTCCCGCCGCAACGGCCGCCGCCGATCCGCCGCTCGATCCGCCGGGCGTGCGATCGAGCGCCCACGGATTGCGGACCGGGCCAAACGCCGAGTGTTCGCTCGACGATCCCATCGCAAATTCGTCGCAATTGGTCTTGCCGATGACGACGGCGCCGGCGGCTTCGAGACGGGCCACCGCGGTGGCGGTATACGGCGGACGATACCCCTCCAGCATGCGCGATCCCGCAGTGGTCGTCAGACCCTCGGTGCAGATATTGTCCTTGACCGCGATGGGCACGCCGGCCAGAAGGCCACATCCGCCACGGTCAGCCGCTCGGTCGAGTTCGGCAGCGCGCCGCCGCGCGCCATCGGCGTTGACCGACAGGAAGGCGCCAATCCGCTGGTTGCCCGCGTTGATGCGCGCCAACGCGGTTTCGCACGCCTGTGTCGCCGACAAGTCCCCGCGAACGAACGACGCGTGGACCGCCGTCGCGGTCCAGTTGGGCGCGGGCATCAGCCGATCACCCTGGGGACTCGAAACAGGCCTTCGTCGTCGGTGCGATCGGGCGCGCTGCCGAGCACGACCTCGCGCGCCACCGACGGCCGCACGCGGTCTTCCCGCAGCAACATCGGCACCGCTCGGTCGGGCGGCGTCGACGCCATTGATGCGGCGTCGAACTGAAGGAGTTGTCTGGCGTACGCCAGGATGTCGCCAAGCTGCTTGGCGTAAAGGACTTCTTCGTCTTTCGTCAACAGGAGTCTGGCCAGCGAGGCGACGCGGCGGATGGCGAAGTCGTCTCGTCTATCGAGCATGGCCGATGCTAACATTCAGCTTGACGATGCCGCAACCAATCAGGCGCGCCGCCGTGGCGGGGACATGGTACTCGGGACGGCCCGAGGTGCTGGCGCAGGACATCGATCAGTGCCTCGACCAGGTCCATCATGCGGTCGACGGTGAGATTGTCGGTCTCGTCGTCCCGCACGCCGGTCTCATGTATTCCGGACCTGTCGCGGCGTATGCCTACAAGGCCGTCGCCGGCCGCTCGTACGATGTCGCCGTGCTGGTGGGCCCCTCGCACTACGTCGGATTCGAAGGGGTGGCGATTCAGCGAACCGGATCGTTTGAGACGCCGCTTGGATGCGTGGCGATCTCGGAGGTCGACGCGGAGGCCATCGCGGCGGCCTCGCCAGCCGTCCACGATCGGCCGGCCGCACACGCCCGGGAACATTCGCTGGAGATGCAGTTGCCGTTTCTGCAGCGCGTGCTCCCCGACACGCCCATCGTGCCGCTGGTGATGGGGCACCAGACGCCCGCGTCGGTCAACCAGCTGGCCGACGCCCTGGTGGAGGCGTTGTCGACGCGCCGCGCGCTGCTCGTGGCGAGCAGCGACCTGTCGCATTTTCAACATGCGCACCGCGCCGCCAGACTGGACGCGGTTGTTGTCGACGCGATCAATCGGTTTGATCCCGAAACCCTGGCGCGTGCGCTGGGCAAGTTCCCGGATCATGCCTGCGGCGGCGGTCCCATCGTGACGGTGATGCTCGCCGCGCGCGGGCTGGGTGCCGCCGATGCGCGGGTGGTGAAGTACGCCGACTCTGGCGATGTCTCAGGCGACAAGAGTTCCGTCGTGGGGTACCTGGCCGCGGTGCTGGGCACACTGTCGGCGTCGAGCCGTGAGGCGGCGGTTCCGCAATGACGTCAACGCTGTCGGCGCAGGAGCGGCGCAGCCTGCTCGAGACGGCGCGTCAGGCCATTGCCGACGAGCTGGCTGGACGGCCCCAGGCCTCGCCGGGGTTGGACGGTGTCTTCGCGCTGCGGTCCGGCGTGTTCGTGTCGCTGCACCACCACGGCGAACTGCGAGGCTGCATCGGCTATCCCGATGGCGAACAGCCGCTCGGCGTGGCGGTGCCAAGATGCGCGGTGGCGGCCGCGACCGGCGATCCCCGGTTCGCCGCCGTGACCGCAGCCGAGCTTCCCGAGATCGACATCGAGATCTCGGTGCTGACGCCTGCCGAACCCGTGACCAACCCGACCGCCATCGAAGTCGGGCGCGACGGCTTGATTGTGGAGCAGCACTTGCACCGCGGGCTGCTGCTGCCTCAGGTGGCCGCCGAATGGGGATGGGACCGCGACGAGTTCCTGGCCCGTACATGCGTGAAAGCGGGCTTGGCGCGCGATGCCTGGAAGCGCGGAGCCTCGATCTTCCGCTTTCAGGCGGAGGTGTTTGGCGACAGATGATCGACGCCCCCGGCATCGAAATCCACCTCGTGCCCGTTGGTTCGCAGGGCTACGAACTCTACTGCGAAGTCGATGGGAAGACGGTCGTCCACGCCGATGGCGAGGGGCGAGGCCTGCGCAGCCGGATCTCGCGGGCGTTTCACCGGGCGTTGATCTACATCGAGAACGAACGGCAGAGGCGCCACGAGCGGGCACACCAGTCCCACCGGCGGACGTGGGTTCAGCGGGTGCGGGACCGCGTGATGGCGTGGACAGCCGAACGGGTGGCCGAACAGCGCCTGCTGTGGCATCTGCGGACCGAGCATGCGGCGACCGTACACCACCCGGACGACCTGCCCGAAGCGCAGGCCTCGACGATCGTGATGGCCTCGTTGCGGCGCGATGCGCGCCGGCATCTCGTGTGGATGATCGTCGACGCCTTCGGATTCCTGGCGTTCCTGCCGTTGACCGCCATCCCGGGCCCGAATCTGCCGGCCTACTACTTCGCGTTTCGGACGGTCGGGCACTTTCTGTCCGCGATGGGCGCGCGCCATGGGCTCAAGCGCGTCGGCTGGAGCTACGTGAGCAGCGTGGAGATGACGGAGTTGCGCGCGTGCGCCGGGCTCGCGGCGGCCGCGCGCGACGCGCTCGCGCACGACGTGGCCGCGCGGCTCAAGCTGCGCCATCTGGCGACCTTCGTGGAGCGGATGACCGCTGTCAGACACGTGATATAATTCCTCGATTTGACACTTCGCGAACTGGCTGACCGTCTTGGCTGCCGCCTCGACGGTGACGGCAATATCATCGTCCGGCGCGTGGCCGGGCTCGACGAAGCGGGCCCCGGCGACGTTTCGTTTCTCGCCAACCAGAAGTACGCCTCGTCGCTTGGCGCCACCCGTGCGTCGGCGGTCATCGTGGGCATCGACGGCCCGGCCGCGCCGTGTGCCACGCTGCGCACAGCTGATCCGTACCTGACGTTCGCAAATGCCGCGGTCTTGCTCGCGCCAGACGATCGCCCGGCGCCAGGCGTCTCCGCGCAGGCCGTGGTCGCGGCCGACGCGACGCTCGGTGACGGCGTGTCGATCGGGCCGTGTTCGACGATTGGCTCCCGCGTCGTCATTGGCGCACGCACGATCATCCACCCGCATGCGGTGATCTATCCCGACGTGAGCATCGGCGACGACTGCGTCATCCATTCCCACGTGTCGATTCGCGAGCGCTGCCGCCTCGGTCATCGCGTGATCGTGCAGAACGGCGCGGTCGTTGGGAGTGACGGATTCGGGTTCGCGCCAAGACCGGACGGCACCTGTCAGAAGATCCCGCAGGTGGCCACGGTGGTCATCGAAGACGATGTGGAGATTGGCGCCAACACGACGATCGATCGGCCGGCGGTTGGCCAGACGCTCGTCCGGTCGGGGACGAAGATCGACAACCTGGTCCAGATCGCTCATGGCGTCCACGTTGGCCATAATGTGATGCTCGCAGCTCAGGTCGGGATCGCCGGCAGTTCGACGATTGGCGATTCGGTCGTCCTGGCCGGCCAGGTCGGCGTCGCCGGACACATCGAGATCGGCAAGGGCACGCGGGCCACCGCACAGAGCGGCATCCCGAACTCGGTGCCGGCCGGCTCGTTCATCTCGGGCTATCCCGCAATCGACAATCGGGAGTGGCTCAAATCGTCGGCCGTGTTCCGGCGTCTCCCCAGGCTGAAGAAGGCCGTCGCCGACCTGGAACGCCGGCTGGCGGCGATCGAAAACGATTCCGCAAAGACGCCCACCGAAGAGCCGTAGCGGCGGCACATCATGGCCAGCGTGATGATTTCGTGCGGCGAGGCGTCCGGCGACCTCTACGCCGGGGCGCTGACGGCCGAACTCAAGCGGCTGCGGCCCGACATCCGCGTCACCGGGTTGGGAGGCGAGCGGCTGCGGGCGGCCGGCGCCGATCTCGTGGGGGACTACCGAGGGCTGGCGGTGACGGGGCTTGTCGAGGCGCTTCGCGTGCTGCCGCGGGCGTGGCGCATGCAGCAGGCGCTGGTCGCTCACGCGAAGGCGGAACGCCCGGATGCCCTCGTCGTCATCGATTTCCCCGACTTCAACTTCCGCCTGGCCTCGAGGCTGCGCCGGCTGGGCGTACCGGTCGTCTACTACATCTGTCCGCAGGTGTGGGCCTGGCGGCGCGGCCGTCTCCGCGATATGAAGCGGTTTGTCGACCGCGCGCTCGTGATTTTCCCGTTCGAAGAAGCCATCTACCGCGAGGCCGGCGTCCCGGTGCGGTTTGTCGGCCACCCGCTGCTCGACCTGGCGGTCGCTGGCATGTCGCGCGAGGAAATTCTCGCGCACGTGGGATTCGAGCTCGATGCGCCGACCATCGCGCTGCTGCCCGGCAGCCGCCCCAACGAGTTGCGGGCCATCCTGCCGACCATCAGTCGGGCCTTGCCGCTCGTGACCGCGCGCCTGCCGCGCGCGCAGTTCCTCGTCGCGCGAGCACCGAATCTGGCAGACGATCTGTTCGCGCCGGTTGCGGCGCTCTCGCACTCGTTCAAGATCGCGACGCTCGACGCGCGCGCCGACGACGTGCTGGCGGCGGCCGATGTCGTCATCACGGCGTCTGGAACCGCAACGGTGCAGACCGCCATGCACGAGCGGCCGATGGTCATCGTCTACCGCGTGTCGCCGCTGACGTACCGGCTTGGCAAGCGCTTCGTGAGCGTGTCGACGTACGGCATGGCGAATCTGATTGCGGGTGAGCGGATCGTGCCGGAGCTGATCCAGGACGCGTTCACCCCCGAGGCGGTCGCGGCCGAGACGCTCCGGTACTTCGACGACCCGGCATACGCGGCGCGCACTCGCGACAGGCTGCGCGATGTCCGGGCCGCGCTCGGTGCCACCGGGGCCAGCCGCCGCGCGGCCGAGCAGGTGCTCGAGGTCTGCGGCGTCGCCGGCAAACCGTCCGCTACCTGATAAACTACTCCTCTGAATGTAACACTCCGGGAGAAGTTGTTACATCGGACGGGATTCGGGGTTCCCGCCTTCGCCCTCGGCGAAACCGATGGGCTTCGGCGTGGCGAGCGGGTTTCGAGAGTCGGGTTCGGGGATCGGGGACGGTTGTGAGCCCGGGATCGCCGGGCTCCAGCCCGGCATCAGGGCGCAGTTGCTGTCCAAGTGGAGGCCGGGTTGTCCGCCTCCGCGCGTAGCGCTACGACGAGACCTCGACGACGTTCGAACAGCGAAATCGGGCAGACCCGGCCAACGGTGTCGTCCCTTCGACTACGCTCAGGGCAGGCAGACCCCGGGTTGCTCGTCGAGACGAGTGACCGTCGGTGGCAGATCCCGCGTGGTCCGCATTCATGGAGTACAGCACATCATGACGAGCCTCAATTCATTCCGTGCGTTTCGTGAGCTCGATGTCAACGGCGAGCGATTGCGCTACGCCAGTCTCCCGGCGCTGGAACAGGCCGGTTATCCGGACGTCGCCAGGCTGCCGTTCTCGCTGAAGATCCTGCTCGAGAACCTGTTGCGGAACGAGGACGGCACCCACGTCAGGAAGGCCGACATCGAGGTGCTGGCGCGGTGGAATCCGTCGAGGCGGATCGAGAAGGAGATCGTGTTTACCCCGGCGCGCGTCCTGCTGCAGGACTTTACCGGCGTGCCGGCGATCGTCGATCTCGCGGCGATGCGCGATGCCACGGCTCGGCTCGGCGGCGATCCCAACCGCGTCAATCCGCTGCAGCCGATGGAACTGGTGATCGACCATTCCGTGCAGGTAGATTACTTCGGCACGCCCGACGCGTTTCCGCTCAATGCCGACCTCGAATATGCGCGCAACAAGGAGCGCTACCGGTTCCTCCGCTGGGGCCAGAACGCGTTCTCCAACTTCCGCGTCGTCCCGCCCGAGACGGGCATCGTCCACCAGGTCAACCTGGAGTTCCTTGCGCGCGTCGTGTTTCGCGCGGAGAAGGATGGCGTGGCGTGGGCGTACCCCGACACGGTGGTCGGCACCGACTCTCACACGACGATGGTCAACGGGCTGGGAGTCGTCGGGTGGGGCGTCGGCGGGATCGAAGCCGAAGCGGCCATGCTGGGGCAGCCGATTTCCATGCTGATTCCCCCGGTGCTCGGATTCAGGCTGGTCGGCGCGTCGCCGGCGGGAACGACCGCGACCGATGTCGTGCTCACGGTGACCGAAGCGCTGCGCAAGAAGGGCGTCGTGGGCAAGTTTGTCGAGTTCTTCGGTCCTGGCCTGGCGTCGCTGACGCTGGCCGATCGGGCGACGCTGTCGAACATGTGCCCCGAATACGGCGCGACGATTGCCATCTTCCCGATTGACGCGATGACGACGGACTACCTGCGCCTGACGGGTCGCGACGCGAAGACGGTCGCGCTGGTCGAGGCGTATGCGAAGGCGCAGGGGTTCTTTGTCGAGGGCAACGCGCCCGAGGCCGCCTACGACGACGTGATTGAGCTGGATCTGGCGACGGTGGTGCCGTCGCTGGCCGGCCCGAAGCGGCCGCAGGATCGGGTGTCGCTGTCGGCCGCGAAGTCGAAGTTCACCGAGGGGCTGCCGCAGATGCTGGCCGAGCGCAAGAAGCCCGCGGCAGCGGCATCGGCTGGCGGGGTGGCCGTGGCTGTGGAAACGACGATCGATCACGGCGCGGTGGTGATCGCGGCGATCACGAGCTGCACCAACACGTCGAATCCGAGCGTGCTCATCGCGGCGGGCCTCGTGGCGAAGAAGGCCGTCGAGCGCGGCCTCACGCGCAAGAGGTGGGTCAAGACAAGCCTGGCGCCCGGGTCGAAGGTGGTGACCGAGTACCTCGAGAAGGCCGGCCTCACGAAGTATCTCGACGCTCTGGGCTTCAACCTCGTCGGGTACGGGTGCACGACGTGCATCGGCAACAGCGGTCCGCTCATCGACGAAGTCACGGCGCAGGTGGAGGAGCGCGGGCTGATCGTGGCCTCCGTGCTCAGCGGCAACCGGAACTTCGAGGGACGTGTGCAGCCGCTCATCAGGGCTAACTACCTGGCGTCGCCGCCGCTCGTGGTGGCGTACGCGCTGGCGGGGACGATGACGCTCGATCTGACAACTGAGCCGATCGGCCGCGACCAGAGCGGCTCGCCGGTGTACCTCAAGGACATCTGGCCGACCGAGCGCGAAATCCAGCAGACGATAAGTGCGGCCATCACGGCTGACATGTACCGCGAGGTGTACGGCAAGGTGTTCGAGGGGGACTCGCGCTGGCAGCAGGTCGTGCCGCCCACAGGTGATCGCTTCGCCTGGGATGCCGCATCCACCTACATCCAGAATCCGCCGTATTTTGACGGGTTGACGCCTGAGCCGCCCGCCCCTCAGCCCATCGCGGGCGCGCGGGTGCTGGCGGTGCTTGGCGACAGCATTACCACCGATCACATCTCGCCGGCGGGCAACATCAAGGCCGACAGCCCGGCGGGGAAGTACCTCCAGTCGAAGGGGGTTCAACCGAAGGACTTCAACCAGTACGGCGCGCGCCGCGGAAACCACGAGGTGATGATGCGGGGCACGTTCGCCAACATCCGCCTCAAGAACCAGCTCGTGCCGGGAGTTGAGGGCGGCATTACGACATACCTGCCGGGTGGTGAGGTGATGCCAATTTTCGACGCTGCCATGAAGTACAAGGCGGCTGGCGTGCCGCTCGTCATCCTGGCGGGCAAGGAGTACGGGTCGGGCTCGTCGCGCGATTGGGCCGGCAAGGGCACGGCGCTGCTGGGTGTGAAGGCGGTCGTCGCGGAGAGCTTCGAGCGCATTCACCGCAGCAACCTGGTCAACATGGGCGTGCTGCCGCTCCAGTTCAAGGCCGGCCAGAACGCCGCGGCACTCGGCCTGAGCGGGCAGGAGACCTTCGAGGTCGTCGGCGTGGCCGACGATCGCCTCAGGCCGCGCGGCGACATCATTATGAGGGCCACGCTGCCCGATGGTTCGGTCAAGCCGTTCACCGCGACGGTGCGGATCGACACGCCTGAAGAACTGGTGGCCTTCAGGCACGGCGGCATCCTGCAGTACATGGTGCGGCAGCTGCTCAAACACTGACGCTGTCGGGATGCGGGATGCGGGATTCGGGGTTCGGGGTTCGGGATGCGGGATTCGGGATTCTGGGGACGGTTGCGAGCCTGGGATCGCCGGGCTCCAGCCCGGCAAAACAGAGATGACGTCGGCACAGATCAAAGCACGTGCACGTGAACTCGGTTTTGATCTCTGTGGCGTCGCGCCTGCTGGCGACTTCCCCGAATTGTCCTACCTGCCCGCGTGGCTCGCCGAGGGCCGCGCCGGCCGCATGACCTATCTGAATCGAACCGCGAGACGACGGGCCGATGTGCGGCAATGGATGCCGTCGGCCCGCTCGGTCGTCGTTGTGGCGTGCTACTACAACACCGATCGGCCATGTTCGACGGAGATCGCCGATCCCGGCGTGGCGCTGATCGCGCGGTATGCCTGGGGCGACGACTACCACCGGGTGATGCCGGAGCGACTCAACGTCCTGCTGGACTGGTTGAGGGCCGCCACGCCCGAGGCCTTCGATGCACGGGTGTCGGTCGACACCGGACCGGTTCAGGAGCGTGCCTATGCGCAGCGCGCCGGCATCGGCTGGATCGGCAAGAACACGTGCGTGATCAATCCGGATCTTGGTTCGTGGATTCTGCTCGGCGAACTCATCACCAGCCTGCCGCTCGAGCCCGACGCGCCCGCGCTGGATCAATGTGGGACGTGCACGCTGTGTCTCGAGGCCTGTCCGACCCACGCGATTGTCGAGCCACACGTGCTCGACGCGAGGCTGTGCCTCTCGTATCTGAGCATCGAGATCAAGGGGAGCATTCCCGCCGATCAGCGAGCCGACATGGGAGCGCACGTGTTCGGGTGCGACATCTGCCAGGACGTCTGTCCGTACAACTTGCGCGAGTCGCGCGTGGCGGGTCCCGAGTGGGCGCCGCGTGTGGCGCTCGACCGGCCGCGGCTCGCCGATCTCTGGTCGCGATCGGACCAGGCGCTCGGGGAAGCGATCGAAGGCACGGCGCTGGTCCGGCGAGGAGTGGCGGGCTTGCGGCGCAATCTTGCGGTCGCGCTCGGCAACGGCAGCGATGCCGCCATGGCGCGCGCGCTGGCCGAACCGCCGAGCGAGGCTGCCGCGCCCTCGCTGCGCGAGCCCGCCGTCGCCGAGCATCTCTCCTGGGCGCGCGCGCGGCGGGGATGAGCGGGCCTCCACTTCCTGTCGCCGCTCATCGCTCCTTGCACGCTGCTGGATGCCGGCATCCGCCGGCATGACGCTCTCCAGTCGTCCCTCTGGCGAACGCCGGCATCCAGATCGGGCGCGATGAATCTCGGCGCTGCGGCCATTCACCATCTGCCGGGTCCGGCGCATTCGCGTCCCGGCGACACGTCGGGTCCGAAGATCCGGCGTCCACCCGACGTGCGGCGGCGGTTCCAGTCCTGCTCTTGCACGCCAACTGCGCAACATCTGACGCCGTCCGCAACTCCCCGTGCAGAACGCGTTGAGCGGAGCGCGCCGTCTCTCTACCATCGGCAC
>Ga0315297_10000713_pt1 | contig 19644 bp, 9 predicted proteins | sample YL17G15_0_MG_FD_203628 | JGI IMG/M metagenome (GOLD analysis project Ga0315297, IMG submission 203628) | Sediment microbial communities from Yellowstone Lake, YNP, Wyoming, USA - YL17G15_0 | ecosystem: Environmental > Aquatic > Freshwater > Lake > Sediment | place: USA: Wyoming | collected... | reverse complement strand
ATCTATTTAATCTCTTTGGACCCGGCGGTCGGACATGAAATAAAAAAATCTTGTCCCTGCGTCGTTATCTCTCCCGATGAGATGAATCAGCATATTTCCACGGTTATCATCGCTCCGATGACGACCAAATCCCATCCTTACCCAACACGGGTGCCGGTCGAATTCAAAGGCAAGGAAGGCTGGATCGTGCTCGATCAGATTCGGACAGTGGACAAGCAGCGCCTGGTCGCCAAGCTTGGGCAGCTCCGGCCGAGCTTGAAAAAAAAAGTAAAAGCCGTCATCCAGGAAATGCTCGTGGACTAGGCAGAAGCATTTATCTCACCTAAAAAAATCATTATAAATTTCTTATGCGCCGAAGCATCACCTACAAAAGATTTAAATAGGCGATTTGTCGCAGGAATTGAAGTTACGAGGCTAATTTCTAGGGAGTCCGCATTTGATCTTATTTAGAGGGGTAAGGGGGAATTCATTCTAATGATGCGGCTGGCCTCATTCGGATATAATAATTTTCTTTACAAGTCGGCTTGGACAAAAGCAGTCAGTTGTCCTCATATTTGGACATAACTTGTAGATTCTAAAGTAATTTCTGCCTTAAGACTCCGGTTAGCTCTTGGCACATTTTATGCTGCGATTCTCAGAGTAGAGGATCTTGGTTGAATGAAGCTCTCAGGGGATTCGCCGCTTGAACGATCGGTGTTATAATAAAGAAAGCCTAAAATTATAGACTTCAGCAGATTCTAAGGATCTTTTTAGGAATAAACACCCAGGGGAATATAATCGTATTAAGAGGGAAAACGGACGTCATGGATGATTGCCAGAATGAACACTAGGAAATCCTATTTTCTCCTTCTTATCGGCGCCTTGCACCTTATCAAAATATAATGAAAAGATCGATCCTCATCTTGCGTAAAAAAAATGATATTATTTTTAATACGGAAATCAGGGGATTTGGAGGCTGATCATGGCGAGCATTAAGAAATTTGCCATTCTCCTTCCCATTATAGGTTTTAGCATTATCGCGGGGCCATCCTCTCATTCAAGCTCAGCTTTCCAGGAGGTGGCCCAGCTTCAGAAGCCGCTTCAGCATGAAGTGTCGGTCACTCTGAAGCTCATCCAGGTCTATGTCACGGACAAGAAGGGGAAGCCGGTCCAAGACCTCCAGAAATCGGACTTTATCGTTTACGATAACGGCCAGAAGAAAGAGCTCACGGAATTCGAGAAGCACGTTCTAGCCCCCCCAATCCCAAAAGCTCTTCCCCAGCCTTCCGAAGAAAAGATCGTCCCAACCCCCCTCCCTCCCGCAGACCAGGTCACGGTCATGACCCGGAAGTTCTTCCTCTTCTTCGACTTCGCCTTCAACAACCAGAAGGGCGTCAATAAGGCCAGAGAAGCAGCCCTCCATTTCATCGACACGGAGCTCAGCCCGGGCGATCAAGTAGGATTGCTGTCTTATTCGATGTTAAAAGGGCTGTCCATTCATGAATACCTGACGACCAACCATCGGAAAGTCCGGGAGGCCGTCGAGGTCATCAACGCTAAAGACATCGCAGGCCGGGCCGAAGACATCGAGGAAGAATATTGGCGCAGGGCCCAGGAGGTGGAGGTGCCAGTCGCGACCTTTGGCGTCTATAAAAAGACCGAATCCCAGCTTCGGTCTGAAAGGCAGGAATCGAAAAACGAAGCCCAGAATTTTATTCTTAAAATAACGGACCTGGCTAAAGCCCTGCGCTATGTTCCGGGACAAAAGCATTTTATTCTCTTCTCATCCGGCATCGTCAGCTCACTCATCTACGGCGCCCAGTCGGGAAATGCAGCCGCTGGAAAATTCGATCAAGGGGACTTTGTCCTGCGCACCCAGAACGAAGAAATGCTCAAGGAGCTGACCGCGGCCAACTGCTCTGTCTTTTCCTTCGACACAAGGGAATCGGCTAAGGTTCCGTCCTTATTTACCTACGATGATCAAACATTCGGAGATGGCAAGCGTGATATCTTCACTGTCTTAGGTGGGACTCAGGGACACGTCCCTCTGCTAAAAGATGAAAAGATCACCGGCCTTTATTCCATCACCAGGCTGTCCAAGGTTACGGGCGGAAAATATTTTTCGAACATCGCCGATTATAAAAATAATCTGGACCAGGTCCAAACCATGACCGGAACCTATTATGTTCTCGGCTATTATATCAGCGACCGGAAGGACGGCAGCTTTCATGGGATCAAAGTCGAGGTTAACAAGAAAGGCTACGAAGTCCGGACCCAGACGGGCTACTTTAGCCCGAAGCCCTTCCGAGAGTATTCGGACCTGGAAAAAGAGCTGCATCTGTTTGATCTAGCCCTGACCGAAAGGCCGCTACTACAGATTCCCCTCAGGTTTTCCATGGCCCCCTTGTCATATGCGGCCGGAGAGGAAATCCGCCTCGAGATCCTCACAAAAATCCCAGACGCGGTAATCCAAAAGTTTTCCGGCAAAAAAGTCGAACTTGTCTCGCTCGTCTTCGACGAGAAAGAAAACCTGGCCGGGCTCCAGAGAGCAGAGTCCGATCTTACGAAATACCGCGGCATGGATATTTTTTATACGTCTGGAGCATTGCTCCCGCCGGGCCAGTACAGATGCCGCCTGGTCATCCGTGACCTGGATACCGGAGATGCTGCCGTTGCTTCGGCAAGCGCCCATGTTACTCAAAAACCGTCCATCGGTTTGAGTCTGCATTCCCCGCTTCTGCTAGTCCGGGAAAGCAACTTCGCGTATCTGGAAGGCACGGGGGCAAAAAAGGAAGAAGAGATTTCCTGGAAAGAAGTCTATCCTTATGACAGGGCCCAATACTCACCCATTATCGGGGAGGCGCCCACGGGAACTGCGAAGCTTTATGGTGTTGTACCCTGCTCTGTCAAGGGGATTTTCCTGCCGAACATAACCTTAACGGCTTATTTCATCAGCTCCTCATCAGGCGAGAAGATTCCGCTAACGCTGTCTGTTGTGAACAAATCCCGGAAAGCGGACGTCGAAATTCAATTCGTGGAATTCTCTCTTCCCAATATCCCCCCGGGAAAATACCTGCTCTATCTCCACGCGGAAGAAACCGGGACGAAGTTCGTTTCCTATGCTCAGATTCCCTTAATAATCAAATAGGAGGCATGGCATTCCGCATATGAAAACCTTGCATATGCGAATATCAACGCAATAATTAAAGTGACATCCCCGCTCGGGTGGCGCTTAGGCCGCCCGTAGCCCCCGGCCTCGGGGAACCAGTCCCGTCGGTTCCCCCCGTCGAACACACCGACGGGGCCCCCCCTCCGCTACGGGGGCTTTAGGACGGCCTAAGCGCCACCCTTACATTGCCACTTTGTTTATTGCGTTCGTATTAGTAGCCGAGTGCATCATCAAGGAGAGTTTCGAATGAAAGAAAAGCCCTTTTGGATTTTCGGCGTTGTCCTTTTGATCGCCTCCACGCCCAAGAAGATCGTCAACTTGCAACTCGTGAAATAGGAGCTGGCCATGTGGAAGAAATGCTTTCATCCGTATAACAAACTCTTTTTTTCGGCCGCTTCCCGAATCATAAATCCCAGGAAACCGGGAAAAATCCTCATATTGTTATTCGTTCTCTTCGCCTTTGCGATTCCCGGACTGACGGCGCCTTCGGGAGTGGAACCGCAGGTCAAAAGGGCGCTCGGATGCATGGATCTCATGCTCTACGAGGAGGCGATCTCCCTGTTCGACCAGGCGCTGGCCAAGAACCCGGCACAGCCGGGGCTGCGCACCAAGCAGGCCTATGCTTATTACCGGATGAACCGGCTGGAAAAAGCCGTTGAAGCCCTCAACAAAGAGCTCGAAGCTCATCCGGATGATCTCAAAGCCCTGATTCTCCTGAGCTTTGTCCAGTTCAAAACGGAACGCCCCGATGATGCCGAGAAGACCGCCCGGCTATTCCAAGATACCTTAGAGAAGACCCGTAAGAAGTCATCGCGGGATAAGGTCGATACGATCATGAGACCCCTTTTTCCAAACGCCGGCGTCCCCGCCTACATCCTCGCCTTGCTGGCCATAAATAGGCAGGACGCCAAGACTGCAAGATCCCTGCTTATCCGAGCCCAGGACTATAGCTATTTCCAAACAGATTGTTGGATTCAGGCGGTCGGCGCCGAAATGGACCAGAAGAATTGGCCCGAAGCCTTGCGGCTGTGCCGGAGCGAAGGCGATATCACGTATCCCGAAGAGGTCAAGCCAACTTTGGGCCGCCCCCAAAAGCCTGGTCCCCCTCCGAGCAATAAAAAGAAGATCCAGCTCAAGATGACGGCCGAGATCTATCTTTTGATGGGGATTATTTACGAGGAACTGGGACAGCCTTCGGAGGCGATGGAATGCCTGAAGACAGCCGCGGCTCTAAAACCCTTTGACGCCGACATCCTGAAAAACCTGGCCATCGCCCACATCAACCGCAATGAAATCGATGAAGCCGCCCGGCTGTTCCAGAGGGTCGTCCAGTTGAACCCGCAGGATTTCCAATCGCGGCTGCTATTGGACCAAGCCCAGAAGAAAAGGCGACGGCCCGACGATGCGGCCAAGGTCGCCCTATCAAAAGACTTTTTGAACGAACGAGATGTTCGATTTCGTTATGTCTTTGAGACCGATCCCGACGAAATCGCCAATAGTGTCAATGTCAACGCCGTGCAGCTCATCCAGGGGGGTTTGATCTTGGATGCCACCCGCTGGCTGCGAATGTTCGTCGAGATCTATGAGAATTCGCCGGAAATCTATTACAACCTGGGCCAGCTCTATAACACCCAGGGCCTCAATCCCGAAGCTCTTAAGTTCGGACTCAAGGCCATCGAGCTGAAACAAGATTATCGCGATGCTTACGATCTTGTCGGAAACGTCTGCTTCAAGATGGGGGATTTCGAGAACTCTGTGAGACTTTACGAGCAAGCGGTGCGCTTGGACACCAAGGATCCCTTGAGCTATTTTAATCTGGGCTGTGCCTATAGTGAGCTCGGCGACCTTGCCAATGCCGAGAAGAATTGGCTGGAAGCCGTGCGCCTGGAGAACGCGCCGGCCGCAGCGATCGACGCGGCCGGGGCGGGAACCGATGATTTAAAAATCGCCGTCAAAGTTAAGGTCGACCCGATCTCGACGCCGGCCTGTCAATCCCTGGCCTACCTATATTCCAAACAGGGGAAGAAGGAGAGCGCCCTCGCCTATTTCAAAAAGGCGCTCGAGTTCAATCCGAAGACTCCTATCCCCTATTTTGAGATCGGAAAGCTGTATCTCGAGCGAAACGAGGCGGGCCAGGCCCAGGAGTATTTTAAAAAATACCTCTCCTTGGGCGGCGACGAAGCTAAAATCAAGACGCTCGCCAAGAAGCAATCCACCGGATAATCGCCGTGCTATCATAGAAAAAAAGACTATCTCCCATTTCACGAGGGGAAAAACCGCCCGGAAAATAATCGAGTGACGGCCTTACTCCCCATCCGGGCTTTTTGCGCAGAGGGCGCGAGATTACCACGCCAAGAGGCTCGCATGTATGAAAGCGCTGCAGGACCTACACGAGAGATTGCATAAAAGAAGGTAGGAAGTACTGCAGAATGGGCATATGTATTGGCTGCAATGCTCACATCTGCAACGGTTGATAAGTTTCTTGACAAGTCGATAATGACAAAAGCGGTCAGATGTCTTAAAAACTGGACATAAATCACAGATTCTAAAATATTTCTCGCCTTAAAACGCCTCTCCGTTCTTGGCATGATTTATGCTGCTGTCCTTGAGGTGGAATGATAGGATCAACGAGACTCCCGAACAATGCTCCGTCCTGATCGTTAGTGTAATATTCAAATACGTGGCATAATGAAAGGGAAAAATTGGCTTTTATGAGGTTTTTTTAGGAATAAACACGTAGAGTAACAGATTCGTCATATGAGGGAAAACAGGTTTCACGAGTGATTATCAGAATGAAGATTAGAAAATTCTCTTTTCTCCTTCTTTCAGCAGGCTTAGGCCTTATCGCAGGGCCGCCCTCTCCATCAAGCTCGGCTACTCAGGAAGCGGTCCGACTCCAGAAGCCGATCCAGCATGAAGTTATAGTCACTGTGAAACTGGTCCAGGTCTATGTCACGGACAAGAAAGGAAAGCCGGTCCAGGACCTCCAGAAATCGGATTTTGTCGTTTACGATAACGGCCAAAAGAAAGAGATCACGGAATTCGAGAAGCACATTCTCGCCGCTCTAACCTCAAAAGCTCCGCCCCAGCCCTCCGAAGAGAAAATCGCCCAAACCCCCCTCCTTCCCGCCGGTAAAGTCACGGTCATGACCCGCAAGTTCTTCCTCTTCTTCGACTTCGCCTTCAACAACCAGAAAGGCGTCAATAAGGCCAAGCAAGCGGCTCTCCATTTCATCGATACCGAGCTCAGTCCGGTTGATGAAGTGGGCTTGCTGTCGTATTCGATGTTGAAAGGGATTTCCGTTCATGAATTCCTGACGACCAACCATCGGAAGGTCCGGGAGGCCCTCCAGTCATTGGACGCAAGAGGGATCGCCGGACGGGCTGAAAATGTCGAAGAGGAGTATTGGCGGAGGGCCCAGGAGGAAGGCGGGGGCGTCTATGATCGGAGAGACGATCTGCCCATCCGGGAAGCGCGGCAGGAATCAAAAAACCAGGCCCAGAATCTCATCCTCAAATTAACGGCCTTGGCCAAAGCCCTACGCTATGTTCCGGGACAAAAGCACTTTATCCTCTTCTCCTCCGGCATCCCAAGTTCCATGATCTACGGCACCCAGTCAGGAAACCCCCAAGACTACTACAGCTTTGGTCAAGGTGCCGCCAGGAATAAGTTTGATCCAGGCGACTTTGTCCTCCGCACCCAGAACGAAGAAATGCTCAAGGAACTGAGCGCGGCCAACTGCACGTTCTTTTCCTTCGACACCCGCGAAGCGGCCATGGTTCCGTCCTTGTTTACCTACGATGAACAAACCTTCGGAACGGGAAGCCGTGATATCTTCACCAAAGGAGGCGCCTCCCAAGCGCCGGTCAATGTCCTCAAGGACGACAAGGGCACCGGCCTTTATTCAATCACCCGGTTGTCCAAGGTGACGGGCGGAAAGTATTTCTCCAACATCGGCGAATACGAGAAAAACCTGGACCAGGTCCAGACCATGACCGGGACCTACTATGTCCTTGGCTATTACATCAGCGACCAGCGGGACGGCAGTTATCATCAGATCAAAGTCGAGGTCAACAAGAAAGGGTACGAAATCCGCGCCCAAACGGGCTATTTTAATCCCAAGCCGTTCCGCGAGTATTCGGACCTGGAAAAACAGCTCCACCTGTATGACCTGGCTTTGTCCGACCGGCCGCTGCTGCAGACTCCCCTCAGGTTCACCATGACCCCGTTGTCGTATGCGGCCGGTGAGGAAACCCGCCTCGAGATCCTCTCGAAAATCCCGGAGGCCGTGATCCAAAAGTTCTCGGGCAAGAAAATCGAGCTGATATCGCTTGTCTTCGACGAAAAGGAAAACCTGGCCGGGCTCCAGAGGGCCGAGGCCGATCTCACCAAATACCGCGGCATGGATGTCTTTTTCATGTCCGGAGCCTCGCTCGGGCCGGGTCCCTATAAATGCCGCTTGGTCATCCGGGATATGGATACCGGGGATGCCGCCGTGGCCTCGGTGCGAGCCTATGTCGTTAAAAAAGCGTATATCGGTCTCAGCCTGCATTCTCCGCTTTTGCTTGTTCCGGAGAGCAACTTCGCCTATTTGGAGGCCGCCGGGGCAAGAAGGAGAGCTGGCCTTACGTGGAATGATGCTTATCCATACGACCGCGCCCAATACTCGCCGCTGATCGGGGAAGAGGCCAAGGGAACGGCCAAGTTATTCGCCGTCATCCCCTGCTCTATAACGGGCATTGTCCTGGCGAACATCACTCTGACGGCCTTTCTCATCAACTCTGCCTCGGGCGAGATGCTCCCCATGTCGCTCTCGGTTTTGAACAAATCCCAAAAGGCGGACATCGAAATTCAGTTCGCGGAATTCCCTCTCTCCAACGTCCCTCCGGGAAAATACCTGCTCTATCTTCATGCCGAGGACGTGGGGACGAAGTACGTTTCCTATGCCCAGACACCTTTGATGATTAAATAGGAGGTGCGGCTTCCCAAAAAAGCCCAGCATCTGAATTCATGGCAGAAAAGAATTTTTCTTATTTTATCGGCCTTTAATAGAAACTCAGGGCAAAGATTATGAAAAAAAAGGGGCTCCGGGCGCTCGATCCGGGGACGGTGAAAAAACTTGTCCTCATCACGGTCAGTGCTTGCCTGGGCCTTCTTGCCATCCTGCCGGCCCCTTTAAGTCCTGTCCCCCAGGAAGTCGTCATTCGATTCCAAAAACCTCTCCAGCATGAAGTCTCCGTCACGCTGAAGCTCATCCAGGTCTATGTCACGGATAAAAAAGGAAAGGCGGTCCAGGACCTCCAGAAATCCGATTTCATCGTCTACGACAACGGCCAGCTCAAAGACCTCACGGAATTCGAGAAGCACATCCTGGCCGGGCCGACGGCAAAAGCGGGGCCGGCGGCGGCCACGGAAACAATCATCCCCACCGCCGTCCCGCCCCAGCCCCGGGCAATGCGCCGCAAATTCTTCCTCTTCATCGATTTCGCCTTCAACAACCAGAAGGGCGTCATAAAATCCAAGGAGGCGGCCCTCCATTTCATCGACACGGAGCTGGGGTTCGACGATGAGGTGGGATTGCTTTCCTACTCAACGCTGAAAGGGCTCTCCATCCATGAATATTTAACCACCGAACATCAAAAAATCCGGCAGGCCCTGGAGGCGCTGGACGTCAAAGACATCGCCGGGCGGGCCGAAGACGTCGAGGAGGAATATTGGCGTCAGGCCGTTGAGGGCCCCATCAGTCTGGGCGGCGTTGTCAGTGCCAAGGTCGCGAGCCCGGCCGACTGGCGGCAGGAGATGAAAAACCAGGCTCAGAACTTCATCCTCAAGTTGACGGCCCTGGCCAAGGCCTTCCGCTACATACCGGGACAAAAACACTTTCTCCTCTTTTCGACCGGTATTATCAGATCAATCATATACGGCGGCCACATGGGAAACGCCGACGGCGGGAGGTTTGATCCCGGGGATTATGTCCTGCGCACGCAGAACGAAGAAATGCTCAAAGAGCTGAGCGCGGCCAATTGCACGGTGTTCACCTTCGATACCCGGGAATCGGCCAAGGTCCCCTCCCTTTTCTCGTATGATGAGAGGACTTTCGGAACGGGAGGCCGGAATCTCTTTACCGCTTCGGGCGTCCAGCAGTCGACGACGTCCCTGTTCAAGGATGATATGCTGACCGGCCTGGACACGCTCAAGAAGCTGTCCAGTACGACGGGCGGGAAATATTACTCCAATATCGACAAATACCAGGAGAATCTGGAGCAGGTTCAGAACCTCACCGGCTCATACTACGTGCTCGGCTATTATATCAGCGAACAGTGGGACGGCCGGTATCATAATCTCAAGGTCGAGGCGAAGCGGAAGGGCCTGGAGGTCCGGGCCCAGGCCGGCTACTTCAACCCGAAGCCGTTTCGCGAATTTTCGGACATGGAAAAGCGGCTCCATCTGTATGACCTAGCCCTGTCCGACCGGCCGTTGTTCCAGACGCCGCTCTCGGCAGGGATGACCTCCTTGTCAGGTTCTGGGTCGGAGGCCTCAAACATCTTCTTGCTGACAAAAATCCCGGCCGCCACCGTCGAAAAACTGACGGGGAACAAGGTCGAAATCGTGTCTTTGATTTTTGACGAGCAGGACAACCTGGCCGACCTCCGGAGGGCCGAGGAAAACTTCGCCAGGCACCAAGGGAAAGATGTCTTTTATGCGTCTTACGCCGTCCTTCAGCCCGGCAACTATAAATGCCGTCTGGTCATCCGCGACCTGGAGACCGGAAGCGCCGCCGTAGCCTCGGCCAAGGTCCATGTCCCTCCAAAGCAGGAACAGGGGATCCGGCTGCACCCGCCGCTGCTGCTTGTCCCGGCCAAAAATTCAGTCTATCTCGAAGGCCGCTTGTCGGAAAAAAAGGAGGATAAGGCCGCCCGCATCTCCTGGAGCGATTATTACCCCTTCGCTCCCGGCCAATTTTCGCCGCTTATCGGAGAGTTAAGGGAAGGGGCCTCCAAGATAGCGGCGGTCGTGCCCTGCATAGTCAAGGGCATTCCTCTCCCGACGGTCGCCTATACGGCCCATCTCGTGAATTCCGCCGGCGAGAAAATCCCCGTGGCGATTTCGTCCCTGAACCGGGTGATCAAAGGCGAGGTCCGCAGCCAACTTCTGGAATTCCAGCTCGGCGACCTCAAGCCGGGTCATTACATCCTCTATATCTTCGCCGAAGAGCTGGCGACAAAAGCCGTCTCGCACGCGCAGGTTCCGTTGATCATTATTCCATAAATGAAACGAGATAAACCGTTAGCTAAATTGGTTCTCTTCCATTTCGTGTGGGGAGGAAAGAGAAACGGTCCAGAGACGCCCGAAGCGACCATGGAGGGTTTAGTCATGAGCTTGAGAAAATTTGGCGTTCTCGGATTTTCCTTGCTTTTCATCGGCCTTGGCAATCCCGAATCATTTCCTTCCGCTGAATATAGACAAGAGCAGAAGCCGATCGAGCATCAGGTGTCCGTCACCGTGAAGCTCATCCAGGTCTATGTGACGGATAAAAAAGGCAAGCCGGTCCAAGACCTGACCAAAGAGGATTTCGTCGTCACCGACAGCGGCCGGCCCGTGAAGCTCTCCGAATTCGAAAAGCATCTCCTCGAGGCGCCGCCGTCGCCGCCGCCGCTCAATGAACAAGCCGTCACGACTCCGGCCCTCCCTGCGAAAGCGTTGCGCCGCAAGTTCCTCCTTTTTTTCGACTTCGCTTTCAACAACCAGCGGGGCGTCAACAAGTCCAAAGAGGCCGCGATGCATTTCATCGACACGCAGGTCAAGCCCGATGACGAAGTGGGGCTGATGTCCTATTCCATGCTGAACGGGCTGGCCATCCACGAGTTCCTGACCACCGACCACCGGAAGGTCCGCGAGGCGGTGAAGGCGTTGAGCGTGGGGAGGATCGCCGGCCGGGCCGGGGACATCGAGGAGGAGTATTGGAGGCAGGCCACGGAGGGCCAACCGCAGAGCCCCTTTTATGTCTCGCCGGAATTAGCCCCGCTCCTGGCCAAGAAAATTCCGACCTTCAATTGGCGGCGGCAGGAATCGAAAAACCTGGGTGGAAATTTCATCCTCAAGCTGACCGATTTGGCCAAGTCCCTGCGCTATATTCCGGGACAGAAACATCTGATCTTGTTTTCCACCGGCATCGCCAACTCTCTGATCTACGGCAATCAGGCGGGAAGCCCTCAAGACGAAGGGCTCAAAACGGACGCCACAGGGGCCATTCTGCCTTCCTCCGACCCGACCGCGAGAAGGGCCAAATTCGATACCGGGGACTATGTCCTGCGCACGCTCAACGAGGAGATGCTCAAAGAGATCACCTCCGCCAACTGCACGGTTTTTGCCTTCGACACGAGGGAAGCGGCCCTCGTCCCATCCTTATTCACCTACGACGAGCAGACGTTCGAGGAACGAAACCGGGACCTTTTCTACGATCAGGGCATCCATCAGACGGCGACGGATCAGATGAAGGACAACAAGATCACCGGTCAATACTCGCTCCGGCGGCTGTCCGTCACGAGCGGGGGGAAATATTATTCCAACATCGAAAAATACGAGGAGAATCTGGATCAGGTCCAGGACATGACCGGCTCCTATTATGTTTTGGGATATTACATCAGCGAGCAATGGGACGGCCGGTACCATCCCATCAAAGTCGAGGTCAAACGGAAGGGTTGCGAAGTCCGGGCCCAGATGGGCTATTTCAACCCGAAGCCGTATGCCGAGTACTCGGACCTGGAGAAGCAGCTTCAGCTGTTCGACCTGACCCTTTCGGAGAAGCCGCTCTTCCAGACGCCGCTCACGTTATCCATCAACACCCTGTCTTATGCCGCCGGAGATGAAACCAGGCTCCAGATGGTTTCGAGGATCCCCCAGCGGGTGATGGAAAAATTCAGCGGCAAAAGAGCCGAGTTCATCGCCCTTCTCTTCGATGCCAAAGAAAATCTGGTTGACCTTCAAAGACGGGAGGCCGATCTTGCGAATTACCGGGACCGGGATGTTCTTTTCGCGTCGGGCGCGGCGCTCGCGCCGGGCGCCTATCGGTGCCGTCTCGTCCTCAGAGACATGGAGACCGGGACCAGCGCCTTGGCATCGGCGCGGGTCCATGTCGCCAGAAAAGCGTTTGTCGGCTTGAGTCTCCATTCCCCGCTGCTGCTCGTCCCCGAAAGCAACGTGGCCTATTTGGAAGCCGCCACGGGGAAAAAGAAGGTGATGACGGAATGGAACGACTTCTATGTCTATGACCGGGCTCAATACTCGCCCCTCGCCGGTGAAGTCCCCAAAGGGGCGGCCCGGCTGTTCGTCGCTGTTCCCTGTTCAATCGTCGGGCTGGTCCAGCCGGAGATCGTCATGACGGCTGATCTCGTCAATTCCGCGTCGGGCGAGAGAATTCCCCTGGCCGGCTCTATTTTGGAGAGGGTCCAGAAAGAGGGTGGCGAAACCCAGTTTCTCGAGCTGCTGCTGAATAATATCCCGCCGGGAAAATATCTGCTCTATCTTCATGCCGAGGCCGCGGGGACGAAGTACGTTTCTTATACGAAGGCGAGTTTGATCATAAAGTGAAGTTTTCTTCCTGGCCGGAGGAAAGAGATGCGGATAATAATTATCGGGGTCAAACCTACTCGTTACGCAACCTCCCCTGGAGAATTGTGCGTAACGAGTAGGTTTGACCCCGGATTTTCACAATGGAGACGGACACTCGAATTATTAAATGAAAAAGAATAAATTCATCCTTCTGTCGATGATAATATTTCTTGTAAAAATCGTCGTTGCCCAGGAAATCGAATACAAAGAACTCCGGAAAAAACTGAGGTCCTACGATTTGGCCGTCCGTATTCAGGCTGTTGAGGTCATTGAAAAACTGGATTCTTTGCGGGCCGTAAAGTTATGGTCTGAAGCTCTTGAAGATAGAAATTGGGAAGTCCGGTATGCGGCGGTTGTCGCCCTTGAAAAACAAAAAGGGAAAATCGCCTTCCGGCTCTTATTTAACGTCCTCAACGATAGCAACATCAGCGTCGTCGCCGGGGCGGCGCGCGCCCTCGCCAAAAACGAAGACCCGGAAATTATCGATCAATTGAAGATTTTGATGAAAAAGAAAGACTATGTTCTTCGCAATAACGCCATCGCCGTCTTGGGATTGATGAAATATCCGGGGGCGGTTGAATCGTTAATAGATGCTTTGAGAGACAAGAATCCCTTGGTCAGGGAAAATGCCATCAAGGCCTTAACCGCCATCCGAGACAACCGCGCCGTCGGTCCTCTGATGGATGCCCTGAAAGATAAAAACGAGGAGGTCAGGGCGAAAGCCGCCCTCGCCTTAGGGTACTTTGGCAATCCGGCGGCCGTCGAGCCCTTATTGGCCGCGATGAAAGATGAACAGCGAAAGGTCAGTGTCAATGCCGCTGCAGCGTTGGGAAAGCTGCGAGATCCTCGGGCGATTGATTCATTAATCGGAGCGTTGGAAGACCGGAATGACCAAATAAGAATGATGGCAACGGAAGCATTGGGGAATTTTGCCGACAGTCGCACGATCGAACCTTTGAGCCGATTAATCCACGATGGAAATCCAAATGTCCGAATAACCACGGCAAAGGCTCTGGGAAAGATCGCCGACAAACAAGCCCTGGGACCCTTGATCTCAATGATTCGAGATTCAGAGATGGAGGTTCAGCTTGAAGCAATTCTAGCCTTAAAAAACTTCGAGGATTCAATGATGATCGAACCACTCATCGATGCCTTAAACGCAAAATGGTATTCGATCAGATATTGCGCATCTGAAGTCCTGCGAAAAATTACTAATCAAAATATCGGGGTTGACTACGAAAAATGGAAAAGTTGGTGGCTTATCAATAAATCAATATTCATAAAGGCTTGCCATGATCATTGCTGAGATCGGATTTTCAAACTGAAAATTTCCATATATTTGAGCGGTATAAGCTCATGAGAAAAATTAAGGAATAAGGAATAGAATATCGAAGAGGGGAGCGTCCTATGAGAAAAGCGATTATTCCTTTTCTTCTCGTTTCGGGTCTATTTTTGCGACCCTGCCGAGCAGAAATAATAGATCCCATAGTCATTAACATTCAACTTTTTCAAGGCGTCCTTGGTGAAGGCCAAGAAGGATTGAAAGCTGTCGAAATACTCCAAGCGGTTTCCCGTCTGGAACTTGCCCCGGTTATGGCCAGCATTGAAGGATCGGAAACCACCCGAACAATGGCCCTTGTCGAAGCCCTTATGGAAATATTCGGCTTACAAGCGGTCGATGAATTATTCCTGCATGAGGCGGGTTGGGATGGGAAAGTTTGGCGTTTGGAGGATTGGATATTCGGAAAGTCGATTTCCTTCCGCGTCAGGATTTCGCCTAAAAAGCTTACTTCACAACGAATTTCCATTAAAATCGTCATCGATAAGACCAAGTCCACGGACAGGAGCATAAGGGCGAAGGCGGAGAACATATTCGAAACGCACGACTTGGTACTCAACGTTGGCGAACCGGTCGTCGTCTGTCTGCCGAATCCGGGCGGGGACTATTTTTTATTAGCCTGGGCTGCTATAGGGACCCCGAAACGAAAAACACAGCCTGTCAAGCAAACGATTTATTATGTCAACCCGCCGAAGCCGCTCACCCAAGTCCAGCCCTATTTTCCAGAAGAATTGAGGCGGCGAAATATAGGGGGGAGAATCGGACTTCGGATTACGATCGATGAGAAAGGGAATGTCCGCCATGTGGACGTGGAAAGGCCGCTTCACGCTTATTTAAACTACGTTGCCGTCCAGGCTTTCCTCCAATGGACATTCGAGCCTGTTCGGATCAAAGAAAAGCCGGTCGTGGCTGCTTTCCGATTTGGCTATGATTTCAATCCTTTGCTTCATATACAAGAGAAAACCTATCCGGTTATTTCGACTTCGGAGGCAGGCGCCGCTACCCGAGGAGATCTGGACCCGATGCTTAATCAAGCGGCCGAATATTGTAAAAAGCTCGGCTCGGTCGCATCGGGTTTTATATGCGAGGAATCGATCCGAGAAACGCATTACGATCTGCTGAGTAATCGTCGTTGGGGTGTAATTCTGGTTGCATCAACCGATAAGAAGGATAAGATAGAGAATCCGGAGTTTATCGACCGGATCAATAGCGGATTGATCGCTAATGATCAAAGAGTCGTCGGTCGAATTGTATTGGAGAAATGGTTTCAATACGTCGATCCCAAGCGGGATAAAAGGAATATCTATCTCTGCGATTACCAGATCTTCAGGAAAGACAAAGTTGTCGAAGAGCATCGGAAGATCCTGAAAGAGAACGGTAAGAAGCCTTCGGAACCAAATAGACTCCTGCAAGACAAGAGGTATTCGGCGCTAGGCTCGATCTTTGCTCCGTTCAAGGTCCTGGCCGAGTACAGCCAAGCCAAGTTCGAATACAGGATCGCCGGGGAAGAGAAGGTTAATGGGAAAAAGGCCTTAATTCTTATCGCCTCTCCCAAATCAGGAGACGAGGATGGCATCTGGGAGGCGCGTATCTGGGTGGAAAAGAGGAGTTTTCAAGTATTGAAGTGCGAAATCGAGGGCATCCCGATCGATGGTTTTGAGGATATCTTAAACGAGTGTGCTTTCCTGAATATTCGGCCGCACTTATTAATGACCTTCGAGTACAAAACCGAAAAGAACGGAATCCTCTACCCTTGGCGTTCTGAAATCCTAGTCGCGTATTCCGGAATCGACGCCGGAGGACCCGCCCCACGGCTGAAAATCTTCATGAACTACGATAAGTACAAGTTCTTTGAAGTGGCCACGGAGAGTCGAGTGATCCGATAGAAATAAATGGGGTCAAAGCTGCTTGTTGCGCCCTGCTCCGCGATTATGAAGACCTCAATTCGAGGGAGATGAGCAGACTTTACCCAGGATTATCGTCGACGGCCACCGGGCACAAAAAGGAGACCGCATGAGAAATAGGATGGGGATCAAAGGCGTCGCAACATTCGGAAGAGCATTGGGTATAATGCTGTTTTTCTTTTTCCCCGTCAGCTGGCTCCATGCCCAACAGGTCATTGAAAATTCCGATAGGCCGCTCAGCAAGAACGCGGGACGGGTGCTCCCGCTTCAGAGCGTTTTTCGAATCACCGATGAAAGTGCCGATTTTTTCTTCAAAGGGATATGGCTCTTACGAGTCGCGCCCAACAGAGAGATCTATGTTTTTGACCAGGATCAGCTTTTAAGATTTGCCTCGGACGGGAAATTTATTAAAAATATTCTGAAAAAAGGCCAAGGGCCGGGCGAGGTCACCAAGGCCGGCTACCCTTATGATGCCAGGTTCATCGCCACTCGCAACGATCTCTATATCTATGACCTCAACGCCCGTAAAGTTATTCATGCCAAGCCCGATGGAGACTATATCGACGAGTTCAAGATAAAATCCGGACATCCCAGCGAAATTTGGGGACAGATCGAGGATTGGCTGATCTTCACTGAAGAAGAATCCGTTCCAATGGGAGCTGCGAAAAAGGCCGGATTGCGGGATGTGGACGTCACTTTCTTGTTCGTTGCCAAGGACGGGAGTTCAAGCAAAAGAATTCTGGCATTCCCCAACCAGATCAACGAAGGTCCCGGTTACGGCATGGTTTGGGCGCCTTTTGATGTCGCTGTTGCGGAAAATGTAGCGAAGCTTTATGTATCTCACACATGTGAATACAAGATTGTCCAGGTCGATCTTAAGGCCGGCCAAATCATCCGGAGTTTCCGCCGGAAATATCCGCGCGTCGATTACGTCGTGAAGGACTGGGAAAAGGATTTTTTTAAGAAGCACAACATCAACCCGAAGAAATATGAAAACGATGTTCTTGGCGTGTTTGTGAATAAGGGGAAGATTTGGATCAGGACATCCACAAAAGACGAGAAAAAAGGCCATCTCATTGATGTCTTTGATCAGGAAGGCAAGTACCTCGACAATTTCTACGTTTCGATCCACGGCTCGGTTGTGGCCGTCCAGGACGACTGCATCTACAGCACGGAACAAGACAATGATGGCAATCTGCAGGTGGTGAAATACAAGATTGCCGAAAAATGAACGGATAAGGCTTTAAGCGCATGAAGAAGATCCTTGCGATTCAGCTTTCCATTTTTTTGGCCGCTGCCGTTGCTTTCTCCGATCAGAAACCTCAGTGGAAAGGGAAAATTGAAACGGAAAACGGCGTCAAGGTCATCAAAAATCCGAGGGAACCGTTATACGGTGAAATTATTTTTGATTTGGAAGAAGAGCTGTCCATAGGAAACGAAAACGATGAGAATACCGCATTTTATCAGGGATTAGATATCGCTGTTGATAACGACGGGAATATTTTCGCCCTTGATAGGGGGAATCTCCGGATACAAAAATTTGACAAAAACGGCCGCGATCTTATGACAATTGGAAGAAAAGGTCAGGGGCCTGGGGAATTTCAAAGTCTTTCCGGCGCATACATAGACTCCAAGGGCAACCTCTTTGTCAATCAAAGTAGAAGCATAAGCGTCTTTGACAAAAACGGAATATTTGTTAGAAGCATCCCTCTTGGCACTTACGTATATTCATTTCAAATAACCGACGAAGGGAATATCATCGCAACAACATCCACCATAATTCCTACAACAAGCGAGGATCTAGTTTTTTTCGATTCTACGGGGAAAAGGCTGAAAACTCTTGCAACTTTTCCGAATGTTCGTGTCGTCCCGGCTGGGGGAATTGCGATCGGCGCTCTGAATAGGCTGGCATTCTATCTTTCATTCTGTCCCTTAGCTGAGAAGCTAGGTGTGTATGGATTTTCATCTGAATACAAGCTTTATCTGATTGACTCGTCAGGAAATACTGTTTCCATCATCAAAAAGGAAGAAATGCCGGAGCAACTGACAGAGAGAGATAAAGAAAATACGATCAATGCGGAGATTGAATATTTAAAAAAGCGCGGAATGCTCATTCCAAAAGACCAAATTGAAAAAGCTTATCCCTTCCCTCCACACAAAGCCCTTTTTTATGGCCTTATGACGGATGATTTAGGGAATATTTATGTCTCAAAGATTTCGACAATAAAAAAAGAGCTCTCGTGGGATTTTTTTAATCCTAAAGGATACTTTCTTTACAAAGTCACCTTGAAAGAGAAATCGCTGCTTAATATTATAAAGAACGGCTGTATCTATGCAACAAGCATAGATAAAGAAACCGGCTATTTTAAAGTCAAACGATATAGAATCAAGAACTGGGACCGGATAAAAAAGGGAATCCGATGAAAGAGGCGGAGAAATCTGCGTTTTTATTTGATTTAAAGGAGGGAACAATGAGTGTTCATTCGAAAATCAAGGTTGCGGTAATCCTTCTGGTAGGCATCATCCTTTTGAGCCGTTGGCTGCCTGCGGACGGTCAAGGCCAGACGCCTGTCTGGAAAGGGAAAATTGAAACAGAAAATGGGATCAAAGTCATAAAAAATCCGAAGGAACCGTTATACGGCGAGCTCAAGCTCCAATTGCAGGAAGAGCTGAGTATCGGAAGGGAAGATGATAAAAACTATTTTTTCTATGTGGTGAAGGATGTCGCCGTTGATGCTAAGAGCAATATTTATGTTGTCGATGCGAGAAATTATAGAATCCAGAAGTTCGACCAAAATGGAAAATATCTTCAAACAATCGGCAGGCAGGGCCAGGGTCCGGGAGAATTTCAGCGGCCGGTACGAATGCTATTGGACGACCTGACCGGGAATATCTATGTCAGAGACGTGCCAATCAACCTCCATATTTTTGACAATTCGGGCAACTATGTCAGGACGATTCATTTCAAAGATGTTTTCAGTGATTTTTTGCCGATGGATAATGAAAGCTTTATGGCCATACTCCATAAAAGTTCTGATAAAGATCTCGCCAGCACACATGCCCTCTGCAAGGTCGATTTAAATGGGGAGATCACAAAAACTTATGCCCAATTCCCGTATACGATATTTGTGCAAAGGACCGGTGGAGGCGTTCTTTCGGTAAGCACAGGCTTCGAACTGGCCATGGTTCTATCAAAGCTCGATCGCCAAACATTCCTTTACGGCTACTCGAAGGATTATGAATTTAACGTCATTAATGCGGATGGGAATGTGCTCTATCGGATAAAAAAGGACGAACCCCGGCCGGCATTTACATCGAAAGAGAAAGACGAGTTTAAGAAAATACCAATTCCTGAAAACAAGCCCTATTTCTTTTCGATTTTTAATGATTCGCTTGGGCGGATTTATGTTCAGAGAAACTATGCAGACGGGATTCGAGGAAGAGGTCCTACAGATATTCGAGACAAAGAGGTCGATATATTCAGCAAAGATGGATATTGTTTATATAAGGCGACTTTGCCTGCGAACACATGCGTCATTAAAGATGGTTTCCTCTATGCTTACAAAATCGATGAAGACAAAGCCATGGAATATGTCAAACGATATAGAATCAAGAACTGGGATCAGATAAAAAAGGGAAT
>Ga0315297_10000711_pt1 | contig 19656 bp, 27 predicted proteins | sample YL17G15_0_MG_FD_203628 | JGI IMG/M metagenome (GOLD analysis project Ga0315297, IMG submission 203628) | Sediment microbial communities from Yellowstone Lake, YNP, Wyoming, USA - YL17G15_0 | ecosystem: Environmental > Aquatic > Freshwater > Lake > Sediment | place: USA: Wyoming | collected... | reverse complement strand
CGGTAAGAGAGCACTATGGATTCCGGGCTGGGGCTCAAGTACTGATAAAGGAAGGTTCAAAAGGACTGCACTTGCATCGCCCGATCACGCAATTGGCCAAGGTCTACGTCGAACCGACCAGCCGCTGTAATTTGAATTGCCGCACGTGCATCCGCAATTCCTGGGCGGAATCGCAAGGCCATATGTCTCCGGAAACCTGGGAACGGGTGATGGAAAGCCTCAAGGCATTGCCATCTAAACCAGATGTCTTCTTCGGCGGCTTTGGGGAACCGCTGATGATAAACAATATCGCGGAGATGGTGGCCCAGGCCAAGTCGGTGGCGGGGAAAGTGGAACTGATCACCAACGGCATTCTGCTGACAGAGGAACGTTCACGGGAGCTGATTGCATCCGGCCTGGATACGCTCTGGATCTCCCTGGATGGCGCCACCCCGGAAAGTTATGCCGATGTTCGCCTGGGAGCGGCTTTGCCGCAGATCCTTGAAAATATCCAGCGCATTTCCATTCTGCGCCACGAAACCTCCCGCAGACCAGAGCTTGGGATCGCCTTTGTGGCCATGCGAAAGAATATTGACGATCTGCCGGCCTTGATCCGCATGGGTCCGAAGCTTGGAATATCACGGTATATGGTGACCAATGTCTTCCCCTATACGGAAGAGATGTGCAAGGAAATGCTCTATACCCGCACCGTGGACGGAGTCGACTCGACCCCCTCCCCCTGGGCGCCGCGCATCGATCTGCCGCGCATCGACCTGGATAATGCCAGCCAGGAAGCGATCTTTCAGGCCATCCGTAACCGTCAGAATGTCCGCTGGAACGGTGTCTCCCTTGGCCAGGATCGGGGACGCTGCCCGTTCATTGAAAAAGGAGCAATCGCCATCTGCTGGGACGGCGCGGTCAGCCCCTGTTTGGCGCTGATGCATAATTACAATACTTTTCTGCACAACCGGCCGCGCTCTGTCGAGCGCCATGTCGTTGGCCATTTGGCCGATCAGGACTTGAATTCGATCTGGAACACAGCGGAGTACGTTGATTTCCGCAAACGTGTGGATGCTTTCGACTTTTCGCCCTGCACCTGGTGCGGTGGCTGCAGTTGGTCTGAAACGAACAAAGAAGACTGCTTTGCAAATACATTCCCCACCTGCGGTGGCTGCCTGTGGGCGCAGGGTGTGGTCCAGTGCCCGTAGGAAAGCTCATATAAACTGTTGGAAAAGGAGTAGATCATGTCCGACTATTTGGAAACCAAAGTGGATAAGTTCACCTTCAAGGTGGCAACAGACCGGTTTTATTCATCGGAAGGGGTCTGGTTGAAAGAGGAGCAGGGACATATCCGCATTGGACTTTCTGATTTTGTCCAGCAGCGCAGCGGGGACGTGGCCTTTGCAGATGTTACTTCCGTTGGAACGACCCTGGCTGCCGGTGATGATGTCGCCAACATCGAGACGATCAAGGTGAACATCACCTACACAAGCCCGGTGGGTGGCAAGATCATGGAAATCAACCCCGCCATGAGCGACGCCCCGGAAGCCATCAACCAGGATCCCTATGGGGCCGGATGGCTGGCCGTGATGGAAGTCGCCGATTGGGAAGCGGAACGTGCCAAACTGCTCGACCCGCAGGCGTACTTCAAACTGATGAAGGGCCAGGCGGAAGAGGAGGCCAAGAAGCTATGACCGATTTTAAGCAGAAAGTTATCATTGTCCCCTGCAGCGGGATCGGCAAGCCGTACGGGACTGTCAGCCGTGAAGCGGCCTATGCCGTGACCGAAGACCTGCGCCCCGCACAGACCCAACTGGTGCCGCTGGCCCTGCTTGTGCTCGGAGACGAAGATTCCCGGTCGGTCGTGGCGGAAAATCCAGCCATCACCATCGACGGCTGCAAGCTGGCCTGCGCCGCAAAAATGGTCCGGCAGAGCGGTGGCACGGTCGCGCAGGAAATTGCAGTCCTGGACGTCTACCGCCGCTACAAGGATCTCAAGCCCCTGGGCATCGCCGAACTCAACGAGGGCGGGCAGAAACTGGCCCGCGTCCTGGCAGAGGAAGTGACGACCATGGTGGACGGAATCGCCGCCGGGAAACAGGGAGGCGAAAATGCCTGAGCTGCCCAAGAAAAAAGTTGGCATCGTTTCCTGCTCCGGGGAGGAACTGGCCGAAGGCACCGTAACCCGCCTGGCGGCTCTGAAAGTCCTCGAGCAGCTGCGTCCGGCGGACACGGTCACGATCTGCCTGCCTCTTTTCCTCGCCGGTGGCGAAGGCGACCGGGCTTTCGCGAAATTCTACCCGACCATTGCCATCGACGGCTGCGAGAAACGTTGCGCGGCGCGTGGCACGGAAATGTACTCCGGTAAACCCGCTGCCAGCATCGTTGTCACGGAACTGGTTGCCGAACGCGGCATTGGAAAACCAGAAGGCAAACGCCGTCTGAACGCGGCCGGTCAGCAGGCCGTGGAAGCGACAGCTGGGCAGATTGCCGGGTTGGTGGACGAGCTGCTGCACAAGCACTGGAACCGTACAGCAGGCGCTGTGGAAGAATTGGATGTCCCTGTTGTGCAGACGCCTGTTCAGGCAACCTGTTCGTGCGGGTCCGGGATCCCGGTGCAGGACATCCTCGTCAATGGGCAGACAGTCACCCTGATCGCCCTGCCGCTCATTTTCCAGCAACTCCATGAGGCTGGTAAACCCGCTTCACCAGATTTAGCGAAGGAACTACTGGATACAGTGCAGGTCTACAACCCAATCCCGGCCGGCGAAGAGAGTGCCTATGCTGCGGTTCTATCTTCTGAATATGCGGCGTTTTGCAATCAGCAGGGAGCAGTCAAATGAGTCGCACATCCACTTATAACACCACCGTCGCCTGGAAGGGCGAACACTGGGGCCATATCGTCATGGGGAACGGCCCGGAGATGGATTTCTCCGCCCCGCCGGATGCCCAGGGCCACCCCGGTGTATTGACCCCGGAGGATGCCTTTGTGGCCGCCGCCAACACCTGCATCATGATGATGTTTCTCTGGGCCACCGAGCGATACAAGCTCCACCTGCTTTCCTACGATTGCCGGGCGGAGGGTACGAAGTTGATCGAACTGGACCGCACCGAGCTCTTTACTCACCTGCGTTTCTGGCCGGTCATCCGCGTCTCAGCCGGCGGTGAGGACCCCGAAAAGGTATATGCTCGGATCGACCGGGCCTTGAAGTCCGCCCAGAAGTACAGCCTGGTCGCCAATTCGGTCAAATCCGAGATCATCATCGAACCGCAGATCGAGGTGGTGACATGAAGGCTGTCCTCGATGAACGCAAATGTCCTGCCATGGAAACCTGCCCGGCAATCCCGGCCTGCCCGGAGGGGGCCATCCGGCATGTCGCAAATAGAAACGCCAAACTTGGCGGGCGGATTGTGATCGAACTTGCGATTTGCACAGGCTGCGGCGATTGCGTGACCGCCTGCTGTGGGAATGCAATTTCACTTGCTGAGGTTGCTACAGCAGAAAAAGAATCTCCAGCCAAAGGACAATTGAATATGCTCACAGTGAAAGTACTAGGCCCTGGATGCGAGAACTGCGTCAACCTGGCCTCCTTGGCACAGCAGGCGATCAACAGCCTGTCCATTGAGGCGAAGGTTGAGAAGGTGACCGACTATGCCGAGTTCGTCAAGTACAGGCTCTTGATGACGCCCGGCTTGGTCATCAACGAAAAACTTGTTTCAGCCGGCCGCGTGCCGTCCGAAGCAGAAATTACCACCTTCCTGACCGATGCACTGATGGCGAAATAAGGTCAACTCCTTGCAAAGTTGGCTTGATGTCAGCGCTGAGATGGAGCCGGTGGTTGAATCTCGGCTTGCACTTTGATTTTGTGGCGACAGTTCTTCATTCAGCAGAAATGCCAAATAGCAGCCAGAACAAGGAAATGAATGTCATGATAAAAATCGTGTTATTTCATGACAGATTATAGTAAATAACCAAGTAGAATACATTAGCGAAAATGAATATGTTATCCCCCATCAATGATCTTTCAAAAACGCTCACTTGTATAAGTCAGCCGGCCCGGATTCAGATCCTGTTGAGTCTCAGCGCGCGTGAAGCCTGCGTTTGCCATTTGGAAACCGCACTCGGGATGAGTCAAGCGAGTATTTCACAACACTTGATGATATTACGCAAGAGCGGGTTGGTTGTCACTCGGCGGGAGGGCAGACATATTTTTTACAGCCTGAGCAATCCGGCACTTTTGGATATCTTCCGTCAGACTGCAAAATTCAATGGTGTTGACCTGCAGCCATTTGAAAAATTGACCCTGCCCCCGCTTCCTGGCTGTACTTGCCCAGGTTGTGTCCCTGAAATAGATCCGAAATTGGCATGTAAATAAGTTTGAAAAGACAGAACAACAACATCAATTCCACAAGATAGGAGAAGAAAATGACTGACGTAGCCACCCCAACCCCTCAAGAGCAGCCCAAACTTGGTTTGGTCAGTAAGCTCTTGCCTTTATGGATCATTCTGGCCATGGCCATCGGTTTGCTCCTGGGAAAGTTCCTTCCACAGGTTGGCAAGGCGCTGCAGCCAGGGATTCCCATTGGCCTGTTTATCATGATCTACCCAGCCATGACCAAGTTGAAACTTGGCGAAGTGCGCAGCGCTGTCAAAGACTGGAAACCGGCTGCCATTGTGATCTTCTTCAACTACGCCTTCAATCCCTTCCTGCTCTACCTGATCGGCTGGGTCTTTTTACGCAACGATCCTGATCTGTGGACGGGGTTGGTCTTGCTGGGCGTGGCTCCCTGTATTGCCATGGTGCTGGTGTGGACTGACCTGGCGCGCGGCAATGGACCTTTGGGAATCGTTTTGATGGCCTGGAATTCGCTGATCCAGATCTTTACCACTCCATTTTTTATCTGGCTGATCCTGGGCACGCACGCATCGGTCGATATCAAGTTAATTGCTCAAAGCGTTTTGTTGTATCTGGGCTTGCCTCTATTAATGGGGGTCCTTTCACGGAATTGGATGATCAAGAAAAAAGGTGAGCAGTGGTTTACGAAAAAAGCGCTCCCGGTCCTGGATGATGTGCAGCTTGTCGCATTAATTTTGACGCTGGTGGTCATGTTTGCCCTGCAGGGGGACGTGATCTTGCAGCACCCCGAGTTGATCTATAAGATGGCAGTTCCCCTGATCCTGTTCTTCTTCCTGCTGTTCTTCAGTGTACTCATGGTCAGCCGCAAGATCGGTTTTTGTTACGCTGATTCAGCCACCACTGCTTTCCATTGTACAGGCCGTAACTTTGAGTTGGCCATCGCGATCGCTCTGACAGCATTTGCCTCCCGGCCGATGGTTGGTGTGTCCACGGTCATTGGTCCGCTGATCGAAGTGCCGCTCATGCTCACCATCGTGTACCTTGCCAGGAAATTCGAGTGGAAGCTGTTCCGGACGAATACGGCGGGCCTTTGCGGTACACAGGAATTGGCAGCCAAGCAAGAAAAAAGTTGACCTGAGTTGGCCTTTATGCCGGAATAAATCATGACTTCGGCAAGGCCATCAGTGTGGATGATTGGTCTGGTAAACATGGCGTTCTGGTTGAAGAACGGGCTCTTCGCAAAAGAAACCCCATGACAACTGTGCCTCCTATCCTTTGGGTGGGAGGCACGGTTTACTTAATTCATTGTTTCAATCCTAATCCAAGACCGGCCTTCCGGTCAGACAGGAGTTGATTATGTACGAAGCTGGTACTGAAGTCTTCAAGTCCTACAAGAAATTTGCTCTGCTCGGTGCCTCGGCGGACCATGCACGCTTCGGCTATGAGGTCTTTGAAGCGTTCCATAAAAATAATATTCCTCTGATGCCCATCAACCCGAAATATCCGGATATCGATGGCCATCCTTGTTATCCTTCGCTGGCTGCCTTACCTGAACAGCCGGAAGTCGTCATCCTTGCCCTTGGGCCGGCTGTGACCGAAAAGGTCATGCCCGAAGTGATCGCGTCCGGCGCCAAGGTCATCTGGATGCCGCCGGGCTGCTTCAACGATGCAGCCGTGAAGATCTGCCACGATGCAGGCGTACGCGAGTTGCACGATATCTGCCCGGTGTCCACCCTGGGCTTTATGTGTGCAAAAGCATGATGCAGGCTGAAGAAGGACACTCATGACAACCGATTACGTTGCATACCACAAACATTTGGAAGAACGGCTTGCCCAGCTTGGGCAGGAGCTTCCCGGCCCGATGAGCGGGTTTGCCCGTTTGCATAAGAAAGCCGTGGAAGCTGGTGCCCTGGACGCGAAGACAAAGGAACTGATGGCCCTGGCTATCAGCATCGTTGTGCATTGTGAAGGCTGCATTGCCTACCATGTTCACGATGCTGTTGCGGCCGGCGCTTCCCGCCAGGAATTGATCGAAACCATTGGTGTCGCCCTGATGATGGGCGGCGGCCCCGGTTCCATCTACGCGGCTCACGCGCTGGACGCCATCGATCAGTTTCAGCCCGGGAGCGAACATGCCGAAGCGACGTCAGCCTAGACTCTCGCGCTGGCCGCAAATCCTGGCGATAGGCGGCCTGGTGCTGTTGATTGTTGCCGTCCTGGTGTTGAAAGACAAACCCCAGGAGGCGGTTGTGCCTACGGCCAGCGCAGGAGATCTTCCCAGCGTTCAGCTCGATCACGCCCTGGCTGATCACCAGCCCACCCTGGCCTTTTTCCATTCCAACAACTGCCAGCAGTGCATTGATATGATGGAAATCGTCGAGCAGGTCTATCCTGAGTTCGCCGATTCCATTGTTCTGGTGGATATCAATGTGTACGATGAGCGCAATGAACCGCTCCTGCAGCAGGTCGGGCTCCAGTACATTCCCACCCTGATCTTCTACGACCGGCTTGGGCAAAGCCAGGTCTCGGTCGGCGTCATCGAAGCGGAACAGCTTCGCCAGACGCTGGCAGCGCTCGCCGAAGGAGACTGAGTTGCCCTTTGACCCCGAGTCGCTGCAGTCGGTCTCCCTGCTGGCTTTCCTGCTGGTCTTTGCCGGCGGGGTGCTGACCAGCATTGGTCCGTGCAACATCGCCACCCTCCCGCTCATCGTGGGTTATGTGGGCGGCAGCCGTGACCTGCCGCGCAGCCGTGCCTTCCTGCTCTCACTGACTTTTGCCATCGGACTTGCCCTAACCTTCATGCTGCTGGGTGTGGCAGCGGCTTTGATCGGTGGGGTGCTGGGAGCCTCCTCGCACTGGTGGTATTACCTGGTGGCGGGGATCTGCTTCCTGATCGGCCTGAACATGCTCGGGGTGCTGAAGCTCAACCTGCCGTTGTGGTTTGGTGGGCTGCGGGAACGCATTGGGCTGAAGGGCATTCCCGGAGCGCTGGCCTTGGGCCTGGTTTCCGGGCTGGTGGCTTCGCAGTGCGCTACGCCGGTGCTGGCGGCTATCTTGACCTACGTGATGGCCAAGGGGGCGCTGCTCTATGGGGCAGCCCTGCTCTTTATCTATGCTTTGGGGCGGGGCGTACCGGTGGTGCTGGCCGGGACGTTCACCGGTGTACTGAAAAGTTTCCAGAAGCTGGGGCGCTGGTCAGAGGTGATTGAAAAGGTGAGCGGCGTCATTGTTATCGGGGTAGGCCTTTACTTCCTGTGGATCGCCTGATGAAGCCGCCTCTCCGCCTGGCTGTTCTGCTGGTCTTGGTCGCCCTGATCACGGGCGTACTGGGCGTTAAAGCGGTCCGTGAGGGCTGGTTCACGGTCCCCCCGTCCCTGGAACTGGATGACCAGCCAGCGCTGCTCTTCTTCACGCTCTCGGATGGTTGTGATTGCCAGATGCGGATCATCCGCCGGGCAGCCACACAGATTGCTTTCTGGGAGCCGTCCGAGAACCTGCGCATCAACATCCTGTGGATCGATTTCGACGAGCGTCCCGACCTGGCCGAATATTACAAGGTGGACCGCGCTCCGGCGCTGGTGCTTCTGGACCGCAATGGGGAAGTGATTTGGATGGTGGATGAGCCACAAAGCGACGGCATGCCGTTCGACATGCTGGAGGTCGAAGAACAAGTCGCATTATTATTGGCCCGGTAGGGAAAGTAGAAATAGAGGCATCTTATGAATGACCAGCATAAAACCAATAACAGTGATCCCATAAAGCCCGACGAACCTGCCAAGCAGCCTTATTGCCCTGTATGCCATGACCCGTTCTCAGACCTGCCACCCGAACTTCGCCCTCCTCTAGGCAATGACATGGGGGACTTGCGCAGGATCACATGTCCTGGCTGCGGCATAGTCTATTGGACGAATCGCAAGACCAATCTATGCGTAGAGTGCGAGAAGAAAGGTGTCAAGATCGCTGAAACGAAAGAGAGTATGGAAGGCTGAAAGAAGCAGCGTTTTATACAACATCCCATTGAAATACTCCCTGCATGAGCACAGCGCACCATTCACTCCCCCCGCCGGGAAACGTGCATTGCACAGAGATCCGACGATGTTCACACATTGATCCTGTGACATCCGACCTTGACTGGGAGTTGTTGTGGGAATATAATTCAATGTATGTTGAACTATATTCCTCCCAAGCCGGCAAACCCGTCCACTGATCTGGACCAAATGGCAAAGTGGTTGAAGGTGCTGGCAGAACCCAATCGCCTGCTGATCTTCCATTACCTCATGGAAGGCGTGCAGTGCAACTGCGAGTTGGGAAGCGACCTCGACATGGCTCCGAACCTGATCTCCCATCACCTGCGGGTACTGCGCGAGGCAGGTCTCATCGACGTTGAACGCGATGCTGTGGATGCCCGCTGGATGTATTATTCGATCAACCGCCAGGCGCTGGAACAGCTCAATCAGGCCTGGGGTGCCTTTTTTGATCCGCAGCGAATCAAGCCGCGCCGCCTGACCTGCGGCCCGCAGGGCGAGTTCATTCGCCTCGACCTTATTAAGGAAAGTTAGTTTTTTTACCCATATACTTCAATGGAGACTGAAATACCATGACACAACCCATTCCCATCTCTGATCTATTCCAACCACAGGCTGCGAAGGCTGATGTGGAGATCTTTGATCCTCCCATGTGCTGTCCGACTGGCATGTGCGGGCCGACCATCGACCAGACCCTGCTTGACCTTGACGAAATGCTGAGGGGCATCCAATCCAGGGGTGTCAGCGTGGTGCGTTACCAGATGTCCAGCCACCCGAATGCCTTTCTCGCCAATGCTGAGGTGATGAAGATCGTGCGCGACCAGCAGATGGCGGCACTGCCCATCGCCGTCGTGCACGGCAAGGTGATCAAGGTCGGTTCGTACCCGACCCTGGCAGAAATTGAACAGCATCTGGAGGAATCCAGGTCATGACCCAATATATTTTCTTCTCGGGTAAAGGCGGGGTTGGTAAAACCAGCATGGCCTGCACGCATGCCGTACGCTCTGCCGATGAAGGCAAACGGACCCTGATTGTCACCACCGATCCGGCATCCAACCTTTCCGATACCTTCGAACAGGAGATCGGTCACCAGGTCACCCCGATCGGCGATGTTCCCAACCTGTGGGCGATGGAAATCGACCCCGACAAGGCTACCCAGGAATACATCGACCGCGCCATGGCCCCCATCCGCGCCGCCTTCCCGCCGCAGGTCGTCCAGGTGATGGAAGAGCAGATGAGCGGTCCCTGCACGGCGGAAGTGGCCGCCTTTGACCGTTTTACCGATTTTCTGGAAACACCGGCCGACACCGGCACAGCTTTCGATGTAGTCATCTTCGATACTGCCCCCACCGGTCACACTATTCGCCTGTTGGAGCTGCCGGCTGAATGGAGCCAATCCATCGACGCAGCTAGCTCGGGAAGCGGACAGACCTGCATTGGACCGTCTGCCGCCATCCAGGAAGCGAAAAACAAGTATGAGCGCGCCCTGGCTGCCATGCGCGAGAGCGCACAAACGACCTTCGTATTTGTGTTACACCCGGAAGCCATCTCCATCAAAGAGACGCATCGTGCCATTACAGAGCTTAAAAAACTGGGTATTCAGAATTACCGCCTGGTCATCAACGGTATCATCCCGCCGGAAGCAGCCCGGAACGAACTGTTCGCAGCCCGCACCGAAATGCAGGTGCGATACTTGGAGCAGATCGAAACTGACTTGTATTACCCGAAGCAACGCATGTACCTGCTGGCGGGCGAGATCAAGGGTGTACAAAGACTGCGCCAGGTGGGGAAGATCTTCTTCGATGGGATCGCTTCAAAAACATTCGAAGCTGAGAAGGTGGGGCCTCAAGTTGCAACGATCGCCACGCCACTGGAAGATGTGCGGGAACGTTTACAGCCGAACGGTCATCGCAAGACCATGTTCTTTGCCGGCAAGGGCGGGGTGGGCAAGACGGTCGCATCCTGCATAACGGCTGTCTGGCTGGCACGCCAGGGATATAAGACCCTGCTGCTTACCACCGACCCGGCTGCGCACCTGGGCGATGTGCTGGATACACCTGTCGGAGATGTGATCGCACCCGTTGCAGGACAACCGGAACTGTGGGCGGTCAAGATCGATCCCAAGGCTGCCGCAGAAACATACCGGGAGCGCATCCTGGAGGACGCCCGCCGGCGAGGGCGCCCGGAGAAAGCCATCGCGGTGATGGAAGAAGAGCTTAATTCCCCTTGCACCGAAGAGATGGCCGCCTTCGACAAATTCATCGAATATGCTTCCCAGGACGAATGGCAGGCGGTGGTCTTCGATACCGCCCCGACCGGGCACACCCTGCGCCTGCTGGAACTGCCGGTGGACTGGAGCAAGCAGCTCGACGTGAAGATCTTCGCTTCGGTGGAACCATCCGCCGCCGACGATGTGGCTAAAAAACGCTTTGGCAAGGTGATCGAGATGATGCGTGACCCTGCGCAAAGCACCTTTGCTTTCGTGATGTACCCGGAAGCGACACCCATCCTGGAAGCCTGGCGGGCGGCGCGTGAACTGGGCACGGTTGGGATCCATCCCGGGCTGGTGGTCGCCAACATGGTCATCCCGGCAGGACAGGCTGATACGGGTTATGCCCATGCCCGCCGCCAGATGCAGGAAAAATACCTGGTCGAGATCGGCGAGCGCTTTCAACTGCCGGTCGTTCAGATTCCGCTCCTACCCCACGAAATCAAGGGGCTGGAAATGTTGGCTGAGTTGGGAGAAGAGATCTATGGGACCGAGAAGGTGTCTGCATGACCGGGAAACGCAAGGTGCTGTTCCTGTGCACCGGCAACTCATGCCGTTCGCAGATGGCGGAGGCCGTCGTCAATGCACGCTTGGGAAAAGAATGGGAAGCCTACAGCGCCGGAACCAAACTGGCAGGCTATGTCCATCCCAAAGCGCTGGCAGTGCTCGCTGAGATCGGCATCCAACACCAGGGACGCTCCAAGCCAGCAGATGAATTCCGGGGCGTGGACTTCGACCTGGTTGTCACCGTTTGTGACGATGCGGCCGAGAACTGCCCTGTCTGGCTGGGAAAAGGCAGGAAAGTACATCAGGGTTTCTCCGATCCGGCAAAGGTGAAGGGGAGCAACGAGGAAGTAATGAACGCCTTCCGCCGAGTGCGGGATGAGATCGCTCATCAGATGACAGAACTGCTCCAGAGTGAAGAAAGGTAGGTGTGTATGGCAAATAAACCGTTGGATGAACTGGAAATTGCACCCGCGTCGGTGGTCAAGCAGGCCACTCATGATTTCGCCGCCGCATTAGCGGAATCGCAGCAGTTTAAAACCTTCGAACAGGCCACCTTGCGCTTCCGCCAGGACGAAGCTGCCCAGAAGGATATGCAGGCATATAGGGAAAAGCAGCAGGAGTTGCGTTCACCCATGAGGATTGGCGGGGTCGATCCGGCGGCGCAGGCGGAATTGGAACGTCTTCATGATGCCTGGTTGGCGCATGAAACCGTGCTGGAATATCTGGAGGCCCAGGCCGAACTGGTTGGGTACTGCCAAACACTTGGTGACTTGCTGTCCGGGATGCTCGGCCTGGATTTCCCGGCCACATGTGCCGCGAGTTGCTGTGGCTAGGAGAGTGACATGAAAAACCAATCTGTTCTTCAACCGCAAATGACGGAAGCCGCCAATCACCTGGGGCAGAACCTGGTCTCTGCTGAGCCGTATGTGCGTTACCAACTGGCGGACCAGGCATTGAAAGCCGATGCCGCCGCGCTTGGCCTGTTGAACAACTTCACAGAGACCCAGGCACGGTTCCGCAAAGCCCAATCTGGAGGAACGATCACTCCTGATGATCTTCAGGCTTTGGGCGACCTGCAAATGCAGGTGCAGGCAAATCCCATCATTACGGAGTACACGAATTGCACACAGGATCTGACGCTGTTTCTCCAGGAGATCAATGCCGAGATTAGCCAGCTTCTTGGGATCAATTTTGCCCTGATCGCCCGTCGTTCTTCCTGCTGCTGAGGAGGACCTCATGCCATTGTACAGTTTCGAATGCACCCAATGTCACGCCCACTTCGAAGTGCAGGCGACGTTCAAGGAAAAAGATGCCGGCCTCAAGCCGGAATGCCCGCTGTGCCATGGCAGGGAAGTCAGGCAGCTGATTCCCGGCGGGCTGGTTGTGCGCAGCGAGGAAGGCGTCCGGTTTTCCGGGCCGGCCTGTGATCCGCACGATGGGCCAGGATGCTGCGGATGAGTAAACCGGTCCGGGTGCAGATCATCGGCGCTCCTATTGCCTGCAAGGAAGGCTTGAAGGACACCTGGCGTGAGGTCGCCGGATGGGCGGCCGGGCAGTTGCAGGCACGGTTTGGCAAACAGGTGCAAATGCAGTATTTCGACCTGTTCGACCCGGCCTGTCCATCTCTACCACCAGGCATGACGCTTCCAGTTGTTATGGTCAATGAAGAAGTGTTGAGCACTGGTGATAAAATTTCCATCCCTGTGATCCGCAGGAAGATCGAGACAATTCTTGAAGAAAGAGCTTGATATTTTGCAAGCTCCTGGGATTTAATAACCGATACAGCATCCCTGATGGATGCTTGGGAGCGAAAAGGATGATCAATCATGGATGACAAGAAGATCAAAGAAAGTGTGAAAGAACGTTACGCGGCAGTGGCAATCCAATCCACCAGCTGCTGCGGTCCCAATTGCTGCTCCCCTGATGGTTCCGGCGCAGGAGCATTGGTTGATTATGGGCTCATCGATGCGGATTTGCCGGTAGGCGCAAACCTCGGCCTTGGCTGCGGGATACCAACTCTGTCTGTCGACATTCTCCCCGGTGATAGTGTTTTAGATCTTGGGTCCGGCGCAGGCGTGGATGCCTTCCTGGCTGCCAAGAAGGTAGGTTCGCAAGGGCGGGTGATTGGTGTGGATATGACACCGGAAATGATTGCTCGTGCCCAGGAAAACGCGCTTAAGGGCGGGTATCAGAATGTCGAATTTCGCTTCGGTGAGATCGAGCATCTCCCGGTTGAAAGCGCAAGTGTGGATGTCATCATCTCAAATTGTGTCATCAACCTGGTCCCTGACAAGCAGAAAGCGTTCGCGGAAATCTACCGGGTCCTAAAGGCGGGTGGCCGCTTTTCGATCTCGGACATGGTCACGTTTGGCGAAATCCCGCAGTCGGTCAGGGATGACATGGACCTGTGGACTGGCTGCATCGGCGGAGCGCTCGACCGCGAGATGTTCCTGCAGATTGTTCGCGAGGCAGGATTCAAAGATATCGAGATCAAGAAATCCGTTACCTACGACACGATAAAAGGGGATGGGTATGGAGTTGGCAGCATCACCGTGGAAGCACACAAAAGGTGAGTTTCCTGTTCTGCTTATTTACCCGGCCAGCCACTCGGAGAGAATATGCGTCTTTCTGTAAAAATCCTGGGTACCAAATCCCGCGTACGCTACTCCGTTTCCCGCCTGGTGACTATGGCAGAGACGGTTTTAAAGGCTGAATTTCCGGACCTGGAAGTGGAAATCCAGGAACTCAAGACCCAGGAAGAGATCTTCAAGTACACCCAGGTGCTGATTGCACCGGGACTCGTCATCGACGAGAAGCTGGTCTACGATTTGTGGATCCCATCCACGGAGCAGGTCCTAAACTGGATGCGCGAGGCGATTGCGCAGAAACAATCCGGATAACGAATGTCTTGTCTGTGTAAGGGGATGGAGCCAACGCAGAAGGTAAAAAAATCCAAAAATCGGCACCCTTTTTCAGAACATATATTTAGCCAGTGCTAGAGACGGCTCAGAACCGATGGGACTCATTGGCACATGGTGGAAACCCACCTGAGCACTTCTGTTCCACAATCTCTAGAACGAACACACTCTCAACTTACCATTATCCGTATATACAGTTGCTTGGGGGCACAGGAACATAAAGTCTATATATTCCATATAGTACTTTCTTTTCTACTACGCTCTGCTCTCAGAGCGTAGTTTTTTTATCTCTGGTACGGTTTGCACTATAGAGATCGCAAGGGCATTCAATCCATCTACAAGCTCGCCCCCCACTTGGCGGAGAAACCGCTTCCGCCCAGGCCACCGCGGCCGGTCAATCCCAGGGATTTAGAGATTTATCGGCTACATACTGTCGAGAAAAAAACCATTCCCACGTTATCGAGAGAATATCACCTTTCAGAGGTAAGGGTCTGGGGAATTTGTACAAAGATCCGGAAGAATCGGGTTCTGTAAATCGTGATAAAATGATTTGAACGGCGATGAAGCTCGCCAAAACTGTCTCAGGACTGATAGCTTCTACTGGATTCTCAGTAGAAGCTGTTTTTTTTAATTACTATGCCTTTCTCGCTAACCGAAATCGAAGTAAAACGTACTCTCCAAGAACCCGGCTGCCCCCTTTGCGGGATTGCACGTAGCACGGCGGAACGTTACATCCGCCACCTGTTATGGGAGAGCGTGAACGATGAGGAAACCCGTAGGCACTTCATTGCCGGCCTTGGATACTGCCCAGATCATACCCGCCTGCTGGCTTCCACAGAAGTCGAACGGCATGGGGATGCGCTGGGAGTGAACACCATATACGAAAATCTCGTCAACGTGATCGAAGACCGGCTGAAGACCTGGCAACCGCCGGAAAAAGCCGGGGCTCAAAACAATCATTCGGGCAAGGCTCGCAGGGATGCCACCCGCCTTGCCCCGGCCTCTGTTTGCCGGGTTTGCCAGATAGCCGACCAATCCACCAATTATGCCCTCAAGACTCTGCTCGAGGAATTGGAAGCCGTTCCCGATGACTGGCAGCCGCTTTATTCGGCATCTGACGGTTTGTGCCTAGCACATCTGAAAGAGTGTCTCCAGGCTGCCGACCGTTACCCTGTGGCAATCCGATTCATTCACCAAGATGCGCTCTCCCGCCTGAACCGCTGGCGGAAAGGCCTGCAAAGGTACAGCCACAAGCGCAGTTGGGAATTTCGGGATGAACCCATGGCTGAGAACGAAAGCCACGCCTGGAAGGAAGTGTTGGCTTTCTTCACCGGTCAGCCTCCCGGTTCATTCGAAGAATGAAAGATGGGCTCTCACGAGGTCCTGATGTTCTGCCCTGGGTGCAGGCGTGCAGCTCGGGCGGGCGAAATATGTCCTGACTGTCACCGCCCTTGCGACGCTCGTGCAGATACTTTCCCGGAAAGGCTCCTGGGAACGATTCTCTCGGAAGATACCAGCCGCGTCGGCATGGCAGTGGACGTGCTCACCAAACGACTGCATGAACCGCGCGCTATTGTGCCACTGATGATCCTGCTTCAGCAAGACCGCGACCCCTACCCGCTGGTGCTGGCAGCGCGTGGGCTGGGTTGGCTGGGTAACTCGCAAGCCGTCCCGGCACTGGCAAGACTGCTGCTCGACGAGAACAAGCCGTTTGTCGCCCGCATTGCCGCGGCGGAAGCGCTTGGGAGTCTCGGCGGTGGGAATGCCCATCGTGCCCTGGAACAGGCGACAGCAAGTCGGCGCCCAAGCGTTGTAAAAGCAGCTACCCGGGCGTTGGAGCAACTCCGATGATCAGAAAAGGAAATTCTGTTATGACATTCCACAGTATTCTTTTCGATAAAGACGACATCCAGGGAGAATCAGTCGAACAGCCCCCCTTTTTTACCGATTTGAATCTGGACCAGGTGATTGACGCCATCACTGCCAAGCGGCAGGAATACAACCTGAAGCCGTTTTTTTACTCACCTCTGCGCGATGCTGAGACCATCTTTTATCGCCATGAAGTGATGCGGGACATGGAAGCTGAGATGCTGATGGCGCACATTAAAGCCTTTGTCGAGAAAATGGTTCTGGTGCGCCGCTACCTGGCGCTGGTAGAGAAACTGGACTTCAATTACCATAAAAAAGGGTGGTTCCTGGAGGCTGTGTTGGTCTACTGCGATGCCGTGACTGACCTGGCGCGCGACTTGAGCCTGGCGGAAATCAAATCGCGTGGCTTTTTGGCCTTCCGCGAGTATGTGTTGACTTATGTCCACACACACGGTTTTGAGTCGCTGGCGGCAGAGGCGCGTAAGGTCAAGACCGGGCTTTCGAGCGTTAAATATAGTGTAGTTATCCAAATCGGAAAATTCAGCGTGCAGAGATATGAAGGGGAGACGGATTACAGTGCGGAAGTGGAAAGGACTTTCGAGAAATTCAAACAGGGCGCGGTGAAAGATTACCGGCTCGATCTTTACAAAGGATCGGGCATGAACCACATCGAAGCGCAAATCCTCGAGTTTGTCGCCCGGCTGTATCCCGAACAATTCGCCGCGCTTGATCACTTTTACGCGGGCCACAGCCTGTTTGTGGACGAGACCATCCAAGTTTTCGACCGGGAAATTCAGTTCTATGTCGCCTATCTGGAACACATCGCGGAATTCAAACGCATGGGGTTGGTTTTTTGTTATCCACAGGTTAGCGCAACAAACCACGATGTGTACGATCATGACGGATTCGACCTGGCGTTGGCGCACACCCTGCTTAATTCTGAGAAGCCGGTCATCTGCAATGATTTCTATCTCAAGGATCCAGAGCGGATCATCGTCGTCACCGGTCCCAACCAGGGCGGTAAAACCACTTTCGCCCGCGCCTTTGGGCAGTTGCATTATCTTGCCAGCTTGGGCTGCCCCGTGCCAGGCAGCGAGGCGCAGCTCTTTTTATTCGACCGGATTTTTACGCACTTCGAGATAGAAGAGGACATCCGCAACCTGCGCGGCAAATTGCAGGATGACCTGGTTCGCATTCACGACATTATTGCCCACGCCACACCCGATAGCATTCTCATCCTGAACGAGATCTTCGCATCCACGACCCTAAAAGATGCTGTTTTCTTGAGCAAGGAAATCATGGCGCGGGTGATGGAACTGGATCTGCTATGCGTATGGGTGACTTTCATTGATGAATTGGCAACACTAAGCGAGAAAACGGTCAGCATGGTCAGCACGGTCCTCCCAGAAAATCCGGCGCTGCGGACGTTCAAAATCATTCGCAAGCACGCCGATGGACTGGCTTACGCGCTATCGATTGCCGAAAAGCACCGCCTGACCTATGCACAGATCAAGGAGCGCATTCAGCCATGAAGGTTTTTTTGATGCACCGCGACTTGGACTTCGATCCAAAACAGAGACTTCCTCCCAACCAAGCCGACCTGACACAAGACCTGGAATTGACCACCCTGTTCGACGCGATGGCGCTTGGTGACAAATTCTTATTTGAAGTAGCCAATCAAGTCACCTTATCCAGTTTGGGCGAACCAGACGCCATACGCTACCGCCAAGAGATTCTCAAGGATTGCCTGAAAAACGCCGCGATTGTCAGGGAAATCTACCAGATTCCCATTCAATCCACCCAAAACAAACAAAAACACTGGCTGGGAATTTTCAGCCGGCATCCAGGCGGCATATTGAGCAGCGCAATTGAAATGCTGGAAATGTTTGTAGGCCTGCTTAGGAAATTAAAGCAAATTGCCGACGAGCACGCCGGTGAATTCGAATCCGAAGGCTTTAAACGGTTCTTTGAAATGATTCAGCAGGAACTAAGCGAAGATTATTTTACCGTCGTAGAAAACCATCTGAAGGAACTGAGATTTCGCGGGGGTGTTCTGCTCAGCGCAGAACTGGGAACCGGTAATGAAGGTGCAAATTACGTGCTTCGTAAAGCCAACCATGGCGGCCAAAATTGGGTGCGGCGATTCTTTGCGCGCAAATCACCTGTCTATTCCTTCACTCTCCATCCCCGCGATGACCACGGCGCACGGGCATTGGGAGAACTAAAGGACAGGGGTATCAACCTGGTCGCCAACGCAGTTGCCCAATCTGCCGACCATATTGACAGTTTTCTCAACACACTGCGTCTTGAACTGGCTTTTTACATCGGCTGCCTGAATTTGGCCGAGCAACTTACCCAAATGGGAGAACCCATCGCATTTCCCACGGCGGTGGATTTCAGCGAGCGCAGGCATTCTTTCACCGGGTTGTACGATATCTGCCTGGCGCTAACCATGAAGAAAAAAGTGGTTGGCAACGATGTCAACGCCGATGGCAGGGAACTGGTCATCATCACCGGCGCAAACCAGGGCGGTAAATCCACGTTTTTACGAAGCATCGGGCTGGCGCAATTAATGATGCAGGCCGGCATGTTCGTCCCGGCGGAATCCTTTTCTGCCAATGTTTGCACTGGACTTTTCACGCACTACAAACGAGAAGAGGACACCTCCATGAAAAGCGGCAAACTGGATGAAGAACTCAGCAGGATGTCCGTTATCGTGGACAATATCATCCCGGGCTCCTTGATGCTATTGAATGAATCATTTGCCGCCACAAACGAAAGAGAGGGCTCGGAGATTGCCAGGCAGATCACCAGTGCTTTATTGGATAGACACATCAAGGTTCTCTTAGTGACGCATCAATATGAATTAGCGCATGGTTTTCATGACAAAAAAATGGATAACGCCATTTTCCTGCGGGCTGAAAGGAAAGCGGATGGAGTGCGGACTTTTAAAGTAGTCGAAGGCAAACCATTGCAAACCAGTTATGGCAAAGATCTATATCATAAAGTATTTGAAACAGAAGATTAAATTCCTCCTTTGGATTGCGTAAAAGATAACAATTCCATCGCAGATGGCGCATGGGTTCGCCACCCTAATGGAGTATCACTCAAATGATGGATGCCAATTCCATGGCGAGTTGCGCCAACTGTTGGATGGCTGGGTCGAGGATGCTTTCCAACTCAGGGTTAATATCCCCATATCGCTTGATCTTGCGGGATTGGGTATCGGTCAAGTTGGCCCAGCTAATGCTCATCTCACCGCGAATCAACCCGGCAGCATCCTCCGCTTCCTGCTCCAGGCCAACCGCTTGGGCCAGGGCAGCGATGATCTCCAAGGCGGCAGTCACGCGCTGTTGGGCAGCCTGCCGTTGTGCAGGCGTGAGATCGAGCTTGCGCCGATATAAAATCCCGTTGGCTTCCGCACCTTGCAGCCATGCTTCCGCTTGACGCAGGTTTTCCTCGAAATTTCGCAATACGATTGTCACCGAAGTTCGCTGGGCGGGGTTGAGTAAGTCGTTCATTAGATTATTTCACTTGATAGATCATGCAGTATTGATGAGCTTTCCGTCTTTGACAATTGTCGCAAGATTTCCATTCCTATATCTCCCAATCGCTAGTCCACGGCGGTCTTAGGTTCTTGCGTGCTTCAATTGGATATTTTCTCCGGAATAAACCACAACGCGATAAAGGCAATGAGCGCCACAATGGCGCCAAAGGCAAAGGGAGCAGCA
>Ga0315297_10000710_pt1 | contig 19669 bp, 10 predicted proteins | sample YL17G15_0_MG_FD_203628 | JGI IMG/M metagenome (GOLD analysis project Ga0315297, IMG submission 203628) | Sediment microbial communities from Yellowstone Lake, YNP, Wyoming, USA - YL17G15_0 | ecosystem: Environmental > Aquatic > Freshwater > Lake > Sediment | place: USA: Wyoming | collected... | reverse complement strand
ACTTCATCCTCCTCTCCAGCGTCATCAGTATCTGGTGCTTCGGTATCCCGAGCCCCACCAGATTCTGCATCACGAACTTGTACATGATCGGCGGGCCGCACACTGCCGCGACGGTGTTCTTCGGGTCTATCGGCCCGAGGTCCTTGAAGAGCGTCGTGACGACGCCCACCTTCTCGGTCCACTTGCCCGTGTCGTCCTTGTCGACGCTCAGCAGGCAGCGCAGGTCCTCCCTGTCCTTGAGCTGCATGAACTCCTCCCGGAAGAGCATGTCCCCGGGGGCCCTGGCACCGTGCAGGTACGAGACCTTGCCGAACTTGTCCCTGTTGTCGAGCACGTAGAGCAGGAGCGACCTGAGCGGCGCGACGCCCATGCCGCCCGCGACTATCAGGATGTCCTTCCCTTCGAGCTTGTCCATCGGGAACCCGTTGCCGTAGGGTCCGCGGATGCCGAAGGTCTGGTTCTCCTTGAGCCCGAACAGGCTCTCGGTGACGGCCCCGACGTTCCTTATGCAGAACTCCAGGAGCCCAGGCCTCGACGGTGACGACGACACGCAGAACGGCGCCTCGCCCTCACCTATTATGGACAGCATCACGAACTGCCCCGGGACGTAGTCGAACTTCAGGGCGTCGTCCACATCAACTGGCCGCGCCTGGAAGAAGTTCACATCGCTCGTCAGCGGGTACTTCCTCACAATCCGCCACATGTCCGGCTGGAAGGGGTTGTCCTGGACCTCCCTCTCGTCGAGAACCACGCACATCTTCTTCACTTGCCCACCTCCTGCTCCCTGAGCGCCTTGGAGACGCTCGCAACATTGATGTCGACAGGACAGGTCGCGACGCATCGTCCGCACCCGACGCAGGCCGGTCTCCCGAACTCGCCGATGAACGCCTGCAGCTTGTGCGTGTACCAGAGCCTCAGCCTGTCTGCCCGCTTGTCCCTGAAGTTGTGCCCTCCGGCCACGACGGAATACTCCCTGAACATGCAGCTGTCCCAGTACCTGTCCCTGGTCCCCTCGATCGAGCCGAGTTCGACGTCGTCGACCGTGTTGTAGCAGTTGCAGGTCGGACAGACCATGCTGCACTGCCCGCACGAGAGGCACTTGTCAGCGAGCTCGTCCCATATCGGACTGGTGTACCCCAGCTCGAATATCCCGGGCATCCCGGTGAAGTCCACATCGGCCTTGAACTGGGAGGTCTTCCACTTCTTGTAGTCGGTGTAGGTCAGGATGTCCTTCTTGTCGAGCTCCCTGCTGAACAGCTCCGGCTTCATGCGCACGAGGTCGTGCCCCCTGCTCGAGCCGACCCAGACCAGGTAGAACATCTTGAGGTCGGTGAAGAAGAGGTCGAACCCCTCGGATATGAAGTCGGTGTCCGTCGCGAAGCACATGCACTTGTCATCGGGTATGCAGCTGTGGCCGATGATCAGCGTCTTGTCCCTCCGCTCGGCGTAGTACGGGTCCCTGTATTTCTCGAGGAACAGCTTGTCCATGACCATGATCCCGTGCAGGTCGCACAGGTGCACGCCGAAGAGTATCCTCCTCGGCACGTCGCCGGTCCTCTCGACATAGCCGTCCTCGTCGAAGTCGAACATCGTGAACCTCGGCGGGTAGAGGAATTTCTTCGGGGGGATGATGGTCCTCGTCGCCTTGAGGTCCATCTGCCCGAGGGAGTCCACCCTGCCGTAGGTGACCTTGTCGCCCTTCCTGGTCGGACCCCACAGCTCCCCCCACTCCTTCGCGGCGTCGAGGAACGACGAGAGGTCCTCCTTCTTCATCTTCAAAATCATCATGCTATCTCTTCCCGTGTTCGAGTATCACCCGATGTCTCGGCAGGCCTTGCGCGCGGACGCGCCAGTCCTGCGGATAATAGCCTTCGGTGGGAGTATCCAGCCGAGGTATAAAAACATTCGGAACTCCAATCGAAGACGTGTTGCCAATTATAGAAAATTGTTTCAAAAGCCCTGCCACTCGTGAAGGCTATTTCGAAAGTCCTAAGTCTAACATGATTGCGCGAGCGGACTTGCGTTGCCCTTGGTCTTCATGGGTTGTCCGTGCCAGTTGGGTGGGATAGGGCACGAAGAGCACCTTGCGGGGGCTCTCCGACGATTCAGAAGTTGGAGCCTGATGTTCCCGACATCAGTCGGGTCGGAGCCATCGGGCCCTCTTCTGCTCCGTTTTTAGTTATTATTTATATATACGAGGCTTGCCAATGTCTTGACTGCGCGCCTTAGATCCCCCCAGTTCTAAGGTCGCGAGGAAGGATGTGAACATGAATTGTGAATTGAGAGCTAGGATGATTGTCTCGACAGTGGCGCTGGCATTGGTGGCAGTCGCCCTTTCGGTCGGAGTGCCGAATGCCGGAGCTTCCTGGACTTATTCCTGGGCTTCCGAGATGGCTTTGGGCGCACCAGCCTCTCAGGCAGTCGTGGTGAGCAGTCCGGATGGGATAGTGTACATCATGGGCGGAGTGACTGATGCGTCATATGTTGCGGTCGCTGACTCGTATTCGTATGACCCCGACACAGGGGAGTGGACCGTTCTTGCGCCCATGCCAGGGGCTGTCAGAGGTGCCGCAGGTGTGGTGGGACTCGACGGCCGGGTCTATGTCTTCGGTGGGATCTCGAGCTACACTCAGATATACGATCCCGGAGCGGATGAATGGGTCCTTGGAGCGTCAATGGCCTACTCCGTCTGGGAGGCAAAAGCCGCGGTAGTGAGCAGCGGGTTGATATGGGTCGTCGGTGGCGAGGACGCCCCGGCGGGGATGGCACAGGTTTACGATCCAGTCGCTGATTCCTGGTCGGTAGGGACGTCTGCCCCTGCGGCTGTGGAATGCGGTGCGATGATTGCAGACGGTGACAACCTCTACTACTCGGGCGGCGACGTGGGCGATTACTATGGCACAGTGAACTTCTTCATGTACGACGCAACACTTGACAGCTGGACGACTCTTGCGGATCTGCCAGAACCCCGCACGGCCCATGCGATGGTCATGGGCGTGGACGGTCTGATATACCTCGTGGGCGGCTCGGATCAGTCCTGGAACACGGGCGGCGGCACAATCTACGACTCCGTTGTAGCCTACGACCCGGTAGCCGATGAGTGGTCGTACGCTGCTGACCTGTACTACCCAAGGACATATCTGGGCGCGACGATGACACCGGATGGCAGGATAGTGGCGCTCGGCGGGAACACTGACACTACAATCCTCGATGTCGTGGAGTCTCTGCAGTTGTATGTGTTCGAATACTCGATTGAATTGTCGTCCTCGTCGGTGAGGGCCGGAGAGGCCGTTCTCCTGACGTTCGATGCGCAGTTCACATACATCGATGAGTACTACTCCGAGGCGATGTGGTATCTGGTCTCCGATGCTGACGGCACCGTCTACAACCCGGATGGCGTGTGGATTCCGACGGACGCCGTGACGGCAATCTCGATCGAAGTGCCTGCCATCATCCCACCCGGTGACTACACATTGGTCGTGGACTACTGGGCAATATATGCAGACAATGCTTATGAGTCTGTGTCGATGGAGGAGTTCCCGCTGGAAGTGCTGCCGGCACCTGAGCCGGCAGATGTCCTGATCGCCGCATTGGAGGCGCAGATAGCCTCACTCGAGACGGACGTTGCTGCTCTTCAGACCCAGCTCGCATTGGTCGAGGACGACGTGACCGTGCTCTCCACGGACATTGCAGCCCTGGAGACGCAGCTGACCACGCTGCAGACCGCAGTCAATGCGCTGAACTCGGACCTCGAGGCCCTCGCAACGGACGTCGCGGACGGCGATGAGTCGCTCGCTGCGGACATAGCCGCCCTGCAGACGCAGCTGACCACGCTGCAGACCTCGCTCACGAACCTCCAGACCTCGATAGACGAAGCGAACGATGGCGTGACGGATGTCCAGGGTTCGGTGGACGACAAGATGAGCCTCGTGATGGGCTACGCGATCCTCGGCCTGTTGGTCGTCGTGATCGTGCTGCTCGCCATGATGATGGTGATGGGCCGCAAGGCGGCTCCTCCGCCACCGTCGAGCTAGGCGCAGGAAGTGAACAGGAACGCAGGTAAACCATTTCCTTTTCTGATTTTATTGCCTTCATCTACCCGAGCGTGAGCGCCCTTTTTTCTTCAGGGCTCCCGCTGACAGGTGGGAATAAAAAATAGATGGTAGACGTTCGATGACAGAGGGTCTTTGGTCTCTGGACCTTGTCCAACGTTTGGTGGAGGGGTAGTGCCCCTCCGGTTGTTGCGTAGGAGGTGATCCATCTGCAGGTTCCCCTACAGATACCTTGTTACGACTTAACCCCCCTTGCTGAACCCAAGTTCTAGCGCCCCAATCAGAGGCATCATCACTTGGACCCAACTCGGATGGTTTGACGGGCGGTGTGTGCAAAGAGCAGGGGCATATTCACCGCGTGATGTTGACACGCGATTACTACGGAATCCAGCTTCATGAGGGCGAGTTACAGCCCTCAATCCGAACTACGGACAGGTTTCGGGATTGCCGTTGCCTTTCGGCATTGGAGCCCATTGTCCTGTCCTTTGTAGCGCGCGTGTAGCCCAGGAGATTCGGGGCATACTGACCTACCGTTGACCTCTCCTTCCTCTGATTTAGCACCAGCGGTCCCGATAATGTGCACCGTACCTCACGGTCCGGTTTGCAATTAGCAGCGAGGGTCTCGTTCGTTATCTCACTTAAGAGAACGCCCTACGGTACGAACTGACGACGGCCATGCACCACCTCTCGGAAAATCAGGTAAAGTCATCAGCTTGACCTTCATGTAACCGTCGCTCCTGGTGAGTTGTCCGGCGTTGAATCCAATTGAACCGCACGCTCCTCCCGTTGCGGTGCTCTCCCGCCAATTCCTTTAAGTTTCAGTCTTGCGACCGTACTCCCCAAGCGGCAGGCTTAACAATTTCTCTCCGGCACCGGACGCCCACTTAGGACCTCCGACACCAAGCCCGCAGCGTTTACACCCTGGACTACCGGGGTATCTAATCCCGTTTGCGCCCCAGGGCTTCGTCCCTCACCGTCGGATCCGTTCTAGTTCGACGCCTTCGCCACTGGTGGTCCTCTCAGGATTACAGGATTTTACCCCTACCCCGAGAGTACCTCGAACCTCTCCCGGTCCCGAGCCTTGCAGTCTCCTCGGAATTCGAACAGTTGAGCTGCTCGATTTACCCAAAGATTTACAAGGCCGGCTACGGACGCTTTAAGCTCAATAATAATGAGCACCACTCGGGCCGCGGGTATTACCGCGGCGGCTGGCACCCGTCTTACCCGGCCCTTACTTCTCTCGCTTTTTAGGCGAAAGAACAGCCAAAGCAATGCCTTGGCACTCGGAATGCCCGCCTCGTGGTTTCCCACATTGGGCAGTTTTCGTAGCTGCTGCGCCCCGTAGGGCCTGGATTCGTGTCTCAGAATCCATCTGGGGGCTCCGTCTCTCAACGCCCCTACCCGTCGTAGGTTAGTGGGTCCGTTACACCCACTACAGCCTGATAGGCCGCAGACTCATCCTGGAGCGCCGTGGCTTTGAGCGTGGAAGCATTCCAGCATACCACACCTATGGGGTATTATCCTCAGTTTCCCGAGATTATCCCCCACTCCAGGGCAGATTATCCGCGTGTTACTCAGCCGTCTGCCGAGGTCTTGCACCTCTCGACTCGCATGCCTTAATCGTATTCCGATAGCGGTGCCCGCCGGCAGGATCAACCGGAATTGACCGATCGTCTGTCGTCGTTCACTACTATGATTTGGTCGCTTGATCTGTGTCTTTCAAGAATTGGCAAGGTTTTTGAGTCTCACCGACTCTAAATTCCCTGCAACGCGGCACTGTGACGTGCCGCGGTGTATTGCACGAAACCTCTTTCTGTCATCGAACGTCAGAATCAAGAGAGCACGGCATATGCCGGAGTTCTCGATCCTCCATCATGTCTGCGACAGATGGAACATGAGGTTGGTCATCGAGATAAGGCGTTGTGGCGCCTCCCTCCCAACCATCGCCGACTGTCGCAGCTTGGGTAGTCCCGCTAAGTTCGATGGTGTATATATGGCTTTCGAACTCGCTTTTCCGCGGAGCGATATGTCTGCCGCGGGGGACTACCGCTATACTCTACCGTTACGTGATATAAGTGTCTTTCGCGCTGTTGTCCGATCCGCGGTCGGGATTCCTCGAAGGGTCGAGCGGTGCGGCCTGCACCTGCGAGTTCGAGAAGTCGCGGAGCGGTCTGTTGGGAGTCGCCGAGCCAGCGGTCGTCTGCGAATCCAACAAACCTTTAAGACCGCTCTCCGCATTATGCGCAAATCGTGCGGGGATGGCCCAGCCCGGCAAGGCGCTGGATTGCTATCCCTTCCTGATCGGAAGTGGGCAAACATCCAGTGTCCGAGAGGACTCGGGGGTTCAAATCCCCCTCCCCGCGCTTCATCATCCGCGAAACCTTGCGAGGTGTTTGTTCCCGGATGGAAGGTGTCGCCTGCTCTTGCGCTGCGAGGAGTCCTCAGCGGTACGACATTAATACGTAGATGTGGATTTTAGTGCGCCCCTGGAAATTTTCCGAATTCAATGTCAGCTAGTTATTTTTATATAGAGTCAAGGCATTGGCTCGTTTCGGGGCGGCTTCTGCATCGTCTTTCGCGGTCTAGCCAGATAGACGCTGTATGAAGCAGTCGAGGGGGAAGAGAAGTTTGGTCTCCGACCTTAGCCGCAACTCGATCAAGCGACTGGCCGACCGCGTACTGCAAAAGCTCTCACCGAGCTCCGGACTCGCGAAACCTCTTCTGGGGTTGCTTCTCACGATTGTTCTCTGCACGGGCTTCACGTCCGCGCCGATGTCTATGCTTTTCGGTCCGGCACCGAGCCACGAAGGTGCCGCTGACGCGGACAATGGTCGCGCGGGCACCTTGGCGACGACGATCCTGGACCTCGAAGTGAGCCCCTCCAGGGCATACGTGGACGACACCATTACCTTCTATGCGAACGCCTCCAGTGACGTCAGCTCCTCCCTCACTTTCGTGATTTACTTCGACAGCATGCTCGGGGATTATACCAACAACACGGCGAGCCCGTCGTTCACGACGACCACTGGAAACCCTGGCAATGTCGTCACAACCTTCGCCTACGACCATATCGGGAATCTCACTCTCGCCGACGGGGTGACGACCTACTTCGTTGCGAAATTGTACGTCAGCGATGGCACGAACACAAGGTCTGCCTCAGTGGCCGTCTACGTGGTCCCGAACCTGGCGCCCGTATTCACCCTGAACCTCCCCTCCGGACTCGATGTGTCCGTCGGGGTCGAGTACAACTTCTCGGTCTCAGCGGAGGACGTGGACGACGATCCTCTGACGATCATATGGGACTTCGGGGACGGGACTACGCCCGTCGTCAACTCTACCGGGCCCGCCGCAGCCGGTGTGTCGGCGACCCAGTCGCATACCTGGTCCCCATACCTGGAACCGGGCTGTCCGTATCCGTACAACATCACTTTCACTTTCAATGTCACCCTTGAGGATGGCCAGGGTCACGCGACAACGTCGTCGACGATCGTACGGATATACGTCGCCGAGAGCTGGCCACCTGCCGCGAACCTCTGGTCCGCGGTGACCTACGTGGACCCCGCTGACGAGGTGTTGATACAAGCCAACGCTACTGACCACGAGGGAGATCCGCTCACGTGGACTTTCATCTTCAGCAACGATACGTCGGTGTACAACACGACCGTGTATCACACGGCCCCGACGGAGCCGGAGACCACCGTGTGGCTGAACATAACCCATGTGTTCGGGGTCGTCGGGAACTACTCGTTGACGCTCTGGCTCACGGACGCGCTGCTCCCGGAGCTCCAGGAGTTCCCGCACAACGTCTCCAGCTCGCTGGTGTTCATCTGCGCTCAGAACAAGATGCCTGAGGCGATGATGAACATCACGGTCTCTCCGACGCTGGTATGGTACAACGAGACCACTGGGTCCGCGTCGGCCCAACTGTCCATCCTGGCACTGGATCCGGATGGCGATGTCATCACGGTCACTTGGGACTTCGGAGACGGCACCTCGTCGGAGGTCAACGTCTCAGGGGGCGGCCGGTCCACATACACGTTCATGAAGTCGCACAACTACTCCGCGGCCGGAATCTACTATCTGGCCTGCACGATATCCGACGGCCGTGACGGCCACAATCTGACCAGATATGGCAACGTTACCATACGCTCGAACAACAGCGCCCCGACGGTCCGCTCGATGGCGCTCGAGCTCTCCAACGGCAACTTCGCGGTCCCGAACTCAACGCTCAACTTCACGCTCGTGTTCACCGACCTTGAGCGCGACCCGATCGAGGTCTGGTGCTACTTCGGGGACAACACGACTGTCGCCCATGCCTACATCGACGAGTTCGATTCGGACGGCAACGGCTCATGCACATTCAGCCACATCTACACCGCGGCCGGCACCTACATGATACTGGTCTGGTACACGGACAACGAGTTCGATTACGAGTGGCACAACAACTCAGTGGCCGCTCAGGCCCAGGTGAGGGCCGCCTGGGTCCAGGAAGTGATTGTGTGGGACTGGTGGGACACGACCTCTCTCGCATTGGTGTTCGCCGGCGTGGGCGCGGTCATCGCATACGGATGGTACGTCAGCAAGTTCCGGACCCGGCTCGACCAGGTGGGGCTGACCCTCGAGGAGCACAAGATCCTGCAGAAGGAGCAGAAGGCGAAGCTCCACGAGGATCGGAAGGCGAAGGGCTCAAAGAAGAATGGTCCTGGTAACGCGCCGAAGCAAGGGGGGGCGAACTAGATGGCCAGCCGCACATTCAGGAGGATGATGATCAAGAGGAGCATCAACGTCGTGATCACGATATTCGGCATACTCACGCTGAACTTCCTCTTGATCCACATGATGCCGGGTGACCCTATCCACAACATGGTCCCAAGGAACCCGAAGTTCAACGACAACATCAAGTGGGAGCTGATCGACAAGTTCCACTTCAACGACAGCCTCCCTGAGAAGTACGTATACTACCTTAAGAACACCTTCTCGGGCGATTGGGGGATATCCTATCAGGACTCACGTCCAGTGCTGGATATAATCATGATGGATATGAGGTGGACCTTGTTGCTCGTGGGCACTTCCACGCTGTTCACCATGCTGCTCGGCATGGTGATAGGCGCCTTCTCGGCGTACAGGCGCGGAGGGACGTTCGACCTCGTGTCCACCGGGCTCGGACTGTTCTTCTACGGCATGCCCATCTTCTGGTTCGCCCTTATCCTGCAGCTATCCTTCAGCACCCACCCGCTGGGCATGCAGTGGTGGCCCCAGCTCCCGACTGGAGGGTACTTCGATACCGGCGAGTACGGATCGACGTTCGAGTGGAGTCCGCCCTTCATCCTGAGCGTCCTTAAGTACATGATACTGCCAGCGGCAACGCTGGCCATAGGGTCCGTCGCCGGCGTCGCGCTTGTCATGCGCAGCTCGCTCATCGACGTCATGACCGAGGACTACATCCTCACCGCGAGGGCGAAGGGCCTGAACGACTATCAGGTCCTGAGGCATCACGCCCTTAGGAACGGCATGCCCCCGATGATCGCGCTCATCGCCATGGGCATCGCGTTCGTGATTGGAGGCGCGTACCAGGTCGAGGTCATATTCAACTATCCGGGCATCGGGCTGAGGACCGTCAACGCGATCTACACCAAGGACTTCCCCGTGCTGCAGTTCGTGGTCGTGATTGGAGGGGTAGCCGTGGTGGTTGCCAACTTCATCGCGGATGTCGTCCTGATCTACATCGACCCGAGGATAAGGATAACATAGGGGGGACCAAGATGAACCTGAAATCTTTGTTCGGGAAGAGCAAGGCCGGCAGGACCCCCGTGAAGCCAGTCTCGCCCGTGCAGGACCCGCCTGCCACGCAGGCCTCCCCGGAGACGGATGTCTGGGTCGAGGAAGAGTCGACCACGGTCACGGACAAAGTGTCCTTCTGGGTCGGCGTCGTGCTCGGCATACTGACGATCCTGCTGGCATGGCAGGTCAAGATAGAGGCGGCCGTAGCGCTGACCAATGCGGAGGCCGACATCCTGTCGGGCATCGCGTCATCGGTGAACACTCTGCCAGTCGAGGCCTATCTGTGCCTCGTCGCGTTCCTGGGGCTGATCTTGGGCATGCTCGCATTGCCCTCCATGGTCGGCAGCAGGCCAGCAGGGGTCCCATGGTCCCGCATCATCGTCGCCGCGGCCGGGCTCATCCTCTGCGCGCTGTCGGCGGTCGTCTACGTGATGGACTACTACGGATGGCTGTCCTCGGTGCTGCCGAGCCTGTCGCCTCCTACGACTCCTGGCGAGGCCATATGGCCGCGCGGCGCGCCTGCATGGTACTACATTCTCCCGACGCTGGGCACGGGCCTCGTCCTGGCCTCGCTCGCGCTGGCGAGGACGGGTTCGAAGTGGAATCTCAGGCTCGGCGTGATCTGCTCCATGGCCCCCGCCGTCCTGTTCTCGCTGCCGTTCGTGGTCGGTTCCAGTTCGATGGACATCCTCAGGGTCGCTCCCATGCTCATGTGCGCCAGCGGGTTCTTCATGATGCTGTCTGGGTTCAGGCTGCACAGCTCGCTGTCGGATGTCGCCATCGAGAAGCTCTGCGGGATGTCGGCAACCCTGCTGGCCCTCGCCCTGCTCGTAGATGCCATCATGGCCGGCTCGCTGCTGGAATCCGGGCGTGCGTTGTCATCTTATTCTGACTGGATGTGGGCGCTTCCACTGTTCGCGACCTCGGTCCTGTCGTTCATCGCCTTCGTGGGCCTGTTCAACTCGAACCGCCGTGGCGCCGCGCATGTGATGAGCATCGTGGCCATAGGCATCGGACTGACGGTCTCGGCAGAGTCCTTCCTGTTCTTCATGCTGGGTGATGCTGGCTTCTTGTCTTTCGACAGGACGTACTGGCTCGCCCCCATGTCGGTGCTCGGCATGGCCCTCTTGATGGGCTCGCTGGCGTTCTCGCGGGAGGGCACCGTGGTGGACAGGACGCTCGCGGTTGTGGCATCTGTTGTTCCGCTGTTCCTGCTCACCTGGATAACGTACACGAACGCGTCCGACGTCGTTCAGCCCAGCCTTCTCACCGGCGGCTCCGCGTTCTGGACGTACGCCCTGCTCGCAGCGGTCGTGTATGTGAGCGGCATGCAGGTCGAGACGAAGCTCCGGTCGTACCTGATGGAGAGGGCCATCTACAGGGAGAAGTCGCGGCTGATGATGGTCAGGACCTACAAGATACTCTCACAGGTGGTTAGGAACCCGATGGGCTTGATCGGTCTGGTCATACTCGTGTTCTTCGGGTTCATCGCGGCTTTCGGCCCTGCGCTCGCGCCGTACGAGGTCGACGCCACCTCCCTGGGCCAGTTCGACAAGAACCAGCTCGAGTCGCCCGACCACTTCATGGGCACGGACTCGGCGGGGTACGACATATTCAGCGAGCTCCTTTACGGTGCGCGCACATCGATCATCGTGGGCGTGTTCGCTGCGGTAATCTCCTCGTTCCTGGGGGCGGTCGTCGGGCTCTACTCCGGCTTCGTGGGCGGGTGGAAGGACGAAGCGGTGATGCGTGTGAACGACGTGGTCCTGTCGATCCCGTGGCTCGTCCTGATGATCATAATCGCGGCCTTCATGGGAACGATAAACCTGGCAGGCATCATATTGATCATCGGCCTCACGGGCTGGTCCGGGACGGCTAGGCTGGTCAGGGCCCAGGTGATGTCGATCAGGGAGAGGCAGTACATAGAGCGCGCCAAGGCCATAGGCGCAGCCGACGGCCACATCATATCGAAGCACGTGCTGCCGAACGTGTTCCCGCTCGTGTTCGCCAACACCATCCTGACTGTCGCCGGTTCGATCCTCGCAGAGGCGAGCCTGAGCTTCCTCAACATGAGGCCCGTGGACGTGGTCACCTGGGGAACGATGCTCTCGTATGCGTCCCAGGCGGGCGCCTTCCAGATAGGCCTCGAGTGGTGGATCGTCGCTCCCGGCCTGTGCATAGTGGCGCTGGTGCTGGGGTTCACGCTGCTCGGGTACGCACTTGACGAAGTGATGAACCCGAAGCTGAGGAAGAGGTAATCCCGCGCACGACCGGGCTCGCCCTCAGCTGCGCGGCGACGCCATGCTCTGCCTCCCGCCGGAACGGATGGCGCGGGGGATGCATGGCGCCTCCAGTGACACTGCCAGCAGTGCGGACGATTCAGTCCAGGGTGCAGTGTCACAGCGAAAGAGGTTTATAGCGCTTTGAGATTACATCTCACATCCTTCTTGGGGGCATGGGGGGAACCAAGATAGCTCTCGGGAACGCGTCAGCAGAGCTCGTTGTTCCGTGTATGCAGAAGCCGATAGGCTTTTTCCCCTCCGCCTTTGAAGGATGGATTACCGTCATGTTCGGCGCCATGTCAGGCGCGGCGTGGCGCCACTTGTGAGGAGGGTTTGGATGAATAGAATCAGCTTTGGAGCGACCAGAACCACGGCCCTGACCGCGTTGTTCTTCGTCATCCTGATGCTGGGCGTGCCGTCGTTCTTCACGGGCGCGCAGCACCTCGATGCGACGACCAACGTCTCGGCCGCAGGAATAGATGTTGAGAGGAAGTTCGTCGTGGGCGTCTCGAGCCTCGGGATATCCACGCTGAACCCGAACGTGTACACGATGTCCAACGAGGGGCAGGTCATCTTCCCGTGCTACAGCACGCTGACCCAGCTCGACATGGATATGAACGTCATCGGCGACCTCGCCGAGTCTTGGAGCTGCAGCCCGGACGGTTTGACATGGTACTTCAAGATCGTGGACGACGCGTACTTCTGTGACCCTGCGAATCCCACGGACAAGAGCCACCAGGTCACGACCGCTGACATCGAATTCAGCTTCTGGAGCACCCAGGACAACGACCTCGGAAGGCTGTACACCACCTTCCCAGGAATCATCGAGTCGACCACGTGCCTGAACGACTACGAGATCGAGATCAAGCTCAACGGCCCGTTCGCCACGATCGAGGAGTCGTGGAGAGGCGGGCTGGTCCTCCCGAAGTACTACTGGGAGGGCGAGGACTTCCTGGACTTCGAGAACTCCCCGCCGATAGGCAGCGGCGCATTCTACTACGCCACCGACGGCCTGCCGATGTACGGACAGGTCGAGCTCGCGAGGAACCCGATATGGTACGGCGAGACGAACCACGGCTGGCAGATGCACTGCGACAAGTGGGTGCTCAAGGAGGAGCTCGAGGACACGACCTCCTGGATCGATGTCCAGAAGGGCACCGAAGACGGCGGCATCGATTGCATGATGGGCGTCAACCCCGAACTCTACGTCTCGAAGCTGAAGCCTCCGGCGAGCACGATTAACGTCCAGGGCTTCCAGCAGGGCAACGGCTTCGTGTACGAGTTCAACCTGAACCAGATGAGCGACGCGATGAGGGACGAGCTGGCCGGTGCCTATAAGGCCGGCTCCAGCAACCAGCTGCTGCTCGAACCGGTCGTCAAGGAGGCGATGGCTTGCTCGATAGACAAGTACGCCTTCGTAGACGAGAACCTGCTCGGGCTGGGGTCGTACGCCGACTCCCTGATCCCACCACAGAACACGGGGCACTATTGGTACCCAGACCCTGACCCGTACGACCCGGCCGGGGCCAGGTCCATGCTCTATGAATCTGGCTGGATGTACAGGCTCGACGGCAGCCTGATCGGGCTCACGGATTCGGACTACAGCACATATTACCCGCTCTGCAAGGCGGGAGGGCTAGACCCGCTGCAGTTCCGGTTCTACACCCTGAACACCGACATCCAATGGGCGACATGCTCGAAGTGGATTGTCAACCAGACGAGGGATGCAGGCTTCGACCTGCAGCTCGAGATCAAGAGTGTGGATGACCTGAACTCCATCTGGTACTACGCGGACTACGATGTCTGGCTCTGGGACTGGATCATGGGCATCACCGTCGACCCCATAACGATACTGGAGGTGTTCACCGAGGAGGCCATCGGGTCTGACCAGGATGTCTACTGGGTCAACGAGACCTTCGACGCCCTCTACTACCAGGGCCTGGTGACCATGGACAACGCCGCGAGGCACGAGATAACCGACCAGATGCAGGCCCTCGCATACGAGATGCGCGGGTGCCAGTGCATCGCCTACAGGGACGAGCTGTACGCCGTGAACACGGAGTACTGGGCGGTCGAGAGCCTGGGCGACTGGAACACCGAGTACTTCCTGCTGCCCGATGTCTGGAACTGGTGGGTGTCGATGTACATGTACCCTAACGAGAACAACGCGCCCGACCTGTGGTCCTACTCCGGCCAGACGGAGGACATCGAGGCTGAGGTCGGCGTACCTGAGCCCGTCAGCGCCTACGCCAACGACGACGACGATACCACCATGCTCGAGTACAAGTGGTTCTGGGGCGACGGGAGCACGAGCGGCTGGACGACGAGCAACGATGCCAGCCACACATACGCCAAGGACGGTTACTACACTGCGGATGTGGCCGTGAGGGAGGCGAGCACCTCGAATGGGTACGACGACTTCTTCATGGTCTCGAAGCAGGTGAGGTTCATCGTCCGTGACACCAGCAACGTTGCCCCGACGATCACCTCGTGCACATCCGCGCCTGCGAGCCCGGACACTGCAACCCTGATGTGGTTCAACGCGACTGCGACCGACCCTGACGACACTGCCATCTACTACACCTGGACGTTCGGGGACGGTCACTCGCTCGATGGCCAGAACGTCAGGTACCAGTACACTACGGACGGCTCGTACACGGCCACGCTGTCGGTGGACGACCACCACATCGGTGCCGTGGGTTCGAGGCCGGTCACGCAGAACATGTTCGTGTCGGTCGCGAGGAACAACGCTCCGATAGTGGTGGCCCTGAACGATAGGGCCGATGTCGTGGCGAAGGTCCCGGACACGTTCTATGCGACGGCATCGGACACGGATACCGAGGACGAGCTGCTGTACACCTGGATATGGGGTGACGGCACCACGTCGGTGACCGATGTCGCGGAGGCAGACCACACCTACAACACCAAGGGCACTTACGTGCTGACCTTATGGGTCGACGACCAGACGGGGCTGGATGGCCACAACGTCTCGGACACCGCGAGCATATATGTGTCCTTCCACGGCTCGAACGCGGCCCCTGTGATAACCGCATGGACCGTCTCTGACAGCACGCCGTACACCCAGCAGGAAGTGACCTTCACCGCGACCGCCTCTGACGGGAACGGCGACGCGCTGCTGTTCACCATGGAGTTCGAGACTGGCGTCTTCGCCGTCGAGTCGTTCGGTGTGACGGCGGACAACACGCAGGTGACCTTCACGACCACGCACACGTACACGTCTGGAGGCACCAAGTCTGCTTACGTACACGTCTATGACGGGACCGCGAACGTCACATCGTCTGTACTGTCTGTCGTGGTGACTGCCAACGCTGCGCCGATCATCAGCCCGCTCGAGGTCGTCTATGGCGACACGGGCCAGCCGATATCGTTCTCCGCGTCTGTGTTCGATTCGGACCCGGCCGATGTCCTCAGCTACTATTGGGCCTGGGGCGACGGCACGTACACCAGCACGACCGAGCCAAATGCGGAGCACACGTACGCCGAGTCGATCAACGCGGCGTACAGGCTGTATGCCGACGACGGGCACTACCACAACGTGTCCGCCGCTGCGCTGATCTATGTCAACGCGGTGCCGGTGATCACGCCCTTGACCGACTTCTCTGTGGAAGCTGGGACGGAGCGGCCCTTCGTCGCGGACGTTGAGGACAGCGATATGCTCGACGAGCTGAACTACACCTGGGACTTCGGAGACTCGACTCCCCTAGCCTATGGAGACAGCGTCACCCACACCTATGCATCCGAGGGCTCGTACGTGTACAACCTGACCGTCACGGACGGCTTCATACTGGACACGCACACCGTGTACAGCGAGGCGACGGCGACGGTGCTGCCAGCGGGTGTCAACTACCCGCCGGAGATAGAGCCTCTGCCGGACCTGACTGGCGTGGTCGACGCCCCGGTCATGTTCGAGGTACTGGCGACGGACCCCAACGGGGACGAGATGAAGGTCACCTGGGACTTCGGAGATGGCACGGGCTACTTCGCGGGTACAGTGGGCGGGACGTTCCTACACACGTACGACACCGCGATGACGTACACCTACACCGTGTGGGTGGATGACGGCGAGTACAACGTCTCTGAGAGCGCGGACGTGATCGTGTCCGCAGACTTGCCCCCGGTGGCGGACGCAGGTCCAGACCAACTGGTGGATGAGGATGCCGAGGTGGAGTTCGACGGCAGCGGCTCATCTGACGATGTGGGCATCGTCGAGTATGCCTGGACTGTCGTGGAGCTCACTGACACGTTCTACGGCGAGTTGGCGTACTACACCTTCAGCGACCCGGGCATCTACACTGTCGAGCTGGTCGTGAAGGACACGGCGGACCAGTACTCCGCACCTGACACGGCGATCGTGACGGTGACGGATGCGACGGCCCCGGTGATAGTGGCTGATGTCTCGGACAGCGTAGACATGGGCGGCACAGCGACCTTCGACGCGACTGGTACGACGGACAACATCGACGCTCCTGAGGACCTGGACTACTCGTGGACGTTCTTCGACGGCACTACGTCTGTCGAGCTGACGACCATGGTCGCCACGCACGCGTTCGACCTCGCGGGCTCGTACCCTGTGACTCTGACCGTGACCGACACGTCGGGTAACTGGGCGGACATGGACTTCACAGTCCTTGTGAACGACACCGAGGACCCGGTAGCGGTGGCATCCATAACGCCTAGCCCAGTCGAGCTGGGAGAGGAAGTCACCCTGGACGCGATGGACTCGACGGACAACTACGAGCTGGCGAGCTGCCTCTGGGAGATCGACATCGGGACCGAGATCGTCGAGCTGACGGACGAGATATCGTACTACACCTTCGCGGCTGTCGGAGACTACGACATCACCCTGACGGTGTGGGACACGGCCGGCAACAGCAACAGCGTCACCGAGACCGTGAAGGTCGAGGACACGACCGCTCCAGTCGCAGTCGCGGACGCTGACATGACCACCGTAACTGTGGGCGGGACTGTCTCGTTCGACGCATCGGGCTCTAGCGACCTGGGCGTCATCGCCAGCTACGACTGGGACTTCGGCGACGACGCGACCGGGACCGGCGTGTCGACAACGCATGTGTATTCAGTAGTTGGCGAGTACACGGTCACGCTGACCGTGACGGACATGTCCAGCAACACTGCGACCGCCACCGTGGCGATCACGGTGGAGGCGGAGGTCGTCAACGTGGCCCCGACGGCGGTCGCGAGCGCGACGCCAGCGTCGGTGGTCGTGGGCGGCACCGTGACCTTCAGCAGCGCGGGTTCGAGCGACTCGGACGGCACGATCGCGAGCTACGAGTGGACCATCATGTCCGGCACGACGCTCGTGACGACCTTCACGACCGCGACGGCGACCTACACCTTCACGGCCGTGGGCACCTACACAGTCACGCTGAACGTGACGGATGATGGAGGCCTGTGGGACACCGCGAGCGTGACGGTCACCGTCACAGCGGAGGTCGTGAACGAGCCGCCGAGCGCAGACGCGAGCGCGAGCGACACGAGCGTCACTGTCGACACCGAGGTCGAGTTCTCGGGCGCAGGCTCGAGCGATGATGTCACGACCTGGACCTGGACGATCACGGACGCGGACGGCAACCTCGTGGAGACGCTGAACGGCGAGGAAGTGGCGTTCACGTTCGATGAGGCCGGGACATACACGGTGACTCTGAACGTGACCGACGCCGAGGGCCTGTACGACACCGACTCGGTGACGATAACTGTCACCGAGGAGGACGTGACCCCCGACGAGAAGAGCTTCATCGAGAAGTACGGGGTCTACCTGGGTGTGCTCGCTGTGATCATCGTGGTCGCGCTTGTGGCCATGATGCTCCTCAAGAAGAAGAAGGGCGAGAGCACCGAGCCGAGCGAGCCGTCAGACGAGCAGAAGGCCTGATGGTCCGGGATTCAAACCATTTCCCTGAAACCTTTTCCACATTCGTTTTTTTCGTCTCATCGGTGGGCAGGGCCATCGCTCGTCCAACGATCATATTGCTGAGAATGAAAGGTGGCGGCTCAGAGGGGCTCTTCGTCTTGCTCTTCTTCCGCCTCTTCGGGCTTGTACAGCTCCGCAGCGATGGAGATCATGTCCAGCTGCAGGCTGGTGTAGAGATACTCGAGGTTCCTCTCGACGTGGGGGGAGTAGGCCTTGGCCGGCTCATCCTCCATCATCCTCGAGAGAAGGGAGTCGATCCTGTTCGACGTCCTCGGGTCCCTCTTGAGTATTCCTCCGCTCAAGGTGAAGAACGACGGTCCGAGGGTCTTCCTCTTGTTCTTCTTCCTCGGTGTGAGCGGCTGCTCGGTGTTCCCATCTGCCGCTAATGAATCTGGCTTGCTCTCGAACTCCAAACTGCATCCCATCCTGGAGCTAGAGATGTATCTGTCGGTTTGTATATATATGTTGTGTAATCTGGGGCGCGCACGCTCATCTGCCGCGCAGAACAGCCGCAGCGAGCCTCGTCGCCTCCTCTACGAACCGTCCGCATCTTGGCCTGTGCTCGGGCGACTTGAAGTCGCTCATGTTGAGCACCTTGCAGTCGACGGAGCCGAACCTCTCCTTGAACGACTTGTACAGGATCCCGGCTGCGTCGTAGCTCTTGACCTTGTCCTCCGCCGGCGCGGTCCTCCCGAGGACGATGCCGACGCCGAGCACTCCGCCGGTCAACGCCCCGCAGACGTCCTCGGCCCTTCCTATGCCTCCTCCGAAGGGCGTGGCCATCCTGGCGCACTGGTCCCCGAGCTCGACGCCCTGCGCGAAGCACACTCCCCTGAGCACGGACTCGGCGCAGTTGTACCCCTGCGCCCAGCACCTCCTCGCCTCCTCCACTCCCTCCTCGACGCTCCTCACTGCATCACCTCACTTCGCGAGGGGGCTCTCCTCGATCACGAGCGCCGGCACGTTCGAATCCATGGATGCCTTGACTCCCTCCGGCACGACCAGCCTGATCGCACCGTGCCCGCAGCAAAGGCCCGTGAACGACGGGACCCTCTTCAGGGAACCTATCCTGTCCTGGAGGACCTCCTCGAGGCTGGGTGTCGGTTCCTCCCGCTTGTGGAACTTGGAGACCTGCCCGAACACGATGCCCTCGACCTTGTCGAACTTCCCCGCGAGATGCATGTGCGTGAGCAGCCGCTCGACGTCGTACTCGGACACGTGCACGTCCTCCATGAACAGTATCTTGCCGTCCGTGTCGATCGAGTCCTCGGTTCCGAGGGTGTGAGTGATCATCGACAGGTTCCCGCCTATGAGCTCGCCCTTTGCCTTCCCCGGGACCATCGTCCTGAGGAGCATGCCCTCCGGGGGATTGTCGATCCTCCCCCACGGCTCCGCCTTCGAGAGCATCGCGAGGGCGCGATCGATGTTCCCCTTTCCAGTCGGCGGGTCCTTCTCCGCGTTGTCGCCGCCGTATCCCTCTATCGACGGCCCGTGGAACGTCACCAGGCCCGTCCTCTGGTGGATCGATATGTGGAGCGTCGTGATGTCGCTGTACCCCATGAATATCTTCGGGTTGTCCTTGAACACGCCGAAGTCCAGATGGGGGA
>Ga0315297_10000709_pt1 | contig 19671 bp, 16 predicted proteins | sample YL17G15_0_MG_FD_203628 | JGI IMG/M metagenome (GOLD analysis project Ga0315297, IMG submission 203628) | Sediment microbial communities from Yellowstone Lake, YNP, Wyoming, USA - YL17G15_0 | ecosystem: Environmental > Aquatic > Freshwater > Lake > Sediment | place: USA: Wyoming | collected... | reverse complement strand
TTCCCCTCCTTGCGAAAGTAGAAGATCGCCTGCGACAGCCATCACCTGCCCCGCCATCTGGCCGGAATCGCCTCCGGCCACGATGCGCCGGCAGGGAAGAGCGACTCCCACAATTCTGCAAACCGATCGCCTTCCGTTCTCTTCCACCGCCCAGTCTTTCCCGGAATTTCTGACAAAATCGACGATGAGATCCACACGGGCCTCCTCACGGATGGCCTCCGCTCCGACCAGAACCTCCGCCCGGACGAGTCCCCGGCCCCGGGGTGCGATCCATTTTCGCGTTTTCTCGTGGCCCCGGCCGTAAAGAACCGCATCTCTTCCCTCCAGCACAACGGCATCATCCGCGACCCATAACCCCCCCTGCTCCACGAGGTCGAGACTGCAAGCAGTCTTACCGATACCGCTTTCACCCCTGATCAGGACGCCGAGGCCCAACACCTGGACGAGCACGCCGTGGACCATCGTCCTCCGTCCGCCCCTCTCCCTGATCAGGCCGATCAGCCTGCTTCCCAGCAGCGAAGCATTGTAACGGGAGGAAAAGACGGGCGTTCCCGCCCTTTCAGAAAATTGTCTGAAAAAGTCAGGTATCCCCTGCGCCTCGGCAACGGCCACACAGGAGATATTCCGGGATAACAAAGGGGGGAGACGGCTGTTACGCCCGGCGGAAATACCGCCATTCGGCAAGGCCGGTGAAAAAATCATGACGGTATGGGGAAAGGGGGGCCTTCTGCCCTGACCATCTCCCGCCGTCAAATCCGTAAACACATGCCTTACGGGACTGAGACTACCGAGAAGTTCTGCAACCTGCGTGATTCCCAGTCTCTCCCCGCCCGTCAACAATTCTTTGACCGTTACCGGCGTCATAAGCAAGAAGCCTGAGCAAAGCGGGAGTCTGCCTCTGCGAAAGCAGGGGAACTTTTTACGAAGCCGTCAACATTCGTCGTCCTTTTCGACAAGCGCCTGGTACAGATCATCGTGCGTTTTCGCCGCCAGGAGATATTTCCGGAAGGCCGCGTCCTTGAGCATCCGGGAAATCTTCGCCAGGGCCTTCAGATGCTGACCCGCTGAATTCTCCGGCGCCATGAGCAGAAAAAAGAGATGCGCCGGCTTTCCGTCCATCGCCTCAAAGTCGACCCCCTCCCGGCTTCTGCCGAAAGCGATCACCGTCACCTCGAGTCCCGCGAGTTTGCCGTGAGGGATGGCAATTCCGTTTCCAATGCCGGTGCTCCCGAGCTTCTCCCTCTCCAGGAGCACATGGAGCATGGCCTCGGGATCAAATTTGATCTTTCCCCTCGCAAATACGGTGGCCAGCTCAACCAACACTTCCCGCTTGCTCCTTGCCTTCAGTTCCTCAAGAATAAATTCCTTCTTGAGTATATCCATAATCTTCATGGCCGTGTCCTCAATCCTCAACTACTGACCTCCATCAGCGCAAATTTCCCGTCGTCACGACGATAGATGACGGCGACATTCTCTGTGGATGAATCGCGGTAAATGACAAACCGGTTCTTCGAAGTCTCCATTTCCAGAACCGCGTCATCGATGGACATCGGTTTCAGTACGATATTGCGGGTCTCGACCACCTTGGATTCCTGCGATTCATCGTCCTCCTCGCCCGGAGATTCGCCGCCGCCGAGTTCCTCCATCCGGGAAGCATTGGTTTTGAAACCGCGGATTTTCTCCTTTCGTTTTTTTAGCTGACGCTCGATCTTTTCGATGGTGTTGTCGATTGCCATATGCATGTCCTTCTCTTCTTCCCTGCTGTTGATGTTCAGACCATTCGCCATCAGATTGATTTCCGCCGTATTCCGGAATTTCTCGACCGAGAGGATAACACGGGCATCTACTGGATTATCGATATATTTTTTCAGTTTTTTCAGCCTTTCCTCCACATATTCCTTCTGCCAGTTTTCCCCCTCTGCACTCCTGAATGTCACAGAAATCTTCATGGTCGTTTCCTCCTGTTCCTGGTTTTACCGGCCCGCCGGCGGGCGGCATGCCGAAATGGCCAAGCCGCCTCTTCGACATGATCTCCCGTCAATAATATTTCTTCCGCCTTGAGGAGGGCAGAATTCTCATCATCTCTCTGTATTTTGCGATTGTCCGCCTCGCGATGGATATTCCGGACTCCGCAAGGCGTTCGACGATGTCCTGATCGCTGAAAGGTTTGCGGGGATCTTCACCGCTGATGATCTTCCGGATATCCTCCTGCACGCTTTTGGAGGCGACATCAGCGCCGCCGTTCCTGTGGATGCTGCTGCCGAAGAAGTACTTCATTTCAAAAATGCCCCGCGGGGCATGCATGTACTTGTTCGTGACCACCCGGCTGATCGTTGATTCGTGCATTTCCACATCATCGGCGACATCCCGCAGGATCAGCGGTTTAAGAGAGCCGATCCCCCTGTCGAAGAATTCCTTCTGAAACCGGACGATGCTCTCGGCAACCCGGTAGATCGTCTTCTGCCGCTGCTGAATGCTCTTAATGAGCCAGGTCGCCGACTGGACCCGTTCCTTGATATAATTCTTCCCGTTTTGCGCCTTCGCCCCCCCGCTCAGCCCGCTCATGATTTCTCGGTAAAAGTTGCTGATCCGGAGCCGCGGCAGGCCGTCGTCGTTGAGGACGATTTTATAGTCGTCGCCGCTTTTGATGACATAGACGTCGGGTATGATCGCCTGGATGCGTTCCTCATTATAGACGCTCCCCGGCTTGGGATCCATATTGCTGATGATGACGACTGCCGCCAGGACATCGGCGAGAGGCGCTTTCAATTTCCGGGCGATGTGGTCATAATTCTTGATTTCCAGGTCTTTCAGATGGCCGATGATGATCTTTTCCAACAGGGGACGCGCACCCTCCGCCACTCTCGCCTGAATGAGCAGGCACTCCCGGAGATCGCGGGCGGCGATGCCGATAGGATCGAACTCCTGGATCTTTTTCAGCACCTCCTCCACAAAGGCCGGACCCACCTTCTCCTGCAAGGCGATCTCCTCCGGGGTGGCCGCAAGATAGCCGTTCTGGTCAAGATTGCCGACGATCTGCTCGCCGACGCGCTGTTCATCCTCCGTCAATGGGGAAAGCCGGAGCTGCCACATGAGGTGGTCCGTGAGCGAGGATTTCACCACCAGGAGGTTGTCCCAGGAGGGAGCGGGGCCCTCCTTCCGGTCGTAGGTGATCCCCATCGAACCATAGTCTTCCAGATAACTGTCCCAGTCGAACTCTTCCCGGCCGTCTCCCGCTCCCGTCAGTTCTTCGGTCCGCTCCACCGTCTTGATCTCTTCCCGATCGCCCTCCTCAGTCTGTTCGGGTTCGATCTTCTTTTCGGCTTCGGGATCCTCATCCGACGTGACCTCCTCCAGAAGAGGATTCTCCTCCATTTCCTGATTGATCGTATCCACCAGGTCCAGTCGTGAAAGCTGCAGGAGCTTGATGGCTTGCTGGAGCTGGGGCGTCATGACCAACTGCTGGGTCAGTTTCAGATTCTGCTTTAGTTCAAATGCCATGTTCCGACTGCGCTACCTTCCATCCCCGTTCAGAATTTGACGAGAGCTTCAGAATTTGAAGTCATCACCGAAATAAATCTTCCTTGCTATCTCAGAGCCGGCGATCACTTCCGGCGTTCCTTCCACGAGAATCGTTCCTTCGTTGACGATGTAAGCCCGGTCGCACACGGACAGGGTTTCGCGGACATTGTGATCGGAAATGATCACGCCGATCCCCTTTGTCTTGAGTTGGGCGATGATCTTCCCGATGTCGGCTACGGCCAGAGGATCGATCCCCGCAAAGGGTTCATCCAGGAGGATATATTTCGGTGACGTGACAAGCGCCCTCGTGATCTCCACCCGCCTCCGCTCGCCACCGGAAAGCGAATAGGCGCTGTTTTCCGCAAGCCCCGTCAGCCCAAGTTCTCCTAAGAGCATCCGCAGACGCTCCTCCCTCTCCTCCCGGTCGCTGGGAATCGTCTCCAGGATGGCCATGATATTTTCCCGCACCGTCAGCTTCCGGAAAATAGAAGGCTCCTGCGGCAGGTAATTCAGCCCCTTGCGCGCCCGGATGTACATGGGACACTGGCTCAGATCCTCACCGTCAAGGAAAATCGTCCCTCCGTCCGGTTTGATCAGGCCGACCATCATGTAGAAGGTCGTCGTCTTCCCGGCGCCGTTGGGTCCCAGAAGGCCCACAACCTCGCCTGGATTGATCTCCAGGTTTATCCGGTTGACCACTCTCCTCCCACTATAGATCTTGATCAGCCCCGTTGCGGTCAGTTTTCCCATGAAGAGATCACGCGACAAAGCCCTGAATCGTCAACATTCACCGCTTCTCCTGCTTCTCGCCCGGATAGATCGTGGCGGTCACGCGATTGTTCTCCGCACTCTCCACTACTCCCCGGTTCTCGTTGAGGAATACTATAATCCGGTCCCCCCGGATGATATTCGCGCCCTCGCGCATGACAGCGCCGCCCGTCATAGTGATCTTCTGGGCATCCTGTTCGAAGAGGGCCTCCTCCCCGGTCACGATCCGGTCGCCTTCGGTGATCGTGACATGGCCCTTGGCCTCCACCCTTTCCAGATTTCCCGTTCCTTCGACCTCCCGGGTAGACCCGCCGGCTGTCTTCTGATCTTCCTTATAGTAGAGAGTCAGACGATCGGACCGGATCGTCCGCGCGCCCTGGGTGGCCACTGCATTGCCGGAAAAGACGACCATCCGCTTTTCATGGTAGGCGTCCAGACGGTCGGAGACGATCTGAATCGGATGATCCCGCTCGACCCGCGGCTTCTGCTGCGTGTCGCCCCGCGCGTCACCCGGCTGCCACAGGGCTATGATCAGAACGCCCACGCAGATGATGATTCTGAGACCCCTTCCCGACATCGCCTTTCCCCCTCACTTTCCCCCGGAACTCGCCCGGACCTGCGACAGGAGAGTCACCTTTTTCCCTTCCAGGGAAAAGATCATCCCCACACCGCTGACCCTGACGCTCCGGTTTTCCATCACGACTGGCCGGTCGGTCTCGATCCGTTTGCCCGCATTCCGGTAACGGAGGCGATCCGTCGTAAAGCGGTCTCCGTTTTCTGAGACTATCCCGACATTCCCTTCGATCTCCATGTCCCGCGATGCGGTATCGAACCGGCCGCGATCGCCGGTCATCACGATTGTTCCGCCGTCCTTCATCACCAGCCTGACGGTCACCTTATCAAAGATGGCCAGATTTTCCTTCTTCTGATACCTTGCCGTATCCGCCATGATCTCCCACTTCATACCGGAATCCCCGACCTCCGTATAGCGGACGTTCTTGACCTGCAGATCGACCCTGTCCGACATGATCTTCAGGAAGGCCTTCTCCGGCGCCTTTCCGATCATCCCGACTGCAAGGATCGCCGCCAGGACCATTACTGCCGCCAGGATTACGACGATGAGCACTGTTTTTCTTCTTATCTTCATCATCTTTGTCCGGTACCGGTCCGGTTGAACCCGTCTCCTTTCGCGCCGCTCACGTCCGAAATTTTATACCATCTGCACCCGCCGTTGTAAAGGTGAAACGTCTTTGCCCATGATGACGGATGGTTACGCAAATTCATATCTCGCGGCCACATCCGCCCAGAGCTCCTGTGCCTGGAGGATCACCTCGCACAGCTCCCGTACGGCCCCCCGCCCTCCCTTACAGCCGGTTACATAATCGGCGACCTGCCGGACCTCCGGGACCGCATCGGCCACGGCGACCGCAAACCCGACCCGCTTGAAAAGCGGAATATCGACGATGTCATCCCCGGCATAGGCAGTCTCCTCCGGCGTAAGATTCCTCCGCTGCAAAATCTCCGCTAAGGCCTCGACCTTGTTCCTGATCCCCTGGTGGACCTCGGCGATCCCCAGATCGGCGGCGCGGCGCTCGACAACCTGCGACCGCCTTCCCGTCAGCAACACCACGTCGATGCCATATCTCATGATGATTTTCAAACCATGACCGTCTTTCACATCGAAATTCTTGCTCTCCACCCCCGCATCGTCGATGATTATCCGGCCGTCGGTCAGAACCCCGTCCACATCCAGGATCAGGAGCTTCACCCGGCGGATCTTTTTCAAAAGCCGCTCATCCGTCATTTCCCTCGCCATGTTACGCCCCCCCTCCTGTTATGCACTCCCGCGTTTCCCGCACCGCTGCATCGATCCTCTTGAGCGTGACGAGCAAATCCGGCAGGGTGTCCAAGGCCAGGGAATTGGGCCCGTCACAGAGCGCCTGGTCGGGATCCGGATGGACTTCAAAAAAAAGACCGTCGATTCCGGCCGCCACTGCCGCCCGGGCAAGACAGGGAACCATGCGCCGGTCGCCGCCCGAGGCGTTTCCGGCCCCGCCGGGGAGCTGAACGCTGTGCGTGGCATCGAAGATCACCGGATACCCCATCTCCCGCATGATACTGAAGGCACGGAAATCGACCACCAGGTTGTTGTAGCCGAAACTGACCCCTCGCTCGGTCATCATCAGATGAGCATTTCCCGCCGCGGCAACCTTCTCCGCGATGTGGACGGCATCCCAGGGGGCGAGGAACTGCCCTTTCTTGATATTGACGGCTTTCGCTTTGCGGGCGACCTCCATCACGAAATCGGTCTGCCGGCATAGAAACGCCGGAACCTGCAGTACATCGAGGACACGGGCTGCCGGATCGATCTCCTCGAAGCGATGGACATCGGAAAGGACGGGGATGCCGAACTCCTCCCGGATCATTTTCAGAATCTCCAGCCCGCGGGTCAGGCCGGGCCCCCGATAGGCATCCCGTGATGTCCGGTTCGCCTTGTCGTAAGAGGCCTTGAAGATGAACGGGATACCCAGCTCCCCGGTCAGGTCCTTCAGATAACGGGCGATCTCTGCCGTCTTCTCTTCGTCCTCGATGACACAGGGTCCGGCGATGAGCGCGAGGGGCGCCCTCCCGCCGATCGAGATCTTACCGACACGGATGGGTTTCATAGATATGCGCCTCCTTCATTGACGGCTTTATAAAAAGTCCAAGACCTCTCTCCACATTGCGCTTCCTTCTTCGTCACTGCGGCGTGTTCCGGGGACACGTTCCGATCCCTTTGGGCTTCCGGAACAAGCCCCCTCCCCGACGCCTCATTCCTCACGACTCGCGCGCCTTGCCTCTGGAACTTTTTACGAAGCCTTTATTGACGCTCTCGTAAAAAGTCGTCACACCGGTGAAAACCGGTGTCCAGTGTTTTTGTAACGCGTTGAAATCTCTGGCTTCCGGTTTTCACCGGAATGACGATTCTTGGGCATTTTCGACTTTTTACGAAGCCTTTATTGCTTCTGTTTCTGCTGAATGATCCGGATCTTCATCTGCGGGATCTTCCGCGCCGCCTTCGTCGAGTCGGGATTCAACTCGTAGGCTGTCGTGTAGGCCTTCATCGCCTCCTCAATGAGCCCCTTCTTCTCATAGGCCGCCCCCAGATTCATATAGACCTCGTCGTCTTCGTAATCGAACTTGAGCGACTTCTGGTAATATTCGATCTGGCGGTCCAGATCGCCATTAAGACCATAGGCATAAGCGGCACTCGAATAATAGGGGGCCTTTTTCGGATTCAGATCGATCAGTTTCCTGTAAATGCGCACAGCCTTGTCATAGAGCTTTTCTTTCATGTAGGCGTCAGCCAGAATGTTCAGGACCTCGGCGGTGGGGTTTGTGGCGGCCAGTTTCTCGTACATTGCCAGGGATTCCTTCGTCTTTCCCATCTTGGTGTAGGCCAGCGCCATGGTATGGTTCATCTCGGGATCCTTCACCCCATACCGCATCGCCTTTTCATAATTTTCCACGGACAGGGCCGGCTTCTTCAGCTCGGCGTAAGCAAAACCGAGCCGCGAATGAATGGTCCCCTTCCGGGAACTCGCCTTCAAAACCTTCTCATAGAGCGGTACAGCCTCGCGGAAACGCCCGGCCTTGAAATGGAGGTCGGCAAGCCTCTCCAGTGCATCCGGATCATCCGGCTTCAGCGCCAGGACCTTTTGATACTCGCGGACCGCCTCCTGTTCCCGTTTCCCCTTCTCATAGGCGGCGCCCAGATTGAAGTGGATGACGGGATCCCGCGGATTCAGCGCGATGGCCTTCCGGTAATTTTCGATCTCTTCCCTGTGTTGACCTTTTCCGCCATAGGCCAGACCAAGATTGGCATAGGCGGCGGCATTTTTCGGTTGTCGTTTTACGACCTCACGGTGCCACCGGATGGCCTCGTCGAAATTCCCCATCTTCAGGAATACGTCCGCAAGAGCGACTGCCACGTGATCGGCCTTCGGCACCTTTTCCAGGACCAGACGGTACTGCTCCGCAGCCTTTCCCCACTGCTTGGTCTTCTCGTAGGCTTCCCCGAGCCTGAAAATAGCCACGGGATTGTCTGGCCTGACCTTCAGGGCGGCCTGATAAGAGGAGATGGCTTTGTTCCAGTTCCCCAGATTGCCCCAGGCCAGGGCCATATCGACCAGTGCGGCGTCATCCTGCGGATTTGCCCTGAGGATCCGTGCAGAGGTCCTTATCACTTCCTCGTTCTGACCGCTCTTCAGATAGCACTTCGCCAGTTCCGCCAGGACGGCCGCATCATCCGGCTTCAGAGCCAGGATCTCCTGATACTGGGCGATGGCCTCCCGGGTCATGCCGGCCTGAAAGTAGAGAGAGGCTAACATTCTGCGCACGTTGGCATCCTGCGGGCTCATGGCAATCGCCCGCTTGAGGTATTCGATCTGGACCTTCTGATTCCCCGAACTCCGCGCGTAACGCAGCCAGTCCTGCGGGGTGATCTGGATTCGGACGGGAAGGGACGCGATCTGTTCCCCCCTGTATTCTATCCGGAGGGAAAAGTCGCCCGGCTTGCTTTCCCCTACGCCACTGCGTCCCGTCAGTACCGCTTTATCCACCAGATCGATCCCCTTGAGGAGCCTCCCGAAATCATCCTTTTCCCCGATGCCTTCAATATCGACAGTGACGCCGCCGCCGAAGAGGACATCCGTCGAAATCTCCTTGATAACGAATTCGTCCCGGTAGGAGACCTCAAAAACATCATGGGAGGTAATGCGGTAATCCTTTCCGTTCTTCTCTAAGATGAGCGAATAGAAATGGGGTTTCTGCCCGAGAACGATGAAGGAAAAGGTATTCTTCAGTCTTGCCAGACCGTCGGAAAGCCCCCGCACCCTTTCCGGATAGAGAAATCCTACCGCCAGGCCGCCTGCCGCCAGGATCAGAACGATCAGGACTGCGACCCATGCTTTTTTGGATTTACGGGCTTTTTGTCTTGGTCTTGCTGCACTTCTCGAGAGATATCCCATAGCGCCTGACCTCTCCTCACCCCCACAGATCGGGGTCTGTTCCCTTCAGATCAACTCATCCCCGCGGATGATATTTCCGGTGGATCTCCTTCAGTTGTTCCCGCGTCACGTGCGTATAGATCTGGGTGGTGGAGATATCGGCATGACCCAGCATGATCTGTACGGAACGCAGATCGGCCCCCCCTTCTAAAAGATGTGTGGCAAAGGAGTGGCGGAAGGTATGGGGATGGACCTTTTTGGCAAGATTCGCTTTAGCCGCATATTTTTTCACGATCTTCCAGAAGCCTTGACGGGTCAGTCCTTCCCCCGAGCGGTTCAGAAAGAGAATGTCGCTCTCGCTTTCTTTGAGCAAACGCGGCCGCGCTCCATCGAGATACCTTTTCACCCGATCATATGCCACCTGCCCCATGGGTACAATCCGTTCTTTTCCCCCCTTCCCCATGGCGATCAGATAACCCACCTGCCAGTTGATGCTGTTCACGGTCAGGCCGACCAGTTCCGATACGCGGATCCCTGTCGCATACATCAGCTCGAGCATGGCGGAATCTCTTACGGATGCCGGGGTTGTCTCATCCGGCTGAGCCAGAAGAAGACCCATCTCTTCGCGGCTCAGAACATCGGGAAGGCGACTCCAGACCCTGGCAAGTTCGATGTGGGCTATGGGAGTGCTGTCCACCTTCTTCTCTCGGAGAAGGTATTTATAAAACCCCCGGAGTGCAGCCAGGGCGCGATTCACGGTATTGGCGGCGAGACCTTCACCCTGAAGCCTGGCAAGATAGGAGATCAGTTCTTCCGTCCCGACTTCTCCGATTTTCCGGATGCCCAGCTCTCCTACAAACCCCGCATACCGGTTCAAATCCCTGCTGTATCCGTCGATAGTGTTCGGTGAAGCCCCTTTCTCGATCGCCATGAAGTTCAGATATTCATCGATCAGGTGATGCATGTGTTTTTTTAACTTAAATGAAGCGGAGAAGCAAAGACTTTTTGATAGGTGCGACTTCACAGAAGAATGGGGCTCTCATTCAGGACGGCCTCGTGAATATGACCTTGGTTTCCAGGCAAATTGACCGTAAGAAGATATTGACGCACCTGATTGAGGAACGAATTCGGGAAATGACGAATGCTCTCCTGCCAAATCGTTTCAAATGTTCTTGGACGTGCCGCGTGCGCTTAAGATAGTTCCATCACAGATCTTGACCGGATGGCATTTGTTTGATAAGGAATTGCCGTTTGTTTGCGCTTATATATAAAGAGGGCCCTTTTGTGTCAAGATCATTTCTTCTGAACGCGACAGGAACAAACGCATGAATGTTCACAAACACTCATGAAGGAGAATACTGATGAATGCGGAAAACGGTGAGCTGTTGAAAGAATTTACTGCCGATCAGGTCGTGAAGCTGGAGACCATTATCACCAAGCACAAGGCTAAACAGGGGGGACTAATCCCCGTACTCGAAGAGGCGCAGGTGGCCCTTGAATATTTGCCGATTTCCGTCCAGAAAAAAATAGCCAGGGAATTGAACCTGCCGTTCAGCCGGGTATACGGCGTTGTCACCTTCTATTCGTTTTTCACGATGACTCCCCGGGGCCGGCATACGGCCCGCGTTTGCCTGGGAACGGCCTGCTACGTCAGGGGCGGCAAGGCGCTGGCGGATGCACTTAAAAAAGAGTTCGGAGTGGAGGAAGGTGGAACGACGCCGGACCGCAAATTCACCTACGAAACGATCCGCTGCCTCGGCGCCTGCGGTCTGGGACCGGTCGTGGTCGTCGATGCGGATGTCCACGGAAGAATGAAACCGACAAAGATCAAGGACATGCTCAGCCAATACCATTAAAGAGGTGGACGACTATGGCTAAACTGAAGATCGAAGACTTGAAGAAAATCAAGGAAAGGGTTCGTGGCGAAACAGCGCTTCGCGAGGGTTACAAACGCGTGAAGGTCACCGTCCACATGGGCACCTGCGGGATCGCCTCAGGGGCGAGGGAAGTCTTGAATGCGCTGCTGGACGAAATCGAGGAAGCGGAGGTGTCGGACGTGATGATCACGACTTCCGGGTGCATGGGACTCTGCAGCCGGGAACCGCTGGTAACGGTAGAAATCCTCGGCCGGGAACCGATCAAGTATGAATATGTCAATCCGAACAAGATGAGGCAGATCTTCAAGAGGCATATTCTGGAGGGAGAGATTCAGACCCCCTTCGTCTTGGCCAGGGGCGCGGAAATTATCAAATAGAATCCAAAATTCATTGCGTTACGGTTCTTTATCCTGGAACCCGGCTGAGATGAGATCGACATGTGAAGGAGGATGAAATCCACATGAAAGTTTTTCGCTCGCATATGTTGCTGTGTGGAGGAACAGGTTGTCATTCTTCCGGAAGCATCGAGGTGAAGAAGGCGCTGATCGCCGAACTTGTGAAAAGGGGTCTTTCCGAGGAAATCAAGGTGGTGGAAACAGGCTGCAACGGTTTCTGCGCCATGGGCCCCATCATCGTCGTCTATCCGGAAGGGATCATCTACATGATGATCAAGTCCGCGGATATCCCTGAGCTGGTGGAAGAGCACCTCATCAAGGGTCGCGTCTTGCAGCGGCTGCTCTACAAGGAACCGGTCACGGAAGGGATCATTCCCACGATGCAGGATATTCCCTTCTTTGCCCTGCAGGATTTGCGGGTACTCCGGAACAGGGGACTCATCGACCCGGAAAAGATAGAGGAATACATCGCTCGGGACGGCTACGCCGGCATGGCGAAGGCCCTGACGGAGATGACGCCGGAACAGATCGTCAATGAGGTCCTCGCTTCTGGTCTCCGCGGCCGCGGCGGCGCCGGGTTCCCGACGGGCATAAAATGGAAGTTTGCCGCCGCTTCGCCTGGCGACGTCAAGTACGTCCTGTGCAATGCCGACGAGGGCGACCCCGGCGCGTTCATGGACCGCAGCGTCCTGGAGGCCGATCCCCATGCCGTACTCGAAGGGATAGTCATCGCCGCCAAGGCGATCGGCGCCCATCAGGGGTACATCTACTGCCGGGCCGAGTATCCGCTGGCCATCCACCGTCTGAACATCGCTATCGCCCAGGCCGAGGAATACGGCCTCCTGGGAAAGGACATCCTGGGAACCGGATTCGTGTTTGACCTGGAGATCTACCAGGGTGCAGGCGCCTTCGTCTGCGGCGAGGAAACGGCGCTGATGACCTCCATCGAGGGCCAGCGCGGCATGCCGAGACCGAGACCCCCCTTCCCGGCCGTGGCCGGTCTCTGGCAGAAGCCGAGCATCCTCAACAACGTGGAAACGCTGGCCAACATCGGCCAGATCATCCTCCGCGGCGCAGCCTGGTATGCCGGCGTCGGCACCGAAAAGAGCAAGGGGACGAAGGTCTTTGCCCTCACCGGCGACGTGAACAACGTCGGCCTTGTGGAGGTACCGATGGGAACCACCCTGGGCACCATCGTCTATGACATCGGCGGCGGGATCCCCGACGGAAAGAAGTACAAGGCCGCCCAACTGGGCGGCCCCTCCGGCGGCTGTATCCCCGTTGAACACCTCAACGCCCCGGTCGATTACGAAACCATTGCCGAACTCGGCGCCATCATGGGGTCGGGCGGACTTATCGTCATGAACGACGAGAAGTGCGCCATCGACATGGCCCGCTTCTTCATGGATTTCTGCCAGGACGAATCCTGCGGGAAATGCACCCCCTGCCGCGAGGGAACGAAGCGTATGCTGGAGATCCTGACGAACATCACCTTGGGCAAGGGTAAGGAAGGCGATATCGAACTCCTCGAGGAGATGGCGATAATCATCAAGGACGCCTCCCTCTGCGGCCTCGGCCAGACCGCCCCGAACCCGGTTCTCAGCACCATTCGTTACTTCCGGAAGGAATACGAGGACCACATTCTGAGGCACCGTTGCGAGGCGGCCGTCTGCTCGGCCCTGTTCAAGTCGCCCTGCCAGCACACCTGCCCGATCGGGATGGACATCCCCTCCTACATCGCCCTGATCCGGGAGGGCCAGCTCGAGGATGCCTACAAGATCCTCCTCAGGACAAACCCCTTCCCTTCGGTCTGCGGGCGTGTGTGCGACCATAAGTGCCAGTCCAAGTGTCTCCGAGGGAAGATGGATGAGCCCATCGCCATAAAGTTCCTGAAGCGGTTCATCACCGACAACACCCTGCGGCCGAAGATCGAGGCGGTCCCTGTCACGCGCGAAGAGAAGATCGCCGTCGTCGGCGCTGGTCCCACGGGCCTCACGGCCGCGAGAGATCTCGCTCTGCGCGGCTACAAGGTTACGGTCTTCGAAGAGCTCTCCGAAGCGGGCGGCATGCTCCGCTGGGCGATTCCGGCCTATCGTCTGCCGCGTCCAATCATCGCGAAGGAGATCGCTGACATCCGCGCCCTTGGCGTGGAGATCCGATGCAACACCCGCGTCGGCAGGGATGTATCCTTTGCAAAGATCGACCAGGATTTTGATTACATCTGTCTGGCGCCCGGCGCTCACAAGAGCCAGAAGATGGGCGTTCCCGGCGAGGAGCTCCCGGGGGTCTATGGCGGCGTGGAGTTCCTCCGGGATTTCAACACTCATGAAAATGCCTGGATGAAGGGCGAAAAGACCCTCGGATCCAAGGTGGCGGTCATCGGCGGCGGCAACTCCGCCATCGACGCGGCCCGCTGCGCGGTCCGATTAGGGGCCGATGTGACCATCCTCTACCGCCGCGAACGGAAGGACATGCCCGCGGCCGTTGAGGAAATCATTGCGGCCGAAGAGGAGGGTATCCGGATCGAATTTCTCGTCGCCCCGGTCAGTATCATCGAGAAAAACGGAAGTGTCAGCGGGATCACCTGCCGGCGGATGAAGTTAGGCGAGTTTGACCGCAGCGGTCGCAAGAAACCGGTTCCCTGCGAAGGTTCCGAATACACGCTCGACGTGGATGCGGTCATCGCCGCCGTCGGTCAGGTTCCCGACCTGTCGTTTGTCCCAAAGGAAAGCGGCGTGTCCGTGAATAATGGGAATTGTTTCGATCTCGCTGAGGGCAGCGCGTCCCGGACGACGAATCTGAAGTTCTACGCGGGCGGCGACGCCGTGACGGGTCCGGATACGGTGATCGGCGCCATTGCCGCGGGGCATCAGGCGGCAAAAGATATCGACGGCGCGATCCGCACTCAGAAATGCGAGGCCGCTTACGAAGAACCGGCGGAAGAGAAGATCGTCATTCCGTTCGTTCTCGACGAGGAAAACCCCGAGGCCCCGCAGGCTAAGATGCCGGAGGTGCACGGCGACGAACGGAAACAAAGCTTCATCGAGGTGGAACTCGGATTCACGCAGGAAGAGGCAGGCAAAGAAGCTGCGCGTTGCCTGCGGTGCGATGTGGAGGTTTAAGGACATACCGTTTCTATTATGATTGACATTTATACCCTATTTGACTGTAAGTATTAGAATTTACATAAGTCTCTCTGATTGAAGTCGAATTTCGCGAATGAGCACCCTCGTTTCGAGGCGAAAGGAGCGCATCATGGGGAAAACGGTTCCTCTAACCATTGACGGAAAGGACCTTGAGGCGGCATCCGGACAGACCATTTTGGAGGTTGCCCGCGAACAGGGCATCTACATCCCGACCCTCTGTCACTATTCCAGAACCACGAACGTCGGCGCCTGCCGCGTTTGCGTCGTCGAAGTCGAAATGGCGAAATCCCTGGTCGCCTCATGCTGCATGCCGGTCAGTCCCGGCATGGTCATCTGGACGAACACCCCAAAGGTCCGGGATGCCCAGAGGCTGATCGTCGAGCTACTCTGGGCCTCCGGCGATCACAACTGCCTGAACTGCGAACAGAACGGCGCCTGCGAACTCCAGAATCTGATCTACTGGCTGGAGATCGAAAAGCCCCGCTTCCCGATCGAGCATCCCGGCTATGACATTGAGAAGACCAACACCATGATCCAAAGGGATCTCAATAAATGCATTCTCTGCGGCCGCTGCATTCGGGCCTGCAACGAAATCCAGGTCAACGAGATCCTCGACTTCTCGCAACGCGGCTCCCGGGCCAAGGTCGGTCCGGCCTTCGATACCGACTATATCGATTCCGACTGTTATTTCTGCGGCGAGTGCGCCGATGCGTGTCCGGTCGGCGCGATCACCTTCAAACAGGCCCGCTTTGCCGGCCGCCCCTGGGAACTCAAGAAAGTCAAAACGACCTGCACTTACTGCGGCGTCGGCTGCCAGATGGACCTGAACGTCCACGATAACCGGATCGTCAAGGTCACCGGCAACCTGGCGTACGAGCAGCCCAACGGGGGCAGCCTCTGCATCAAGGGACGGTTCGGTCTGGATTTTGTCAACCACCCGGACCGGCTTAAGACCCCCCTGATCCGGAAGGAAAAGGGCGGGGAATTGGCCGAGGCGACGTGGGAGGAGGCCTATGCTTTCATCGCAGAAAAACTGACCGACATCAAGAAGGAAAACGGACCGGAAAGCATCGCGGGGCTCTCGTCGGCCCGCTGCACCAATGAGGAAAATTACCTCTTTCAAAAATTCATGCGCGCGGTGATCGGCACTAACCACGTCGATCACTGCGCCCGTCTCTGACACTCCGTGACGGTGGCCGGTCTGGCCGCCGCATTCGGAAGTGGCGCCATGACGAACTCCATCGAGGAGATCGAATTCACTGATGTCATCCTGGCGACCGGGACCAACACGACGGAAAATCACCCCGTGATCTCGTCCCGCATCAAGCGGGCCGTCCGCCAGCGTGGGGCAAAACTGATCGTCATCGATCCCCGGGAGATCGACCTGGTCAAATATGCCACGCTCTGGCTCCGCCAGAAGCCGGGCACCGATGTCGCGGTCTTCAACGGCCTGATGAACGTCATCATCGAGGAGAGAATCTTTGCGAAAGAGTATGTGGAAAACCGGACGGAGGGATTCGAGGCCCTGAAGAAGGTCGTGGAGAAATACACCCCGGAATATGTGGAAAAGATCTCGGGGGTCCCCGTGGAAGATCTGAAAAAAGCGGCCCGCCTTTACGCCGGGGCGGAAAAGGCCTCCCTCCTCTACGCCATGGGGATGACACAGCACATCACCGGAACGGACAACGTCAAGTCCTGCGCCAACCTCGCCATGCTCTGCGGCAAGGTCGGCATCGAAGGCGGCGGCGTCAATCCCCTCCGGGGACAGAACAACGTCCAGGGCGCCTGCGACATGGGGGCGTTGCCCAATGTCTTTTCCGCCTACCAATCGGTGATCAGCGACGAGGCGCGGGTGAAATTCGAAAAGGCCTGGGGGGCAACCCTTTCAGCCAAACCGGGAAAAACGGTGGTGGAAATCACGGAAGCCGCCCACAGGGGAGAGATCAAGGCCATCTATGTCATGGGTGAAAACCCGCTGCTCTCCGACCCGGATATCACGCATGTGGAAGCGGCCCTCAAGCACCTCGAGCTGCTCGTCGTGCAGGATATCTTCCTGACGGAGACTGCGCGTCTCGCCGACGTGGTCCTCCCCTCAGCCTGCTTCGCGGAGAAGGACGGCACCTTCACGAACACGGAAAGAAGGGTCCAGCGGATCCGGAAGGCAGTTCCCGCGCCCGGTCAGGCAAAGGCGGACTGGCAGATCATCTCCGGTCTCTCCACGAAGATGGGCTATCCGATGTCCTATGCATCGGCGGAAGAGATCATGAAGGAGATCACGCTCGTCACCCCGAGCTATGCGGGGATCACCTATGAGCGCATCGAGAAGGAGGGTCTCCAGTGGCCCTGCCCTAATACCGACCATCCGGGGACCCGTTTCCTCCACAAGGATCGTTTCAGCCGGGGTCGCGGTCTCTTCCACGCCATCGAGTATATCCCGCCGGCTGAGCTTCCCGACAGGGACTATCCAATGATCCTCTCCACAGGACGCGTTCTCTACCATTACCATACGGGAACGATGACGAGACTGGCGAAGGGAACCATGGAGCGTTGTCCCGAATCCTTGGTGGAGATCCATCCGTTGGATGCGGAAAGACTCGGCATTCAGGACAGTCAGATTGTCAAGGTCACCTCGCGGCGCGGCACTCTCCAGGCCAAAGCGAAGGTGACCACCCGTTCCGATGCGGGGATGATCTTCATGAACTTTCACTTCCACGAGACGGCGGTCAACCTCCTGACCAACCCGGCGCTCGATCCCATCGGAAAAATTCCGGAGTATAAGGTCTGCGCCGTCCGGGTGGAAGCGGCCTGAGGACCATCGATAAAAAGATTAAACCCCCTCACAATGATGATTTTCCGGGAAGGATCAGTTTCCGATCGACAGGGAGGGGTTCGGAGCCCTTCAGGCCATTGAGTTCCCTCAGAACGCGGATCGTCGTACCGTGCCTCCGGGCAATCCCACTGAGCGTATCCCCCCTCTTGACCAGGTATATGCCCGTTCCGGAGTTTGCGGGGGTAGACAGCTTCCCGGCGGCTGTCTGCTTCTTTGCCATCCGCGTCTCGGCTGTCGCCACGGGGATCTTCAACAACCTGCCCGCATAGAGGGGATCACGGAGCTTCATGGCGTTGAGTTTGAGGAGAACGGCAATCGATGTGTTATAAATCCGGACGATCTTCCCCAAGGTATCCCCCTTCTTGACGCGGTAGGCGGATTCCTCCTCCCGGGCGGTAGGCGTCTTTCCGGCCTTCTCCTGCGGGGCTGGTCCGGTCTTCGCAGCGCCGTCATTCTCCTCGGCCCGGCCCGTTTCTCCCTTCCTCCTATCCTTTACGTCTCCTGCACGTTTCTCAAGCGATTTCCCCTTCTCTTCCGAAACAAGCACGGCAACTGGCGGCAGGAACTCGACGACCGATCTGGCCACCGCCTCCGCAATCTGCCCCCGAAAGCGGTCGCTCCGCAGGAGCTTTTCCTCTTTCGGGTTGGAAATATAAGCGGTTTCGATCAGAACCGACGGAATCTCCGGAAGCTTGAGGACGAGAAACGGCGCTTCCTGAACGCTCGCGAATTTCAGCGGATTGGCCCCCTCCAGATGCTTCAGGAGTTTATAGCCGAAGGTCCTTGACTGGTTGATGGTATGGGTCTGGAACATGTCCAAGATGATCGGATCTGAGGCGTCGCTGCCCTCCCCGTTGGGCGCCCCTCCGACGACGTCGGCGAGGTTTTCATTCTGCGCCAGAATCTTTGCCGCCTCACTGCTTGCCGCACCCGTAGAGAGGCTGTAGACCGAACTGCCCCCGGCCTTCCGGTTTTTTGCCGCATCCGCGTGGATGCTGACGAACAGATCCGCTCCGTATTCCCTGGCGATCATGAGCCTTTTATTGAAGGAGACATAGTAGTCTCCGTCGCGGGTCAGAAAAGCGCGGTATCCATCCTTCCCGTTCAGGACATCCCGCAGCTTTCTGGAGATCGAAAGCACCACATCCTTTTCCAGGGTCTTCCGCCTTCCGACCGCCCCCGGCGCATCGCCACCGTGTCCGGGGTCGATCACGACGATCCGGTCCTTTCTGGTGATTTTGATCCTTTCCCGCGCCTCGCTCTCCTGCTTGGCAACCTCCGGCAGGACGATGTCGATAACGATCCTAAACGGTTTATCCTGAATTTTCTTCAAGTTGAAAACGGTCGTCTGCGCCTGGCCGGGCACGGACAGCGAAACACGCACCCCGGAAGGGGGACGGGGGGAAAGGGTCACCCCTTCCACCCCCGGTTTGTTCAGCAGGATATGGTTGGGAATGTGGGAAGGAAAGTCGGTGTCATCCAGATTAACAGCAATCTTCCGGTCATCTTTTTCAACGGTGAACGTGCAATCCTCGCTCGTATCGATGACGACGCGTGTATGGTCCGACGCCACCCAGTGGCGGATGTTCAGGATCCGGTTCAACGCCAGGGCGGAGGTGGACCAGAGGGAACCGAAGATCCAGAGGAGCAGAACCATAAAAATCTTTCCTGAACGCGACATATCCTCATCCTGACCGGGAACGCACCCCCTAATCCCTCAAACCGACATTCCTCAAACCCACATTCCTTTGGGCAGAGGGCTTAACATTTCCACGAAATGTATCAGCTCCGGGTGACAATTTCAACACCGATCACGAAAAACGATTGACAAGGGATGGCATTGATGACATGGATACCGTCACCCTGATATGTTGGCGCGCTGCTGAATGAGGTTGAATATTAGCACTGCGCATAGTATGAATAACGCCAGTCCGCTTCAGCGGACTGGCGCATTTCTGGGGCGATTAGCTCAGTAGGATAGAGCGCTGGTCTCCGGAACCAGAGGCCGTGGGTTCAAATCCCACATCGCCTACCACGCCTGTCCCGTTTAAGTTAGCTGACCACCATGTAGTATGTTGATATTGGAAACTAAATGAACCATTTTTATTTTTTCCGATTTGAATTTACATTGCGCACTCTGGCCTG
>Ga0315297_10000706_pt1 | contig 19678 bp, 12 predicted proteins | sample YL17G15_0_MG_FD_203628 | JGI IMG/M metagenome (GOLD analysis project Ga0315297, IMG submission 203628) | Sediment microbial communities from Yellowstone Lake, YNP, Wyoming, USA - YL17G15_0 | ecosystem: Environmental > Aquatic > Freshwater > Lake > Sediment | place: USA: Wyoming | collected... | reverse complement strand
AGCGAAGGTATCAGATGGCAGCTCGCCAGAGAACGCGGTTTCCACAGGAAATGAAGGGGATTTCGAGGACCGAGGGAATGCAGCCGGACACGATGGCCAGGCTCTTCCGCGCCGGAAGGATCGTGATTCCTTCGAACCCCCGGCACAGGAACCTCCGACCGGTCGCGATCGGAGAAGGGACGAGGGTCAAGGTCAACGCCAACATAGGCACCTCCAAGGACCATGTGAATGTCGCCGAGGAGCTGGCGAAGGTCAGGATGGCCACTGAGTGCGGCGCGGACGCGATCATGGACCTGAGCACGGGCGGCGACATCGCCAGCATACGTCGCAGGATCCTCCGCGAATGCACCCTGCCTTTGGGCACGGTGCCCATCTACGAGGCGGTCTGCAGCACATCTGGCAAGGGCGGCCTCGCGAACATGACTGCCGAAGACCTGTTCAAGACCATCGAGAGGCACGCCAAGGATGGCGTTGACTTCATGACGGTCCATTGCGGGGTCACCAGGCAGACCTCGGCGTCCCTGAAGAAGCACAGGCGCGTCACCGGGGTGGTGTCCAGGGGAGGGGCCATGCTGGTCGCCTGGATGCGGCACAACGACGAAGAGAACCCCCTGTACAAGGATTTCGATCACCTGCTCGACCTCGCGAAGGAGCACGAGTTCACGCTCAGCCTGGGAGACGGCCTCCGGCCCGGCAGCACCGCCGACGCCACGGACGTGCCACAGATACACGAGCTCCTGGTGCTGGGGAAGCTGGTCGAGAGGGCGAGGAAGGCCGGGGTGCAGGCCATGGTAGAGGGGCCTGGACATGTCCCCATGAACCAGATAGAGGCGAACGTACGGATCGAGAAGGCGGTCTGCAAGGGCGCACCGTTCTACGTCCTCGGGCCCCTTGTCTGCGACGTCGCGGCCGGGTACGACCACATCGCGGGAGCGATAGGCGGCGCCCTCGCGGCCTACTACGGCGCGGACTTCCTCTGCTACGTGACCCCGGCGGAGCATCTCGGCCTGCCGACGGTTGAGGATGTGAGGGAGGGCGTCGTCGCGAGCAGGATCGCGGCTCACGCGGCCGACCTCGCGAGGGGCAGAGGGGCCGAATGGGACATCGACATGTCGAAGGCCCGGAAGGCCTTCGACTGGGACACCATGTTCATGCTCTCGGTCGACCCGGAGAAGGCGAGACGGTACAGGAACCGCCGGAAGTCCAAGAGCCCCAGGGTCTGCTCGATGTGCGGGGACCTGTGCGCGATGAAGCTCGTCGATGAGATGCTCAGGGACTGACCGGTCAGAAGCTGATCCCGATCGGGAGGCTCATGACGGCTCTCGCGATCAGCGAGATTATGCCGGCGGCGACCGCGGCGAGGATCGCCGAGAGCGCCCCCGCGACCGTGGACACATCGTTCGCGACCCCGATGGCCTTGCTGACCATCACGAGCAACCACACGACTCCGATCAGTGCGACGACGAGCAGCAACGCCCCCCACGCGATCGCGCGGCCCATCTCGGCATTCGTCCACTGCTGCACGCCCGATAGGTCGAGCCCTTCGAACCCCACGTTGAATAGCGTGAGCAGCACGATCGAGAGGAGGACGAACCACGGATAGCAGTAGCCGACGAGGGCTATCGTCGAACCCTTGTCCCCTCTCCCGTTGAACACCTCGTGAGACACCAGCGCGGCGACCATGCCGAATATCAGGAACGACACGAGGATGATAATCCAGCTAACGAGCCCCTGGAGGACCAGCCCGAGAGCGTCGCTCGCGCTGTACCCTATTACGTCGGCCATGTCCTCCGTGACCACGGTACTGAACAAGGTCGATATGGTCGCGAAGAGGACCACGAGTATGAGCGCCCGGTTGACGCTGGTCGATAGATAGAGCGTGGTGAACGCTCTCGTGGGCGAATACACAGCGCGCAGGAGTTCGGTGAGTGCGAACCTGGGAGCGTGCTTCGGCTGCATGTAGAGCCCAGGATAGTGGCTCGCGTGCGCGTTGGCATATCCTGGAGGGGAGTAGCTCGGAGGAGGGACCTGTGCGATGTGCCCCGGTCCCAGCTCCTGGACGATGGTCGCACCGCACCGGGGGCAGATGGCCAGGCCCCTCCCTTCCGGAGTGACCTGCAGATACCCGGATGCGCGCAGGCTGCACGAAGGACAGGTGATCGTGTGAGAGTGGACTACTGACCCGGGAACCATCGGGGTGCCGATTGGCTAGTGAGGATATTAGCGTTGCTCAGCCGGGCGGCCGTCGGCGCCCGGACCTTGCGCGGGCCAGCCCGAGAAGAAGGGATGGAGCCACTGGAGGGTATTGAACCCCCGGCCTGCGGTTTACGAAACCGCCGCTCTTTCGCGGCACACGGGCGGACCCATGTGCAACCGCTGAGCTACAGTGGCATGTGGACTGTTGGGAAGATTGTCTTCATAGTTAAGCCTTTTCACATCTTATGATTTCGGAGGACGCGAACCAGCACCATCACGGAGTGCAGTAGTTTTTTTAGGGTACCGAAGCATTCCTGCCGCAGTACCAGCCATGGTTACAGACCTTCGCATTCCAGAGGGCATCGTCGTCCGCACGGCCAAAGGGGGACCGGATTCCCTCAAGGCGATCCTCGCGGACCTGAAGCAGTACGGCTTCACTGGCTACATCAGGGTCACCCTTGAGAAGGACATAATGAGCTCCATAGGCTACATCGTCGTGGAACAGGGCTCGCCTGCCATGGCGATATACGAGTTCGAGAAGTCCAAGCCGAGGGAGCTCAAGAGGATATACACTGGAGAGAAATCGCTCAGGTTCATACTGGAGGACTCCCAGGACAAGACCTCGAACATCGAGCTCCACAGCAGGGTGCCCAGGGAGGAGTTCGAGAGGAGGTTCCCGGACTCGTGGATCGCGGGGACCAAGGCCCCCTCGAAGGCTCCCGCGATGCCCGAACCGCCCGCCCCCGAGGAGCAGGCCCCGGAGGAGCCGCCGGTCGACCCCTATGTCGATAAGGTCGAGCAGTGGCGGAGGAAGGGGTTCAAGGTCGACACGCTCGAGGACGCCCTGAAGAAGGGGCCGCACGTCATCGCCAAGGAGCTCCCCGCCTTCGAGCAGGACGCGCAGAAGCTGAAGCAGTTCGAGACTATCCTCAACAACTTCCCTATCCTCGGACACGAACCGGAGATCAACGAGATCAGGACGAAGCTGGACGACAGGACGAGGATAGCGGAGATCGAGTCCGACATCGAGTTCCTCCAGGAGAAGGTCAAGAGGAAGATACAGAAGAGGAAGGCGGACGAGGACTCGATCAAGCAGGAGATGGAGAAGAAGAAGCGCGAGGAGAAGTCCGCGGACGTCTACGACCTGATACTGAAGTATCAGACGGCCCCCGAGACCGCTGAGGAGCCCGAGGTGGTCGTGTGCCCCAGGTGCGGAGGGGGCCTCGACGCCACCGGAGCGTGCAGGAGATGCTCCGCGGAGGCCGTCGCCGTCCCATCGTTCACCAAGCCGCTTCCCGCGGACATGAGGTTCGCCAATTTCGTGGTCGGCCCTGGATCCAAGTTCCCGACCGCGGCCGCGCTGTCCGTCGCGGAGAACCCCAGCAAGACCTACAACCCGCTCCTGATCTTCGGAGGGTCCGGCCTGGGGAAGACCCATCTGCTGTCCGCCATAGGGCACCATCTCGCGGACAAGAACAAGGGCATCGCGATGCTCTATGTCCCGTCCGACCGGCTCGTGGAGGCGATAGAGCAGTCCAAGGGGACCGACCTCGCCCGCAGGATACGGGAGGACCTGAAGAAGGCCGACCTGCTGCTGGTGGACGACATGCAGTTCCTCGGTGCCAGCGAGCCCGCGCAGGCCGAGATGGTCCATGTGCTGGACCATCTGATAGACAGCAAGAAGCAGGTCGTGCTCGCGAGCGACCGGCTCCCCGCGCAGATACCGGGGTTCAGCGACCGGCTGAACGCGAGGATACAGAAGGGCCTCACGGTGGACCTCCAGCCGCCCGACCTTGACACGAGGGTCAAGATACTGAAGGTCAAGGCGCAGGAGAAGAGGCTCAAGATGAGCGACGAGATAGTCTCGTACATCGCGGAGCGCGTGACCGCGAACGTGCGGGACCTCGAGAGCACCCTATCCAAGATAGTGGCGTTCTCGACCATCATGAAGATGGACGTCGACCTGAACCTCATCTCCGACATACTGAAGCCCCTGGCCCCGGTCCAGGAGACCAGGAAGGAGATAATGAAGGAGGTCAAGGTCACGCCCGGGCACTGCTACCTCATAGAAGAGGAGAAGCCCATGTACAGCAACGTCCTGCTCGCCAGGAAGATGGGCGAGGGGCACAGGGGATTGGTCATCACGCGCATGAACCCGGGCAGGATAAGGGGAGAGTTCGAGACCCAGCCTGAGATACTGTGGCTCACGGACAAGCAGAGCTCGCAGGAGGTCACGGTCCCGCCGTCCCTCGAGACCATCATCCACAAGATCCAGGAGTTCATGGAGGGGGAGGGGCCCGGGATGATAGTCCTGGACGGCATCCAGTATCTGGCAAGCAGCACCAACTTCGAGGCGGTGCTCAGGTTCCTCAGGAGCCTGATAGACGAGGTGTCGGAGTCCAGGTGCATCTTCACGATCTCGCTGAGCCCTGAGACCATGAAACCTCAGGAGATCTCGATCCTCGAGAGGGAGATGGAAGTGCTCAACATGACATGAGCCTGGTCGGCTACAGAACCTTCTTCACCATCTCTCTGAACTCGCGCATCTCCTTCATGGCCTGGCCGTATTCTCCGCCCTTCATGAGCGACGTCGCCGACTTGAGCAACGTGATCATCGGCGTGATGTTGACGTTCTTCACCTTCGCCTCGACGAGCTGCTCCTTGGCCTTCTTCATCTCCTCGTTCATCCTCGCGGGGATGGCCTTGAACAGCTTCTCCTCGGCGTTCCTCACGGTGAATTCCACACGGTCGAAGTCCCTCGATTCGAAGGCCTTGCTCGCCTCAATCAGGAGGTTCCTGGCCTCTTTGGTGTCGACGATGAAGGTCTCGGAATCGGATATCAGCGCCTTCAGGGACGATATCTTCTTCTTCGACTCGTTGTACCGGCCCGTGATGGGGAGTAGCTCCTTCTTCACCTTGTCCGCGTAGACGTAGGCGGCTTCGAAATCGCCGGATGACTTGGCCTTCTCGATCTCCTGGAAGTACGTGGTCGGCCTCGAGATGTCTCCTCCGAGTTCGGAGGCGACCTGTAGCTCGTCCTTGAGCTGCAGGAGGGTCTCGGAGATGTTCGCATCCACCTTGCCCATGAGCAGCTCCCTCGACTTCTGCACGAGCTCGGTGGCCTTGTCCAGCTGCCTCTCCCTGGCGACCGCGGCCGCATCCTCGATGAGCTGCTTGCTCTCCGCGATGTCAACATCGTTCTCCAGGGCGAGGGACAGCATCGGCTTCATCTCCGCGAACATCCGCGCGAGGTCCTTGCCCTTGTCCTTGACCTCGGGCGCAGGGACCGCCGGTCTGACCGGCTCGGGCTTCTTGACAGGTATCTCTTCCACAACGGGTTTCGGAGCGGGAGGTGCCTCCGGCTCGTGTTCGAGGGAGGGTCCGTGCGCAAGGCCCGGGATGACAGGTGCCTTCGCAGGCTTCCGCTCCTCCTCGGGCTCGGCCTCGGCCTCCTCTTCCTCTTCTTCCTTCTCCTCCTTCTTCTTCCGGCGGAGCCATCCGAGGGGGCCCTTCCGGTCCTTCGCCTCATCCTCGACCTTCTTCTCTTTCAGAGAGGGGGCGGGCGCGGCCTTGGGCTCTTTGAGGGCTCTGGTCGATGCCGGGGCGGGCTTGACCTCGTCGAGAGGCGGCTCGATCTCGGCCTTGACCTCGGCTGGCTCGGCTTCGGGCTGCGCGGCCTCCGCCTCGCCCGGCTCGATGAACATCGCGCCGCACCCTGGGCAGCTCTTCGCATCCATGCTGACCAGTGTGCTGCACGCGGGGCACTGGAACATCTCGGCGCCTTCCTCGGCGAAAAGGACGCCGCACTTCGGGCACGCGGTCGCTGTGGTCTCGATCATCGCGCCGCACTCAGGGCATTCGAAGTATTCCTTCGCGGCGGCCTGAGGGGGCTCGACCTTGGGGACGAGCATCTCCTCGGCCTCCACCTCCTCCTCCGGCTTGGCAGGCTCTGCCATGACTGGTTCTGGCGCCTTCTGGGGCTGAATCGGAGGAGACGGGTTCGGCGCCTCTCTGAAGGGCGAAGGAGCCTCGCGCGACGGGAGCCTCGAAAGGACCTCGCTCACCCTGGAATCCATCTGTGATCTCGACGTGTATTTGGAGGGCTCAGGAGCCTTCTTCGGGGCTTCGACCTCGATGTCGAATATGGTGAGGTCTGTGCCGCAGAAACTGCATTTCTTCGAACCTGGCTGGAGCGGAGAATCGCAGATGGGGCAAAGCTTCTCCCCGCTAGAATCTGGCAAGTGGCAGGGCCTCCTTATCTTGTGTTACGCGCCTACGATATGCCTGGATAAATAGTTAACCATTTTGATTTCTGCCTGTGATAACGACTTCGTCCCTGGACGGTCCGCGGGCAACCGAACGAAGAAAGGTTTTTCCATACGGTCAGTGATGTTGCATCGGGTGTCAGATTGGAGTTCTTGTCAGTCAAGGTCAATCTTCCGGAGCATGCGAACGTCATCATAGGCCAGAGCCACTTCATCAAGACCGCGGAGGACCTGTACGAGGCCATCATAGGCTCCGTCCCTCAGGCGAGGTTCGGCCTCGCATTCTGTGAGGCTTCCGGGCCCTGCCTGGTCAGGGTCGAGGGGAACGACGACGGGCTCAAGGAACTGGCTGCCGAGAACGCGATGAGGATCGGGGCGGGGCACACCTTCGTCGTGCTGGTCGAGAACGCCTATCCCATCAATCTCCTCAACAGGATCAAGGAGGTCCACGAGGTCTGCACGATATTCTGCGCGACCGCGAACCCGGTGGAGGTCATCGTCGCCGAGAACGCGCGCGGGCGCGGCATCGTAGGGGTAATCGACGGGGAGAAGCCCAAGGGCGTCGAGACCGCCCAGGACGCGGAAGAGAGAAAGGCATTCCTGAGGAAGATCGGCTATAAGCGATGATCGGACGGGGGATGTCGCTTCTGATGAGATTCGTGCTCAGGATCGGGCCTCTGGACCTTGGACAGACGCTCGGCTGCGGCCAGACCTTCAGGTGGAGGTTGCAGCAGGACGGGGCTTGGCGCGGCCCGCTCGGAGACCAGATGGTCACGCTTAGGAGGAGCAGGGCCGGCGTAGAGGTGGAGGCGTTCCCCGGCCGCAGGGGGACCGATAATACCGTCGCCCAACATCTGAGGGTCGGGGATGATGTCGGGGCGATACAGAGGGCGCTCGCGAAGGACCCGGTCCTCGCTCCGGGGATCAGGAGCATGAGAGGGCTGAGGATCGTCAAGACGGACGAGTGGGAGTGTCTGGTCAGTTTCATGCTGGCGACCTATGCCAACATCCCGCGCATATCCAAGATGATAGAGACGATATCCGCGAGGTTCGGCGAGAGGATCACGGACGAGACGAACGCGTTCCCGAGCATCGCCTGCCTGAGGAAGGTCCCCGAGGAGGAGCTGAGGCGCTGCGGGCTCGGCTACCGGGCGAGGTACGTGCACGCGGTGTGCGAGGCACTGGATGAGACCGACCTGGCACGGATGAAGCGGCTCGGCACCAAGGAGCTGAGGCAGGAGCTGAAATCCCTCCCCGGGGTGGGGGACAAGGTCGCGGACTGCGTGTCGCTGTTCGGGTTCGGGCGGCTCGAAGCCTTCCCGATAGACGTGTGGATGGAGCGGGCCCTCTGGAGACTGTACGGCCAGAAAGGGTCGTACGAAAAGCTGAGGAGGTTCGCCGCCGATCGGTTCGGTCCATACGCAGGGTACGCCCAGGAGTACCTCTACTTCAACGAGAGGAGATACGCATCCGCTGGGGTGTGCGCGCTCTCACAAGAATGACATGAGCGAGCTGTCCAAATACAGCATGACGCCCTCGGCCACCGCGACGAGCGCGATCAGGATTGTGAACGGCTTCCAGCTCAGGACGACGGTCGCCAGGGTAAGCACGTCCTCCATGAAGTGGAATATGCCGTGTATGATCGCGCCCACGATGAAGAAGATCAACAGGAGTATGATCCACTCGTCGATTCCGAACACGGTCGAGGGGAGCACTAGCGATGCGACCAGCGCGGCTACTCCGCCCACAATCGCCCCGAGGAGGGCGGACCACGGGATCTCCTTGAGCGGCTTCAGGAACATGGTCATCCCGAGGGCGACCATCACGACTATCGTGAACCATCCGGCCGCACCCTCGGTGCCGGCGAAGAAGGCCATCAAGAACATGAAGCCCCCGATGACGAACGCGAAGAACGTCCCGACCTCGTCCAGGTACGAATCGTCCCTGCGGCCATAGATGGCGACCAGGAGCGACAGGAGCCCCGCCACGATCAAGGAGACAGCGGGATATGGATCGTCGGCCAACACCGTGAGGTCTACCACGACCACGTTAAGGTCGCGAGAGTACTAAGGTTTTGTTGATGGCATTCTAAGAACACTCGCCGGTCTCATCAGAGTCCTGGATGGCTCTTCCGGTAGAACTCCATGATCTCCCATTCGGAGATGCGCCCTTCCCCTCTGTCCACGAGGGCCAGTCCGACCGTGTGCGCGAACCTGGCCACGATCTCGTCGCATCCTGGCTCGCCGACCAGCTCCCGGACCTCGAGCCTGCCCTTGGAGACCTTTCCGATGAAGGAACCTATCACCCTCGGACCCGTGAATATGACGAACCGGCCTGTCTCTGGGAGGACGTTCCTGAAGCTCGCGCGCAGGTACATGGTCAGGTGGTCCTCGGGCGGAAGTACGAACGTCTCCCCGAACCTGGCCTTCCCTAGCATCTTGTACGCAGTCGCGCTGGCCCAGTACAGGGTGCTCGAGCCCCGGAGCATGTACCCCTTCACCAGAGACCCCTCGTCCTCCAGAGTCCTGAGCGATCTGCGGACCTCGCGCATCGGAAGCTCGTGCCCGAAGTACAGCGCAAGGGACTCCGCGGTCGAGCAACCGCAGGTCTCGAAGAACCTCTTGAATATCCTGAGCCACGCGTTCTTCCGCGAGAGCTTGCTCCTCGGGGTGACCACGAACGAGATGTTCGAGTCGAGACAGCAGTGCGACGTCCTGAAGAGGGAGCGGAGGCCGTCGACGGTGTCGCTGTGCCCCAGAGGGGAGAGGTCCAGCAACCTGCTCCTCTTCAGCGGCTGCTGGTCCCTGATGATCTTGAGCACTAGCTTCTCGTTCTCGGAGAGCGAGTGCTGCCTGGCGGACATGCACAGCCCCGCATCTCTAGGGGTACAGTACCCCATCCTGTCAGGGACCAGATGACCTCTCATGACCTCTCCGCGGCCGTGCAGTCTCCGGATCGATTCGAATCTGTCGATCCGTTGCATCGCCTCGATGTCCGAGTGGAGACCACCATACCTCCCCAGCACCTCCGACATGTCCGAGAGCTTCTGGTCCTGCCCGAAGTGTTGCAGGGAGAGCACCGTCTCGAGCATCTCCTCGAGGCTGAAGCATTCGGTCACGAGCCTCCCCTTGACCAGCATCCCGTTCGATTCCGCATACCCGCGGCTGAGGAACTCCCCCTTCAGCCCGTCCTCGATCACGCCCACATCTGTCCCGAAGACGCTCCTGACGCGCACGATGTCCACGTTCAGGTCGTTGTAGAACTCCATCATGGCGCCGACGGCGTCTATGAGCTGGCCCAGGAGCTCCCTGTCGTCGAGGAGCATCTCCCTCACCTCGACCGAGCCTGCCATGAGCCATTTCTCGATCATGCCTACGATCTTGCCGCGGTGCACGATCGGGAATATCCAGCCCTCCCCGTACCTGGATGTTATCTCGGTCCACTTGTCGCTCAGGAACGGGTCGTAGAGGGACAGTATGTGCACGCGGTCCCCGGCCGGCCCGACAGAGTCCAGGTCCTCGATCTCGTCGGGGAGCAGGAACATCTGCGTCCGCTCGAGCCCGACCGTGATCGAGGTCGCCCCCGCCCGCAGCAGGAGCTTCCTGACGTCGTCCGGGTCCATGTCGAGGTAGACCGCAGCCTGGATGGCCGTCACCGGCCCGAGGAACCTCAGGTACTTCAGGATGACCGGCGTGAAGGGGTCGTCGTGGTTCGGCTCGATCTCGCACGCCGAGTAGACGTTCCTCGAGCTCCAGGACTCCGCCTCGTCGTACAGCCTCACGAGGTATCCTTTCCTATCCAAGGAGTCGAAGTTCTCCCTCATGATGTCGGGAGGGAGCCCGGCCGCGCCTGCAATCTCCTGGTATGTCCCGGAGCCCAGCGTTCTGACCGTCCTGAGGATGACGGACTCGTACTTGTTCGGGTCCTCCCGACGGTAGACGCCGAGGTAGTTGGGGACGTCTGCGGCCGGCAAGTACCTCAGCCTTCCCCGGACGAACCTGCCTAGGACTATCCGCCCGCTGTTCCTCAGCTCGCCGAAGTCGGACATCCTGAACCCGGAGACCCTCTGGAAGATGTCGTAGATCATCCCGGCCTGGCCGAACCTTTCGAAGAAGTCCTCGATCGAGGAGGCTTTCGTGAACTGCTTCCGCTCGGAGAACGCCCTCACGGTCTCCCTGTCGTAGACGCGTTCCCCCTTGGAGCGAAGCCGCAAGTAGTCCTTGGCGAGCATGTACTGCTGCTGCTCGCCGATGATGAACATGCCTGAGACGGCCTCTTCGGAGGCCAGCAGGGTGTGCAGGGTCGCCTCGGCCTCTGGCTCCGCGACACCCACCTCGTACGCGAGGTCTTCGACCGTGATCGGTGCGTGGTATGCCAGGTGCCTGACCACGGCTTCCCGGAGGCACTCTGCCCTCGGGGGAGCCGAGTGCTCGTTCCGTCCGTATAGGTACGCGTCCCCCTTCAGCTCGACCCTGGAGATATCGCCCGAGGTCTCCAGCTTCCTCAGGAGGTTCCTCGCATCGTCTCTCTCCAGATGCATCTCCTCGGCGACCTCGGCCGCGGTCATGCCGCGCTTGCCGAGGACACCGAGGACGCGGGCCTCGCCTTCGCTGAACTCGTGCATCCTGTGATGCAGGCACGCGTACGCCGGCCAGTCTTCGACCGCCACGTACACGTCCTCGCCTATCCAGACAGACCTGACCTTGCCGTCTCTGAGCAGCTCGGATGACCAGGCCCTCAGCCTCTCGAAGGACGCTTTCGAGCGCGAGAACACGCTCTCCCCCTTCTCCCTGAACAGGTTCATCGGGCCCACCGCCCTCAGGGCTTTGACGATGTCCTGCTTGGAGGATATCCTGGGGAACTTCTTGTCGAAGTACTCCGCCACTTGGTCGGCGTCGAACTGGAACCCCGTGACGGCTTCGTCCTCGAGGACGCGCGAGAGCACCTTCCTGTGGAGCTCCCGCAGGAGCATGCTCCTGTCCTCCATCAGCACGATGTCCGAGACGCCCACGAGTATCACGTTGTGCGCGAACGGCGACGGGACCCCAGTGAACGCGATGTACTCGACCCGACGGTCCCCTGACTCTATCTCCGAGAGCACCTCCCTGGCATGCTCCAGATCCATGACCTCGGTGAGTATCTCGACATACGCCTCCGCCATGACGGGGAAGTCCTCGAGCTCGTGCAGGGCGTCGAGCAGCCTCTGGGACCTCAGCTGCTGCCGGGAGACCGAGAGCTCCTTGCCCTTGTAGTTCCTGAGGACCATGAAGCTCCGGGTGGCGACGTGCCTGAACCTCTGGGAGAACAGCTCGGAGTCCCTGACCGCCTTGCGGAGGGTCGATTCTAGCGAACCCGAATCGACCAAGCCGCCGAGCGTCTCGAGCTCGAAGTTCTTGGGGGCCGTGAGCATGAAATTGTCGTCCGTAACCGAGACGGTCACGTTGCATCCCAGCTTCTGCGAGAGGGCGTGCGCGTACGCCCTGCTGAGGGCGTCGTTCACCCTCCTACCGAACGGGTAGTGGAAGATGGCGCTCCTCCTGCCAGATTGGTCGATATATCCCTCGATCACGAGCCGCGTGTCGGTGGGGATACTCGCGAACATCTTCTGTTCTTTGAAGTAGTTCGTGATGGTCGTCGCGGACCCGTCATCGACGTCGAACTCCTCCATCAGCCAGTCGCGGATCTCGCCGTCGGGCACCCGCCCCAGCTTCTCGTCCATCTCGCCCCTGAACCGACCCACGAGCACCGAGAAGTCGAAGCTCCGGGGCATCATCTCGCCCGTCCAGGACGGCACCGTCGGCTTCCTCCCGCTGGCGCTCTTGACGAAGGCCTTCGTGCCCTTCGTCTTGATGAACTCGTAGCTCCTCCCCCCGAGGACGAAGATGTCTCCCGCCGAGAGCCGCTCGACGAACTTCTCGGAGAGCGAGCCCACGGGGGATCCGCGCTCCGAGTAGACCTGGTAGTCGGCCTCCTCCGGGATCGTGCCCTGGTTCAGATAGTATATCATCCTCGACCCGCGCTTCTTCCCGAACATGCCAGGGCCGTCGTCGTACCATATCTTCGAGTAGACGCCTTCGAAGTCGTCCTTGCCTCCGAGGTACCGGAGGACGCTCCTGAACTGCTCGATGGTGAGGTCCTTGTAGCAGTACGAGCGCCTGACGAGGTCGTACGCCTCGGCCACGCCCCACGGGCGCTCGATGGACAGCCCGACGATCACCTGGGCCAGCACGTCCAGGGAGTTCACCGGTATCGTGACCCTGTCTATGATCTTCCTGTGCGCGGCCCTGCAGAGCACCGCGCACTCGACCAGGTCGTCGCTCTCGAACACGACGATCCTGCCCTTCGAGGTCCCCCCGTACTGATGCCCCGCCCTGCCCACCCTCTGGAGGCCTTTCGCGACCGATTTCGGGGAGCCTATCTGGACGACGAGGTCGATCGACCCGATGTCGATGCCCAGCTCGAGGGAGGTCGAGGACACGACGGACTTCAGGTTGCCCGCCCTGAGCCCCTGCTCCACATCCAGACGCGTCTCCCTGCTAAGGCTGCCGTGATGGGCGCCGACATTCTCGAGGCCACGTTCCTTCAGCTTGTACACGACGCTCTCGGTCCCGCTCCTGGTGTTCGTGAACACCAGGGTGGTCCGATGCCCATCTATCATGGTCTTCAGCAGGTCGTACATCTTCGAGTTGACGACCTCGAACGATAGGGAGGTCATGTCGTTGGCGGGACAGATGACCTTCAGGTCGAGGTCTCGCTGGCCGTACACCTCGACGATGCTGACATCCCTCGGGGTTCCGTCCCTCAGGCCGCCCAGGAACTCCGCCACCTGATCAATGGGAGCGACGGTGGCGGAGAGGCCGATGCGCACGAGCTCGCGCGGGCAGAAGCTCTGGAGCCGTTCGAGCGACAAGGAGAGCGCCACGCCCCTCTTGGAATCGCAGATCTCGTGGACCTCGTCGACTATCACGTAATCGACGCCCGCGAACTTCTGCCTGAAGACGGGGGTGGAGAGGACCAGGGAGAGGGATTCGGGGGTCGTGATGAAGATGTGCGGGGGGGACCGCGCCTGCTTCTGCCTCTCGGAAGGGAGGGTGTCGCCGGTCCTCACCGCCACCTTTATCCCGGGCGGGGCGAGTCCTTTAGACTCGAACAGCGAAGATATCTCCCGCAGGGGCTTGAGGAGGTTCTCGTTTATGTCGTTCGCAAGAGCTTTGAGAGGAGACACATAGACCGCGTATATCCTGTCCTCGAGCTCCCCCTTCTCGGCGGAGAGTATGAGCTCGTTGAGTATGGACAGGAAGGCGGTCAGGGTCTTGCCGGAGCCCGTGGGGGAGGAGACGAGGACGTTCCTCCTCGCGTGTATGACGGGCACGGCCAAGGCCTGGGCCTCGGTGACCTCCCCGAACTTGCCCTTGAACCATTCGGAGACCACCGGGTGCATCAGGGACAGCACCCTCTCGCTGCTCATCCGTTCTTCCACTCTTGTGATCATCGGGCCAAGACCGTGAATTCGTCTCCGTTATCAGGTGTCCATATTAATACGTTTCAGGAACGGGTGCCCGAAACGAGATGCTGGCGCTTCGCGGCAAATGTATTTATCCGCACTATGTGATTGGCTCGAACTGCGGATCCCCCATGGCCAGGAGATGCTTCCCAGGAATGAAGGCCGTCGTTCTCTTCGTGCTTGTGCTGTCGGTAGCGGCCGCGATCTCGGTCGGCGCATGGAGGCACTCGGACGGAGGGGAGCGCGCGGCGTCCGTTCTGGAGGCGTACTACAGCGGCACGATCGTGGTGAACGTCACCGACGAGGTGGGGAGGCCCATAGCGGGCGCGACGGTCTGGATTTACGGGAACACGACGAACTTCCCGGTCACCGACGCTCTGGGATCGCTACAGATATCGGGGCTCCTCGCAGATGTCAACGGGACCATCTACACCCTGTGGGCCGGGAAGACGGGGTACGACAACTCCTCCTTGACGTATGTGAACGTGAACCCTGCGAACACCTCGTACGCCGATCTCGTGATACACGGGGGGGTGGTTCTGGGGACGGTGACTGACTCGGATGGCCCCATCGCCGGCGCCACGGTGTCCATCGTCACGCTGGGCTACTCGAACCTGACGGGGGCGGACGGGAGCTACTGGCTGTATGAGATACCCGGAGGAGTCACCCACTCGGTGACCGCCAGCGCGGTCGGATACGACAATCAGACCAAAGAGGTCGTGGTCCATACGGGGGACGTCGTCCGTGTGGATTTCCTGCTCTTGTCTAAGACCGGCTCCATATCCGGCACCGTGGTTCACGCGGCCACTCTCGAACCGCTGAGCGGAGCGAACATATCGATCAAGGTGGGGGACGTCACGGTGACGGTCGGGTCGGACTACAACGGCTCCTACAGGATACCCAGTCTGCCGGGAGGCACATACTCCCTCGCCGCTTCGCTCGCAGGATTCAACTCGACGACCCTCACTGGCATCACGGTCGTCAAAGGTGTCGAGACCGAGGATGTGGACTTCGCCCTCGAGGAGCGACCCACGCGGCTGTATGGAGTCGTCAAGGCAGGCACGTTCCTCCTGCCTGGAGTTAACATCTCCGTCGTAGGTACGGACTACAGTGCGATCTCATCGATCGAGGGCGAGTACGAGATCAAGGACATACCCGCAGGGACATATTCGCTCCTCGTGACGAAGGGAGGGTACATCTCGACAACAGTCGTTGGCGTCGTCGTCCCGCGGGGAGGGGAGAAGCTCCAGAACATAGAGCTGGTAGGCCTCCCTGGCGCCCTAAGGGGGGTCGTGTACGCCAGCTACGACCCCGGGCTCCCGCTCGCAGGAGTCACCGTAACGATCCTTGACCCCAGCAACGACCGGAGCACCACAACGACGAACATCAACGGGGAATTCGAGTTCACGGGCCTCATGGAGGGGAATTACACCGTCTACTTCGAGCTCGACGGGTTCAAGCCTATGGAGATGGGGCCGTTCCTGGTCGACCCTGAGGGGACAGTCACCCTGAACCAGGTGCTACTTGAGCCTGTCCGTGAAGGTTTCGGAGGATTCATCTTCGGGTTCGACCTCGCGCACTCGATGATGGTCATCGCGCTCGCCCTGACGATCGCCATCATGATGCTGGCAGCCGCGCTCAGGATCAGGACCTTCGAGGCCCCTGACAAGTCGCCCGCGGTCTACGACCAGGCCGAGGAGCAGCTGGAGAATGGGCCTGAAGACGCTTCCGGGACGGAGAAGGAGCCCGAGAAGGAAGATGTGAAATGAGGGCAGCCGGGCGCGCTCGCCCGACCCATTAGGAATCGGGGTTTCACTTGAGCCCGAGCTTCGCCCTGACCTTCTGCTCGTTCTCCTTGACCTTGGTGTTCACGTCGGCGAACAAGCTGTTCCCGTGGGCGTCTATCGCCACGGTCAGCGGGCCGAAGTTGTCGGCGTTCATGATCCAGATCGCCTCGGGCATCCCCAGCTCGAACCACTCGACGCCGGACACGCTCTTGATGCCCTTCGCCGCGAGCACTGCGGCACCGCCCGTGATCGCAAGGTAGACGCACCCGAACTTCTTCATCGCGTCGATCGTCGGCTGGGACATGCCTCCCTTGCCGATGATGGCGCCCGGCCTGAACTTCTCGATGAACTGCGGCTCCAGCGAGTTCATCCTCGAGGATGTCGTGGGGCCTGCGGCCACGACCTCCCACTTGTCGCCGACCTTCTTCATGATGGGGCCGCAGTGGAACAGGGCCGCGCCCTTGAAATCCACCGGTATCTTCTGGCCCTTCTCGAGGTGCTCGAGCGCGTGTATGTGCACCTCGTCCCTGCCGGTGTACACCACGCCATCCAGGTAGATCGTCTCTCCGGCCTTGAGCGCGCGCGAATCGCTCTCGGAAATCGGGGTCTTCAACCTCTTCGGCATCTTGCTCACCTCTCGTGGGTCGGGAACTTGAGCTTCCCGTCCGGGTATATCCTCACCGTGCCGCGCCTGGCGGCCCAGCACTGGACGTTTATCGCAACGGGCAGGCTGGCGGTGTGGCAGTAGGCGTATTCTATGTTCAGGCCGAGCATCGTGGTCTTCCCGCCCAGGCCCATGGGGCCGATGCCGAGCATGTTCATCGACTCGAGCAGCTCGGTCTCGAGCTTCGCGATCTCAGGGTCCTTGTGCCTCTGGTCGATCGGCCTCAGGAGCGCCTCCTTCGCGAGCTTCATGCAGATGTCCGCCGAGCCGCCTATGCCCATCCCTATGACCGTCGGCGGGCATGGGTTGCTCCCGGCCCTCAGGACCGTGTTCAGGGCGAACTCCTTGATGCCCTTCAGGCCCGCGCTCGGGGTCAGCATCGCGAGCTGGGACATGTTCTCCGAGCCCGCGCCCTTCGTCATGACCGTGATCTCTATGTAATCCTGGTCCGCGACCTTCCAGTTGATGTAGGGCATCCTCTCGCCGACGTTGTCCCCCGGGTTCTTCCTCGTGAGCGGGTGGACGGCGTTGGGCCTCAGGGGCACCTCCGTGGTCGCCTTCCTGACGCCTTCCACTATGCCCTTCTCGACGTTCACCTTGCACTCGCGCGGAAGGGTCACGTAGAATATCGTCACGCCCGTGTCCTGACACATGGGCGTGTTGCCCTTCTCCGCGAGCTCCATGTTGTCCACTATCGCCTTGAGCTGCATCCTGGGGACCTCGTCGGTCTCCTCGGCGTACGCCTGCCTGATCCTGCGCTCTATGTCCGCCGGGAGCTTCACGACGGTCTTCCTGAGCAGCTCGACTATCGCATTCTGGATGTCGACCTCGGTGACCATCACGACTACCTCTCGGCCTGGGAAGGCGACGATAGAATTAATGCCTTTTGTTGGGACCAGACACGGACCGGACGACTACCAGTCATCGCTGAGCACGTAAGTCCCGAGCTTCGTCTTCGCGAGCCTTATCTGGTCCCCGTTCCGACGGAACCCGGCTGGCTTCCTGACGTCCAGGGTGATCATCGTCTCTGGGTCGAGCAGCTGGAGCTCGGTCGGGGTCTCCGACAGCACCACCGCCCTAGGGATCTCGGATGCTGGCAGGGCGACCGCGCATTCGCCCGCGTCCTTGAGCCTGATGGACCTCTCCTCGCCCCTCTCTAGATCGACCACACGGAGCACGCCCTTCGACATCCTGGAGATGTAGTGGTCCTTCCCGCCGATCTCGATGATGTCCCCCGGGCCGAACGACGGGAGCCTCACCAGGAACGTCATGCGGTAGATCTCCTCCCCGTCCCTCTTGCCCCAGAGGCTGGAAGACTCCTTGAAGTCGGCGCACAAGGATTCCTGGAGTTCCCTCGCGATGTTCCTCGCGGCATGGGTCGAGCCGAAGAAGAAGTCGATGCCGCCCTTGACGTGCTCGATCTTGCTGATGAACACGCTCCTGGAGGTCTTCCGCATCCCGGCGGCCCTGTCCCGTACCCTGGCCTCGATCGAGCGCGCGACCTCGGGGTCCATGGAGCGGTCGCCGCCCCTGACCTGGAGGAGCGATTCGTAGTAGCTCCCCTGCTGCTTCGAGCACTCGGTGCACGACCCGCGCTTGAGCCTGACGATGGTACCGAGCTCCCGCTCGACCTCGACCCCTTGGGCCGTGAGCACGACCTTGACCTGCGCATCGAGGTTGCGCTCGTCCTTCTCGGCCAGGACGACGCGCATGTTGGAGCAGACCGTGCCCTTCAGGACCTTGAGCGCCGATTTTATTGCCGCCTCCGCCGCCTCCTTCACAGAGCCCACATCGACCCAGTGGTCGTCGGAAAGCATCGAGGAGCAGTGGGCGCACAGGATCACATCGACATGGTCCGGGAGCGTGACCCAGACATGTTTCTTCGAGAAACACTCCTTACACAGCGAGCCGACGAGCGCTTCATCCTCGCGGCCGCATTCGACGCAGAACAATCACATCATCCTCGCTATCTGGGCGTGGGGCACGCCACCTATCGTCAGCACGCATGCCCTATCGACGAACCCGTGCTTGACCGCTATGTCCATGGTCTTCTTGCCGACGAGGTTGGCTATCGTCGCCATCCCGAGCCGGGCCACGAGCATCTCCTCGTCGCCATCCTCGCCGCCGTAGAAGGATCTCGAGACCTCGATCCTGAGGCCCCCGCCTCTGAACGTCTTGCCGAGTATTTCGGAATCGCAGGCCGCCACGAGCAGCTCGCCCTCGCGCTCGTGGAGCTTCATGCTGATCATCCGATACGCTCCTCGCTCGCCAGCTTGAAATACCCCGGCTGCGGCGAATACACCTCGCCCGCGTCGCTCAGACGCTTGAGGAGCGCCCGGACTCGGTCCTCCGGGATGTTCTCCGAAGCGGCCTTCTGGATCAGCTCCTCGGCGCTGACGCCCCTGCGCTCGTCCGACAGCTGCTGGACCAGGCTCCTCAGCACGTATATCTGCTCGCGCTGGCTCTTGCTCGTGCCGGTCGCTATCAGGTCTATGTCCCTCCTCCCGCCCTCGCTCGCGACCTTGCCCAGGTAGTACTCGACTATCCTGATCGCGCGGTTCGAGTCGTCCGCGGTCACTAGCGGGTTCAGTCGCGCCCTGGCGCTCGCCTCCGAGAGACGTATCAATGCCTCGAGCTGCCTCGCGGTTATCGGGACGGATGCCTCCTCACCCTCGCCCAGCTTCCTGATGGACACATAGTATGTCTCGATCGTGCGCATCGCCTCGTCGCTCATGATCGGGATGATGCGCTTGCTGAAAGCGACGTACTTCCGGAGGAAGTCCCGGTCCATGGAGGGCACGAGCGTGTCGCTCTCGCGCATGATCTCGGCCACGTCCATGCCCTTTATCTTGTCAGGGGCCTCGTGGAGCCGTATCTCGCCACGCCTGTGGACCTTGAGTATGTGTGCCGCTATGTTCCGGTCGGCCTCGGAGTTCGGCCGGTCCGTCAAGGTGAATATCGCATCGAACCTGGACAGGAGCGCGGGGGGCAGGTCGATCTGCTCCGCGATGTTCCTGCTCTCGTCGAACCTGCCGTACTTGGGGTTCGCGGCCCCGAGGACCGCGCACCTGGACTGCAGGGTCGCGGTTATCCCGGCCTTGGCCACGGAGATGGTGCCCTGCTCGAGGCTCTCGTGTATGCTCGACCTGTCCTGGTCGTTCATCTTGTCCAGCTCGTCGATGCAACACAGGCCCTTGTCCGCGAGCACCAGCGCGCCCGCCTCGAGCGTCCACCTGCCCTCCCCGAACTCGTCCTTGACCGC
>Ga0315297_10000703_pt1 | contig 19735 bp, 16 predicted proteins | sample YL17G15_0_MG_FD_203628 | JGI IMG/M metagenome (GOLD analysis project Ga0315297, IMG submission 203628) | Sediment microbial communities from Yellowstone Lake, YNP, Wyoming, USA - YL17G15_0 | ecosystem: Environmental > Aquatic > Freshwater > Lake > Sediment | place: USA: Wyoming | collected... | reverse complement strand
TCGTCGGCGGATGTCCAGGCTGCTGTGCGGGATGAAGGGGACGCCGATATCGTTGAGCCAGGACGAAATGTCGGCCACGGAATCGTTCGTGGTGGCCAGGACGGCGATATCGGCATAGGCGAAGCCCCGGGCATGCAGGTCCGCGACCCGCTTCTGGATCTCGAGCTTTTCCGGACCGCCAGACGTGTCGCCCGGCCCCGGCGCTTCGCTGTTCCCGCCGGCGGCCGAGTCCCCGGCGTCCCCGGCCGCGTTGGCCTCTCTCGAGAGGACGACATACTCCACGTGACCCTGATGGCCGTCATCCCGGGGGAGGGCTTCCTGGGTGAAGGCGTCGAGATGGCTCTCTTTTAGGCAATCCGCGTATTTCAATCTATCGCCCGCGTTCGAATCGGCCGGGCTGTCGTCCTCGCCGCCGTCGCCGACGGGATCGCCGTGCTCCGCCCCAGGCTCCGCCCGGTCGAGCAAAAACTTGCTCTTCACAAAATCCAGGATCTCCGGGCGGCAGCGATAGTTCTTCTGGAGCTCTCGCACTTGAACGTTCACCGAGCTGAAGGGGTTTTCCTCTCCCTCCTCCAGCCGTTTCATGATCCGGTAGTCCGCGTCGCGGAAGCCGTAGATGGCCTGCTTGGTATCGCCCACGACGAACAGGCTCCCGGCCTGGGCGAGCGAGTTCTCGATCAGGGGAACCAGGTTCTGCCACTGCATGGGGGACGTGTCCTGGAACTCGTCGATCAGAAAGTGGAAGACCCTCTCGCCCAGCCGGAAATAGATGTCGGGGACGATCCCCTGGTCGAGGTAGCCGGACAGCCGCTTGTTGATATCGTCGATGAACACGACGCCCTGCTGACGCTTGACCTGGTCCAGGGTGGTCACGAACGACCGGTAGGCGAGAAGGTAGGGAGTGTAATATCCTCGGGCGTAGAGTCTCCGGTAATCCCTGACCAGCGCCTCGAGGTTTCCCCAGCGGGCGAGGACGCCCTCGCAGGCGGCCTGGCCCTTCGAGCCGGACTGGGGCCTCTTCACGGGTTCCGTCTTGAAGCTGGCCCCGAGGAGGTCCGCGAAGTCCCCGTTCCTGATGGCGGGAAGGATCTTCTTAAAACAGTGTCCCCTCGTCGTTTTTTCCAGTCCGGACTCTTCGATCCGGGTTTCGAGGTCGCGGCCCGCTTCGGCGATACCCTTTTCCAGCCGGGCCCGTTCGCGGTCCAGGTCTTCGACGGCAAGCGGTTTGCTCTGGGCGGACAACTTGCGATACAAAGCGTCGATCTTTTCCCGGACTCTGGGGGCCGGGTCCCAGTCAAAGGCGCTGTCCCCGGCCTGGTTCTTGAGAAGCAGGTCGAGGACCTTTTCAAAGTCCCGCCCTTCCGCGGATTCGGCGTTGATCTTCCTGAGGTAGCGGGAAAAGGCGTAGGTGATGAGCTCCGAGGGCTCGAGGACGATCTCGTAGTCCGGAGAGATGCCCAGGTCCACGGCCGAGGCCTTGAAGACGGCGGCGGTGAAACTGTCGATGGTCTCGACCTGAAAGTCCGAATACCGGGCCAGGATGCGGTCGACGCCTTCCCCGGCCGAGGCCATCAGCTGTTCGGGCGACCCGGAGACGACGGCCTGAATTTCCTCGAGCTTTTTTTTGTCCTCCTCATCCTTCCCGGAATGACACCGCTTGAGCCAGTCCAGAATCCGCTCCTTCATTTCGCGGGCGGCGTTCTTGGTGAAGGTGATGGCCAGGATGTTGGGCAGGTCGTTCCGGCTGATCTTGCCGATCTTGTCGGACAGGAGGAACTGGACGAAGCGGAGGGACAGGGCGTGCGTCTTGCCCGAGCCGGCCGAGGCTTTGAGCAGGACGAATTCGGGAAAGGTCAGGATCGTATCGGGGGTAAGGACGCTTTTCTTCGGGACGGATTGGGGAGGCGTTGATTTCGCTTTTTTCGGCGGCATCGGCGATCTCGGAGGCGGCGGTGCGGAAGCACACCCGCGCTCCCACTATATCCTCAGGCCCGGGGACGGGTCAATCGGCGGCCCGGCCGGCCGATTCACGGGCGAGAACCGCGGCCGGGCCCAAGCGTCATTATGTTGATGCGACTCGCGCGCAACAATCAACGCCATCCGGTGAGGGTGCCATGACACAGCGACTTTCCTGCGATGAATTCGTAAAGCTGGCCATTCAGAAGCTGCGAGACGGCAATTATCGAGGAGTGCATTCCGTATTCAGCGGTTTCAACGAGGCCTTCAAGCTCTATTTCGAGGGTGAAAATCCGGTCCAGGCCACAAACAAAATGGCCGAGGAGGGCAAAATCGTCGTTCGTCCCACCAAGGGCGGCGTGGTGCTCTACCTCCCGGAAGACGCGCCCCAGTCCTCCCGGGGCGAAGAAGCCCTGAAAAAAATGGGCCTTCGCTAACCATAAAGCGCCTCATTACGCGGGATTGTCGGTTCCTCCCCCCAAGGAAGTTTTGACAATTTTCTGCGTCTAATTTATTATCAATGACTATTTTCTATTTAATATATAGGAACAAGAGTCCGCACAAGGAGGCCTCTTCGGATCGCCAATGAATGACCGACAAAAAAACTGCGAAAAAACCCTTTGGGGGCCGGCCCTCCTTCTCATCGGCCTCCTCATATTTCCCTTATTCCTTCGGGGCGAAAACGAGCCCTTGACCCTCGGATCAGCCATCCGGATGGCTCTGGCCAGAAACGAGCTGGCCGGCGAGGCGGAGGCGAGCCTTCAGGCCTCCAAAGCCCTGGTCGTGCAGGCCCGGGCTTACTTTCTTCCGACCCTGACGACCACGGGAACCTACACCCGCCGTCCGTTCGAAGTGGTGCGAAGCATCGGTTCGACACAGGTCACGGTCCAAAACCTGAACGCGCTTTCGGGCGTGGCCCAGCTCAACATGATCATTTTCGACGCCCACAGCTTACCGACCTTGCTCCAAGCCAAGTCGAGCTATGAGGCTCAGAAGTTCGCCTCGGCCGAGAGCAAGCGCCAATTGACATTCGAGGTGAGCAACGCCTACTTGAGCACTCTCGGCATGGAGCAGCTCCTGGTCGCGGCCCAGCACCGTCTGGATTATGCCAAGGAATCCCTGGACGCGGCCAAGGCCCGCTACGCCGCCGGCCTGGTTTCGATCAACGACGTGACTCGGGCCGAGCTCAACTATGCCACCGCGGAAATGGGCATCACCCAAGCCCGGGGCCAGGTCGAAACGACCTACCTCCAGCTGGGATATCTCCTGGACGCGGCCGACCTCATCCGGAATAAGCTGGAGTCTCCGGACGGCCTGCTCCAGTCGGCCGAAACGCCCCCTGGGCCGGCCGACCCGCTGATCGTCTCGGCCCAAACCCGCCGCCTGGACCTCACCTCCCTCCGCTGGCAATCCAAGGCCCAGCAGGCCCTGATGATCGAGCCCTTACTCAAATGGCTGCCGAGCCTGTCCTTCGTGGGCCAATATCGCTATACCAACGAAGCCGGGCTGACCGGCCGCACGACCAACTGGAACGTCGGGTTGACCTTGAGCTGGACGATCTTCGACGGCTTCAGCCGGAACGGGATCTATTCCCAACAGAAGGCCTTATCGACCGTCGCCGACCTCAGCGTCCGGGCCGCCGTCCGCCGGGTCGAGCTCGATGTCCGCGATGCGCTGGTATCGCTCTCCAGCCAGCAGGCCTCTCTCAAACAGGCCAAAGTCGCCCTGGACTACGCCCAGAAGAACGCCGTCGAAATCGCCCAACTCTACCGCCAGGGGCTGAGTTCGGCCCTTCAGGTGGCGGACGCCAATGTCCAGCTCTATGAGGCCGAGGTCCAGTATGTCCGGCAGCGCTACGGATTGGCCATCGCCTACTTGAACCTCGAGGCGGCCCAGGGCCTCGACCCCTTCGGCAAGGAGCCCCAACTGTGAACAAAAGACTTCTTCAATCGGCCATGATCCTATCGGCCCTCGCGGCCCTGCTGGCCGTTTCCTGCAGCAAGGGCGGGGAGACCGCGGGGCCGGGCGCCAAGCGGGGCGGCGGATTCGACCGCTCCAAGATCGCCTTTCCCGTGGATGTGGAACAGGTCAAGCTCAAGTCCCTGGTTTATTCGGTGAACGCGGTCGGGTCGGTCGATGCTTTTGAGACCGTCCAGGTCACCGCTCGTGTTTCGGGTGTCGTCGACCGGGTTCTGTTCTCCGAGGGCAGCCCGGCCGCCTTGGGGCAGGTCCTGGTTGAGATCGAGCCCGAACGTTACAAGCTGTCCGTGGAGGCCGCTCAGGCCGCCCAGGAAAAGGCGGAAGCGGCCAAGGCCGATGCCGTGGCCGGGCTCAAGCGCCGGGAATCGGTCATCAACGAGACTCCCGGCCTTATCCCCGGGGAAGAGCTGGAGACCTGGCGGACCAAAGTGGCCCTGGCCAATTCGGACGTGGCTCTGGCCAAGGCCGCGCTCAACCAGGCCAACCTGAACCTCCACGACGCCTATGTCCGGGCTCCTTTTTATGGAATCCTCCAGTCGCGGACCGTTCAGACCGGCCAGTACGTCCAAACCGGGACGGTCCTGGCCACGCTCGTCCGACGCGACCCCCTGCTCCTCCGGTTCAAGGCTCCCGAGCGCGAGGCCGCTCAAATACGCATCGGGATGAAAGCCCTGTTCAAGGTCCGGGACGACTCCCGGCAGTTCGCCGCCCGGATCGTCCACGTGGCCGCCGCGGCCGATGATGTCACCCGCCTGGTGGCCGTCACCGCCGAAGTCAACGACAACCGGGGGCGGGCCCTCCGGCCGGGGTCGTTCGCCGAAATCACGGTGCCCGTCAGCAGCGAACGACAAGCTCCGGTGATTCCCCAGACTTCGATCCGGGCCAGCGAAAAAGGATTCCTGGCCTTTGTCGTCGCCGGCGACAAAGCCGAGGAGCGTATCCTGACACTGGGCTTGAGGACGGCCGACGGCCAGGTGGAAGTCCTGTCCGGGATCACGCCCGGGGAAATAGTCGTCATCCGCGGCGGAGAGGCCTTGCGCAACGGCGTGCTCGTCCGCGTCTCCGGACCCCAGGGAAAGCCGGCCGTTGCCGCCCGGCCGGACGCGAAGTAACGCGGGATTGAGAGGACTGCCCTCATGAACCTGACCGAAACATGCGTTAAAAAGCCCGTCCTGGCCTGGATGTTGATGGCCGCCACGGTAGTCTTCGGCCTGGTGGCCGCCTCGAGAATCGGGATCAGCCAGTTCCCGGACGTCGATTTCCCCAATATCTCAGTATCGGTCGTCTGGGAGGGGGCCGCTCCCGAAGTCATCGAAAACGACATCGTCGAGCCCCTGGAAGAAGCCTTGGCCCAGGTCGAGGGTCTGCGGACGATCACGTCCTCCTCGCGTATGGGATCGGCCAATATCACCATCGAGCTGGAGCTCGCGCGCAACGTCGACCTGGCCTTGCAGGATGTCCAGACCAAGGTGTCCCAGGCGGCCCGCCGCCTGCCGCGCGACATCGACCCGCCGGTCATCTCCAAGTCCAACCCCGAGGACCAGCCGATCATGATGGTTTCCATGGGCGGGCCTTTCCCCCCCCGGGTGATCAGCGATTACATCCAGTACGGACTGAAGGAAAAACTCCAGACTATCCCCGGCGTGGGCGAGATTTCGTTGATGGGCGTCCAAACCCGCAACGTCCGCGTCTGGCTGGACGCGGCCCAGCTGGATGAAAAAGGCTTGACGGTCAACGACGTGATCCTGGCCCTTCAGCGCGAGCACATCGAGCTCCCGGCCGGCCGGCTGGAGACTCCCGGCCGCGAGATCAACGTCCGCGTCCTGGGCGAAGCCCTGGACCTGGATACTTTTCGGCACATCGTCATCCGCGAGACGAGCGGCTCCCCGATCTACCTCAGCGACGTGGGCATGGTCGAGGACGGGTTCGAGGATATCCGCCGCATGGCCCGCCTCGACGGAGTGCCCGCCCAGGGGATCGGCATTAGGAAGCAGCGCGGGGCCAACGCCGTGGCCGTGGCCGACGCGGCCAAGGAGGCCATCGCCCAATACCAAAAATCCCTGCCCGAGGGCATGGTGGTCAGCGTCGTCTCGGATTCAACGACCTTCATCCGGGACTCGGTCCGGGAGATCCAATTGGAGCTCTTCCTGTCCGTTCTCCTGACCGCGCTCGTATGCTGGATGTTCCTCGGGTCGCTGTCCAGCACCCTCAACGTCATCCTGGCCATCCCCATGTCCTTATTGGGCACGATGGCCATCATCTATTTCCTGGGATTCACCTTCAACACTTTCACCCTGCTCGGGCTGGCCCTGGCGGTGGGCATCGTGGTGGACGACGCCATTATGGTCATGGAGAATATCTTCCGACACCGGGAAGGCGGAAAAAGCCTAGTGGCCGCGGCCCTGGAAGGGACCCATGAGATCGCCTTCGCCGCCCTGGCCGCCACCCTGGCCGTGGTGGCCATCTTCATCCCGGTCATTTTCATCAAGGGCATCATCGGCCGGTTCTTCCTCCAGTTCGGCATCACCCTCTGCCTGGCCGTGCTCCTGTCGTATATCGAGGCCGTGACCCTGGCCCCCGCCCGCTGCTCCCAGTTCCTGAAAACAACCCGCGAAGGCCGCAGCCGCGTGGGACTCCTCGTGGACAACAGCTTCCGCTGGTTGGAACGGACGTACGCCAAAGTCCTCCGCTCGGGTTTGAAAAGGTCCGGCCTGATCCTAGTCCTGGCGGCGGCGCTGTTTATCGTTTCCCTCCTGGTCCTGACTCGGATGCCCTCCGAATTCGTTCCCTCCCAGGACTTGAGCCGTCTGATGATCCGACTCCAGACCGCGGTGGGTTCGGACCTGAGCGAGACGGACAAGCTTATCCAAAAAGCCGAGGCCATTGTTTCCGGACGGCCCGAAGTCACCCAACTCTACGGTTTTATCGGCGGGTTCGGCGGGCAGGTCAACGGCGGAAATCTGTTTGTCTCCCTGGTCCCGCCCAAAGAGCGCAAGCTCAACCAGGCCCAGCTCTCGGCCCAGCTGCGCCGGGATTTGAACAGCATCCCCGGCCTCCGGGCGGTAATTCAGGACTTGTCCCAGCAGGGATTCACCGCCCAGCGCGGTTTTCCCATCGAATTCTCGGTCCGGGGCTCGAACTGGGACCAGCTGGTCTCTCTGAGCCAAGAGCTCATGGCCAAGCTCCGGGACAGCGGCCTGGTGGTCGATTTGGACACCGACTATCAGCTGGGCATGCCCGAGCTGCGCGTCTTTCCCGACCGGGCCATGGCCGCGGACGTGGGCGTGTCCATCGATGACGTGGCCACGAGCCTCAACGCCCTGGTGGGCGGAATTCGAGTGGGAAAATACAGCTCCGGCGGGCGGCGGATCGACGTCCGGCTGAAACTCATGGCCTCCCAGCGGTCCAGGCCGGAGGATATCGCCCGGCTTCAGGTCCGGGGGCGGTCCGGCGCCCTGATCCCGCTGTCTTCGCTCGTCACCACGCAGGAACAGCCCGCTCTTCAAGCCATCACCCGGCGCGACAGGGAGCGGGCCATCTCGATCTATGCCAACGTGGCTCCCGGCCGTTCCCAGAGCGATGCCATCCGCTTCGTCGAAGGCCTGAGCAAGGGTTTACCCCTCGGCAACCGCGTCGTCCTGGGCGGGGCCAGCGTCGCCTTCCGGGAGTCCATGAGCAGCCTGCTGTTCGCCATGATCCTGGGAATCGCCATCGCCTACATGATCCTGGCCTCGCAGTTCAACTCCTTCAAGCATCCGGTGACGATCATCACCATCCTGCCTTTGTCCATCGCCGGCGCGGCCTTCGCCCTGCTCCTGACGGGCCGCAGTCTGAACATTTTCAGCATGATCGGGCTGCTGCTGCTCATGGGCATCGTCAAGAAGAATTCGATCATCCTGGTGGACTACGCCAATAATTTCCGGAACCAGGGATTCAGCGCCAAGGAATCCATGGAAAAGGCCGGCCCCATCCGTCTCAGGCCCATCCTGATGACGGCCGTGGCCACCCTCATGGCCGCCATCCCGCCCGCCCTGGGCCTGGGGTCCGGGTCGGAGGTCCGAACTCCCATGGCTATCGCCGTTATCGGCGGGTTGGTATTGTCCACGGTTCTCAGCCTGCTCGTCGTCCCGGCCTTCTATGTTGTCGTAGACAAGACGGGCCGAAAGAAGAAAAAGAAGAAGGACTGACGGCCCGAAGAACTGGTGCCAAAGAATTGGTGCCAGAGATGCTTTTTCCCTTTTTTTTAAGAACTGGTGCCAGAGATGCTTTTTCCCTATTTTTTAAAAAAGCAACTCTGGCCCTTATTATTTGCCCACACGGCATAGCTCCTGTATCGTGGGCCGCCCCCCAATCGCCCCCCCAATCGCTTATTTCCCCTTCTTCCAGGACTCCATCATCTCCCACCGCTGGACGGCTTCGAGGAACGTGTCGCCGATAAAATCAGCCTTCTTTCGGGCGTAGGCTTTGGCTTTGGCCAGATCGAAATCGAGATAGCCGACGCCGGCTTCCGGGAGGCGCGATGTGGCCCAGGAGGGCAACATGAATGCGCCGGCGTCCGTGCCTGCCCGCGAGATGTTGTCCTTGCCCAGCTTCTCGTACATTTCCTTGTCGATGAGCTCGGGATTGATGTCCATGACCATGGCCGCTTCCTCCATGTCGCCGTGGCCGGACTGCTGGGCCTTGGTCCCGTAGACCTCGTTGACGACGTTGAAGGCGACGGTCCACCAGTCGACGATCATGAAATGGGCCGCGGTCTCCATGTGGAGGCGGGTCATCGCCTTCTTGACCGGGTCGGTGTTGCCGCCGTGGCCGTTGATGATGAGGATGTTGCGGAAACCCGTCCGGACAAGATCCTTGAGGATATCATAGATATACTCCTCGAAGATCTCGGGCCGGATGGTCATCGAGCCTGGGAACTGGGAGATGCTGGCGCCCGTCACGCCGTGGTTGACGGCGGGGGCGACGAGCGCGTTGCACTTGTCCCAGATCAGCTCGGCCGTGTTGAGAGGAATGAAATTATCCGTGCCGATAGGGCAGACGCCGTGCGCTTCGACCGTGCCGATGGGAAGGATGACGCGGTCGGTGACCGACGGAACAATTTGGGCCAGACGCATCCAGGCGAAGTCCTGCACGTTGTGGAACTTCAGGTCCTTGACCTTCTTCTGGGCGAAGGACGGCGCCGCCAGGACCAGGCAAACGCCAAGGACCAAAAGACAGGAATGTCCTTTTTTTCCGCGCATGGTCGAACCTCCTCTTGATCTCCGAATCGATTCAGCGTATCACGCAAGAAAGATATTCCCGGCCGCGAATCAATGTCAAGCCGACTGTATTATTGACCTTTGAATCCGGATCGGGATGACGATAACGAACAGGCCGTTCGGATATGGAGGGACCGAGTTCATCGGATTGAACGCTCTCAGTTTCCATGATATAAGGAATGACGAAATCCCGGCTTAGGAAGAAAAATTCCCAAGCGAGGGGATATGAACTTGAACCGAATACGGCTTGATGGACTCACGACTGTTGGTCCCGCCATCGGAACGATCGCCGCGTCCTTCCTGGCCGTCCTCGTCATCCTGGGCTTCCTCAATTCGGCTCTTGCCGCCCAAGACTCCCCTCCGAATCCATCCCCGCCCCGCCTCAAGCTGACCTTCATCGAACGCATCCGCCAGGAAAGTTCGGATAACGTCGCGAGCCTCGACGATTCGGCCGCCGACAGCTCCGCCTACCTCCGCTTCCGGACGAGCGTCGGCCTCCAGTGGCTCGCATCCCCCAAGGTCGAGTTCGCCGTCAAGCTCACCAATGAAAACCGATATTACATAGCGCCCAAGTCCGACACCAAGCTCAAGAAGAACTGCGATCCCAACGAAGTCTTCTTCGACCAGCTCTACCTCCGCTGGAAGAAGCCGGCCGGCCTCCCCCTGATCCTGACCCTGGGCCGCCAGGATATCCAGCTCGGCGAAGGCTTCATCATCTTCGACGGCGGGCCGCTCGACGGCTCCCGCTCGGCCTATTTCAACGCCGGCCGGCTCGACTGGGCGGCCGGACCCAAGACGACCCTCAGCGCGTTTTATCTGTATCAACCCCGGACCGACAGACTCTTGCCTCTCATCCATGACGTCGGTCAGAACTTGGTCGAGCAGGACGAGGAGGGCTTCGGACTCTACGGGAAGGGGCCCCTCCGCAAGCTCAATTGGGAGGCTTACCTCTTCCGGAAAAATATCCGCGCCGCGGGCCTGCTCCCCGGCTCGGCGATCACGAACATGGGCGGAAGGCTTCAAGTCCCGGTGAGCGGGCGGCTGGCCTTGACGACCGAGGCCGCCTTGCAGTCCGGCTCCTACGGCGCAATCGACCGGTTCGGTTATGGCGGCTATTTCCACCTTGACTTCAAAACCCAAGCCGCGCTCCCCTGGCCGACCGTCCTGACCCTGGGCGGCATCTGTCTCAGCGGCGACGACCTGTCCACCACCGGCCGCACCGAGGCCTGGGACCCGGCCTTCAGCCGCTGGCCCAAGTGGAGCGAATCCCTCATTTATCTCTCCGCCCGCGAAAGCCGGCCCGCTTACTGGTCGAACTTCGTGTCGCTCTACGGAACCCTCGACTTCAGCCTGCGGGACAATCTTCGGCTGCTGCTGACCTGGCATCGCTTGGGAGCCGCCCAAAGAAGCCCGGCCACCGACTTCCTGAGCGGCGCGGGCAAGGATCGGGGGAACCTCTTCCTGGCCCGGCTGAATTTCGACATCAGCCAAAACGTTTCCGGCCATTTCCTTTGGGAGAGCTTCCAGCCGGGCAATTTCTATTTCCGCGGGGCCCAGAGCTTCGCCTGGGTCCGTTTCGAGATCATCTTCCGCTACTGACCGGGCCGGCCGCCCGCCCGGCGACAAAGGAGGCTGGAATGGCGCTCAAAGTCGTAGTGATCGCGGCCTATGTGGCCCTCATCGTCACCATCGCCGTCCTGCGCGGGCGCAAGACGAAATCCTTCTCCGACTTCTTTCTGGGAGGGGGGAAGGTCGGCCCCTGGATGACGGCCTTCACCTACGGCGCGGCCTATTTCTCGGCCGTGATATTCATCGGGTTCGCCGGGAAGGTCGGTTGGGGCTTCGGCTACTCCGGCTTATGGATCGCCGTCGGCAACGCCTTGATCGGAGTCCTGGCCGTCTGGTGGATCATGGGCGAGCGGGTCAAGAGGATGGCGAACGAAATGGGCGTCGCGACCATGGGCGAGTTTCTGGAAAAGCGCTATCGAAGCCCGTTCCTCAAGCTCTTCTCCTCGATCTCCATCTTCGTCTTCTTCATCCCCTACTCGGCGGCCGTCTTCATCGGCCTGTCCTACCTGTTCCAGCTCAACTTCAACACGGCCTACTGGCAAGCCCTGATCTTCATGGGCGTCTTCACGGCCTTCTACATCGTTCTGGGCGGCTATAAGTCCATGACCATGATGGATGTCCTGTTCGGGATCCTGATGCTCATCGGCGGTACGGTCCTGGTCGTGAGCGTCATTTCCAAGACGGGCGGGATCGCCTCGGCGACGGCTCAGCTGCGCGCCATCGATCCCAAGCTGACGGCGGTGGTCGGGCCGCCCGGCTGGTGGCCGCTTTTCGCCCTCTTCTTCCTGACCTCGGTCGCGCCGTTCGGGATGCCCCAGCTCATCCAGAAATTCTACGCCGTCAGGGACCGGCGCTCGATCCGGATCGGCATGGTCATCTCGACCCTGTTCGCGATTGTTCTTTCCTCCGTCGCCTACTTCTCGGGAAGCGTCACCCGCCTCTTCCTCTCGCCCGAGACGGCGCCGGCCGCCTTCGCGAGCGGCCGGCCTGTTTACGACGCCCTGATGCCCGAGATGATGGCCAAGGTCGTCCCCGGTCCGCTCTCCATCTTCATTCTGCTCCTCATCCTGGCCGCTTCGATGTCGACCCTGGCCGCTCTCGTCCTCATCTCCAGCTCGGCCGTCGCCAAGGACTTCTACGCGGGGTTCGTCAATCCCAAGGTCTCGGATAAAACCCTGACGACGATGATGCGGGGACTAAGCGCCCTGTTCGTCGCCTTGTCGGTCGTCTTCGCCTGGCTCCGGCCGGCGACCATCGTCTCCATCCTGGGGATCTCCTGGGGTGCGATCGGCTCGGTCTTCCTGGGTCCGTTCGTCTGGGGGCTGCTGACCAAGCGGGCCAACAAGCTTGGCGCCGTGGCGGGGTCGGTCCTGGCCCTGGCCGTCTGCCTCATCCTTTATTTCAGGGGCATGTCCTCGCCCGAAGCCGGGACGATCGGGATGTCGGTCTCGCTGGCGTCCGTTCCGCTCCTGAGCCTATTCGGCCCCCGGCCCGCTTCGGAACAGAGATAACCTGGGGCGGCCTATAATCAGGCCTCATGTGACGCTCTGATTCTCTAAAGATTTCTTTCCTATGAAGTCATAACTCAGCGTTATCGTATGACTTCCTGGCAGCAAGTGAAGGGTTGCATTCCCCCATATATGCCCCTGGGCTTGACACCATCCACACTGACGACGCCGAGTTGAGAAGCCACCTCAACAATGGCTATTTGGCTCTCAGGCAGTTCAGGACCTGTATATAATTTCTTGGTAGTTGAGCAACCCGCCAGAATCAACGCTGTAAAAAAAAGCGCAATACTCACTGCCGGTCGTATTTTATACATTTCTCCTCCTTATATTCGTATGATAGAAGGCCTTTTCTTCCATGGTTTTCTGGATAGGATTTATCATTTTTCCGCGGCACGCGCGGCGGCCGCTCGGCATGATTACAGGTGGAACTCGATTCCGCCGGCGATTCTGGTTCCCAGGCAAGGGGTATAAAACGTCCCGTGTTCGCTGTAATCCGCGGTTCTCCAGGTTCCCCCTCCTGACCTGTCATGACGTAGTGAATTCGCTCCTCAGAACGAAAAAGGATAAGAGTTTCCTTTTCGGCTGCTCTGGCCGAGGGGACATCATTGGAGCATCTTTGTTCCCATTGACCCATCTAGCCATCCTGAGGAAGCATAAATCGGTCGCCAAAAAATGCAGGTGGGGGTGGAAATTGATCCGGTCCCCGAAGGTCTGAATGACCGCGACGACGCCGGGCGTAAGCGCGCTCCCGGTCACAACCTCGAAATATCGGGTCAGGGCCCGAAGGGCCAAGCGGCAGAGATCTCCCAGGAGCCGGCGTTTGAACTTGAAGAAGACCCGCAGCATCTTGGGGATGGTGAAGACGACCTGGCGATGAGGGACATCCAGAATAAGTGTCTTCCGCATCCACTCGCCCCACGCCTCAATGCGCTTAGCGTGGCAGGAGGGGCAGAACCCCCGGGTGCGGCAGGAGAAAATGACGAACCGCTCCGTACCACAGTCCGGACATCGGATGCGGGCAGCGCTTCGCAGTCCTCATGAAACGGCTTCGGTTCATGAGGGCGAATCCGCAGCGGGGGTTGCCGCAGTCGAAGTAACGCTCCACGACTTCTTTACAGGGTTGAGGGAGAGTTACCGATAACGGCTTTGACTTTTTCCCAGTATTCCGGCTGAGAAGTGAACTGGTCGCAGGCGATGACCGCCCATTTAGCCAGGTCGGTTCCCTGGCGCGGCAAAAGGATGTTGGGAATTCCTAGGGCAATGGATTCGTGCGTCTCCATCTCGGCCTGTCCTTTTCTTCTAGTCTCTGACCGTATCTTCTATTATTTCCGCCTGGGCGTCATATTCTTTGGTTGGAACCCAGCCCAAGGTGGTATAAAATTGTTTTTTCATTTTTTTCTATCATGGTTTCTTCACGTTTTTTATCTTAGTAAAAAAAGTCATCAATGCAACTGTTTTGCCAATCATAAACTAAACAAAAAAAGCCATTCCACGTATATTCAATTTAATGGATTTAACTGACTTGTCAAGATTTCCCGTTTCAGATACCATAACTTTTCAAAGGAGAAACTATGAAGCGTTTAATTTTCATGAGTTTGATGGTGATCATGTCAATTTTGCTCACAGCGGCCAATGAACCGATAAAAAAATCTCCCGGCCTCGCTTCAGACACTTTTTCCGGCCTGAAGTTCCGTTCAGTCGGACCGGCTTACACATCGGGACGCATCGCTGATTTCGCCGTCAATCCCAACAATCACAAGCAATATTTCGTGGCCGTAGCCAGCGGCCATATCTGGAAAACCGACAATGCCGGCATCACCTGGACTCCGGTATTTGAAAATTACGGCGCCTATGCCATCGGCTGCCTGGCCATGGATCCCACCAACCCCAACGTGGTCTGGGCCGGTACCGGCGAAAACAACCACCAGCGCGCCTTGGGTTACGGCGACGGCATTTACAAGACTGTTGACAACGGCAAGACCTGGAAAAACATGGGCTTGAAAAACTCGCGCCAGATCGGCATGATCCTGATCAACCCTAAGAATCCCGATACTGTTTACGTGGCGGCCGAAGGTTCGGTCTGGGGCCCGGGCGGCGACCGCGGCTTGTTTAAAACCATTGACAACGGTTTGAACTGGAAAAAAGTGCTCAATATCAGCGAGAATACCGGCATTAACTGCATGGTCATGGACCCGCGCAATCCCGAACTGATCATTGCCTCTTCCGAGCAGCGCCGGCGTCACGTGCATACTAAAATCAACGGCGGCCCCGAAACCGCCATTCACAAGACCACCGACGGCGGTACAACCTGGAGAAAAATCACCTCTGGCCTGCCCACGGCCGACATGGGCGGCATCGGCCTGGCCATTTCGCCGGCGAATCCCGACGTGGTTTACGCTATCATCGAGGCGGCCAAGGACGAAGGCGGTTTTTTTCGCTCCAACGACCGCGGCGAATCGTGGAGCAAAATGGGCACGCACACAGCCCAGGGTCAGTACTACAATGAGATTTATTGCGATCCGTGCGACGTAAATAAAGTCTATTCGGTGGAAACGGTCTCCCAGGTAACAACCGACGGCGGCAAGACCTGGAATCCCCTGGGTTTGAAACGGAGGCACGTGGACGATCACGCCCTGTGGATCGACTGCCGCGACAGCGAACATTTTATGATCGGCGGCGACGGCGGCATCTATGAAACCTACGATAAAGGCGAAAACTGGCTGTTCAAAAACAATCTGCCGGTCACCCAATTTTACCGCGTGGCCGTGGATGAGTCCCTGCCGTTTTACTACATCTACGGCGGCACCCAGGACAACAACAGCATGGGAGGCCCTTCCCGCAACACCAGCTCCGACGGCGTCACCTCGGACGAGTGGTTCGTCACCTGCGGCGGTGACGGCTTTTTTTCCCAGATCGACCCCAAGGACCCCAACATCGTCTACGCCGAATCGCAGTACGGCAATATTGTCCGCTACGATCGTAATAGTGGCGAAAACTTTTCCATCAAACCCCAGCCCCGCCGGGATGAAAAAACTTATCGCTGGAACTGGAATACGCCGCTGCTGATTAGTCCCCATGCCAATTCCCGGATTTACTGCGCCGCCAACAAGGTTTTCCGCAGCGATGACCGCGGCGACTCCTGGCAGGTGATCAGCGATGACCTGACAGCTCAAATCGACCGCAACACCTGGCCGGTGATGGGCAAATACTGGAGCGCCTACGCGGTGACCAAAGATGTTTCTACATCCCTTTACGGCACCATCATTGCCCTTGACGAATCTCCGCTCAAGGAAGGCTTGCTCTACGCCGGGACGGACGACGGCTTGATCCAGGTGAGCGAAAACGCGGGCAAGCAGTGGCGGAAAATCGACAAGTTCCCCGGCATACCGGCCAATACCTACGTCAGCGACATCCTGCCTTCCCGCTTTGATGAGAATGTCGTGTATGCTTCCTTCGACAACATCCTGCGCGACGATTTCAAGCCCTACCTGCTGAAAAGCAGCGACAAGGGCAAAACCTGGGTTTCGATCAGCACCAATCTGCCGGCCAATGGTACCGTGCACACCATCGCCCAGGACCACGTCAATCCCGATCTGCTGTTCGCCGGTACCGAGTTCGGCGTGTTTTTCACCCCCAACAACGGCGGTGAATGGATTCAATTGAAAGCCGGTATCCCGACCATCGCGGTCAAGGACATCGTCATCCAGCGCCGGGAAAACGACCTGGTGCTGGCCACATTCGGCCGCGGCTTCTACGTCCTGGACGATTACACGCCGTTGCGCCATTTTAAAGCCGATTCGCTGAAAAAGGAGTTCCAGCTGTTCCCGGTCAAGGACGCCTGGATGTTCGTGCAGACTTCCATGAAATACGGCCAGGGCGCCACCTATTTCACCGCCCCCAATCCCGATTATGGCGCCGTTTTCACCTACTATTTGCAGGAAACATACCAAACCCGGAAACAAGCCCGCCAGAAAAAAGACAAAGAACTTTTCGATAAAAGCAAAACGATCCCCAATCCCAGTATGGAAGAATTGCACCAGGAGGACATGGAAATTGCTCCTTATCTGCTTTTTACCATCAGCGATGCGGCAGGCAACGTTATCCGCGAACTGCGCACCCAGCCAAGCAAGGGTGTCAATCGCCTGAACTGGGATTTGAGTTATCTTTCACCTTTCCCGGTCAAAACCGAAAGCAAATTCAACCCTCTGGCCAAGGACGAGGCCGGCCTGATGGTCATGCCCGGAAAATACAGAGTGACTGTAGCCAAGGTCATCGACAACAAAGTCATCACTTTGGCCGAAAACCAGGAATTCGCGGCCAAGGTCATAGCCAACACCACACTGCCGGCTCCCGACCGCCAGGCCCTGGTGCAATTCCAGCGCCAGGTGGCCGAGCTGACCCGCGTTCTGCAGGGCAGCATGGAATTGACCGGCGAATTGAAAGCCAAGTTGCTGCGCATCAAACAGACATTGGTATCCATGCCCAAAGGCGCCGCCACCCTGATGGACCAGGCAACGGCCATGGAAAAAGAACTGGACGATATCATCTATCTCATCCGCGGCCTTGAGCCCAAAGCCAGTAAAGAGGAAATCCCCCCGACCCATATGCCGCTTTGGTCGCGACTATCCACTATCATATACAACCAGTTCGGCTCCACCGCCAACCCCGGCACAAACCAAACCGACGGCTACAAAATCGTCAAGGAAGAAATCGCCCCGCTGCTGCTCAGACTCAAAAAAATCGCCAATGAAAATCTGCCCAAGCTGGAAAAGGAATTGGATGCGGTCCAAGCCCCCTGGACACCGGGAAGATTATTAGAATTAAAAGAGTAAATATCCCCGCGGCAAGCCGCGGGGATATTTACTGACTAACGACAAACCACATCCAATTTCCTTCTAGTGCTTACAGAAGCGTTTATGGCCCCCGAAAGTGCATTGTAAGGGAAAAAAGACAATGAAACGGAAACTATCTTGCTGATTAATAAATGAATAACGTGGGCCGCCCCCAATCTCTTAACTTGGGCCGCCCCCAATCTCTTCCAATCTCTTACCCAATCTCTTACTGGATGTATCTCTTCTGGGTAGGCGGCCTTGTCCTCCTCTATTTTCTTTGCTCCTGGTATGCCCGGTTTAAAGCGCAGAAAGCGCCGGATTCCATCTGGCGGATGTTTTAGACCTCAAAGACGGAAGGGAAATCAGCGCACCACGCGACTGAATTCTCTTGGATTCAGATCGTGTCCCCCTAACTTCCCGAGAATAGACTAGCCTCCCAACCGTCTTATCTCAAGACACAAGACAGTAAATCATCAAGCACTTGACAATAGTATCTATAGTGATATCATGAATAAGGATGCTATAGACGCCATCCTAAGGAAAATAAGGCGCAATCCCAAGAATGTGTGCTTTAAAGATTTGCGCAGAGTCTGTGATCATTACTTCGGACCGCCCCGACAGCATGGAGGCAGTCACCGGATCTATAAGACACCCTGGCTGGGAGACCCGAGAATCAACATTCAAAATGATAAAGGCATGGCTAAAGCCTATCAGGTGAATCAAGTGCTGACGGCAATTGATAGATTGGAGGCCAAGAATGAGCCGGAGAAGTGACCGGTATACATATCGAATCACCTGGTCTGAAGACGACCATGAATTTGCCGGGTTGTGCATCGAATTTCCGAGCCTCAGCTGGCTGGCCAAGACTCCCGAGGCCGCCCTTAATGGAATCCGCAGGGTTGTAAACAAAGCGGTCCAAGATATGGAGACCAATGGAGAGTCACCTCCCGATCCTTTCTCTAGAAAACGGTACAGTGGAAAATTCGTCGTCAGAATTCCCTCGGAAGTCCACCGCGCTCTGGCCATCAAAGCCGCAGAGGAGGGAATCAGCCTCAACCGGCTCGTCAGTTCCAAACTGACTTGCCCATAAGAGAAGCATACAATCAACAGGGCTGCCAGGGACATATATCCAATGAGGAAGCGATTAAAAAAAGAAAAAAAGATCTTGCGCGCTCTGCAAGCCACACAAAATGGGAAAGGCATTGCGCTGGAAGGCAACGGATTTCGACAGGCTGGCAAACGACGAAAGGGAAATCCGGAAAGCTTTGCGCCAAGCGGGCTAAGTTTTAAGAATAGAGAATCGCCCACAAGTATTTCGCCTTGCGGTGTCCTCTGAATTTCGTCTCAGAGAACTGAGAAGGATAAGAGTTTCCTTTTCGGCTGCGCCGGCCGCGCGGAAATAAAAACGCTGATCTTTCCGAAGCCCATCGTCATGGATGATAGGTTACGAAAACATGGGAAGTCAAGACGAGTCGGGGTTCTATTACGTTCCTTAGGGCGATGGCCGGATTCTTTCCTCTCCTTGAAGCGGCAGATCATCCGGATTAGAATTCAATGGAGATGACGATCGGAGCTTGCCTCCCATGACATCGGAACAGCATTCATATGATGAGCTGGCATACTATACCCTCGCGCATCCTAATCAGTCATTTATTCATCAGCACATCGTCGACGCCTTCGCCGCTCAGCATGCGGATGAGAAGACAAAGCCGATCGCCCTGGTTTTTGCCCTTGCCGGACTGTACCTGTATCTGGAGAAGGACTATACAGGCAAGCGCGTTCAACAGGCGCATATGCGGATGGGCCGGAAGAAAAAGGACTGGCCGGTTATCGATCTGCCGGAACATCGTGGGGCCGTGACCGTCTCCGATGTCCTGGCCGCGCGGCCGGGAGCGGAAAGGGATTCAATGATCCGGGCCTGGTGCGCCTCAGTTTGGGAAGCGTACAAACAGAGTCATGAGAGGATCGCGGCTCTCGTCCGGTTGTGGCTTGAATAATGGGGTGCGCTGGATTTTTCTCATACTCTTCTGTACACTGGCACGGGATTTATTATTGGGAGGAGGATTCGACATGTTGAGAACCGCGCGGTCCCTGGGACCGGCCGTACCTGTACTCGCGTTAATGCTGGCTTCGGCGTGCGCTCTGGCTCCTATTTCCAGCAACTTTACCGGACGATCGTTGGGCAGCGGCAAGGTCGGTCTGGACGGAGGCGCGGTCGCCGCCGGGTCGGGCATGTTCGCCGCTCGACTGGCGATTGGCCTCGGGCCGGATATGGACCTCGGCGCCCAGTACGACACCTTGAGCGCCGGCCTCTTCGCGAAATATTCGTTCATCAACAACAGGGACAGCGGCTTCTCGCTGGCGGGATTCGCCGGCGCCGGCAAGGCCATCAACGGCCATTACATCTACGCCGGGCCGGCCTTGAGCATCAAAGCCGGCATGTTCGAGCCGTATTTCGTCGGCCGCATCAATTGGGTCCATTACGGTGAAAACAAGACGTCGTCGGGGTTCGACATCACCGCGGGCGACTATTCCTACCTTCAATTCACCGCCGGATCCGTCTTGTGGTTCTCCCGGGCCGTCGGGATCAACGCCGAGTTCAGCTACTTCTCCGGGACGACGGGTTCCACCC
>Ga0315297_10000701_pt1 | contig 19747 bp, 17 predicted proteins | sample YL17G15_0_MG_FD_203628 | JGI IMG/M metagenome (GOLD analysis project Ga0315297, IMG submission 203628) | Sediment microbial communities from Yellowstone Lake, YNP, Wyoming, USA - YL17G15_0 | ecosystem: Environmental > Aquatic > Freshwater > Lake > Sediment | place: USA: Wyoming | collected... | reverse complement strand
TATAAATATCATGGACGAATAAAGGCGATAGCTGACGGCGCACGAGAGAATGGTTTAAAGTTTTAAAAATATGACCGAAGATAAAAAAACAATTAAAAAAACAGCAAAAGAACCCACTCCTGGCACAAAGCGCAGACAAGCATGGTCGCCACAATCTAAAAGTTCGAGCGGGGAAAAACCGGAATTTGAACAAAAACTTTTAGATGTCAGAAGAACCGCTAGAATGGTAGCAGGCGGCAGACGTTTCAGCTTTAGGGCGGTTTTAGTCATAGGCAATAAGCAAGGCAAAGTTGGCGTTGGAATAGCAAAAGGAGCCGACGTTACACTCGCGGTTGATAAAGCCACCAAACAAGCAAAAAAACATCTGATTAGCATTCCACTGACGGAAAATAAATCAGTTCTCTATCCGGTTAATGCAAAGTATGGCGCTGCGCTGGTTTTATTAAAACCAGCAGCAAAAGGACGAGGCATTATAGCCGGAGGAACAATTCGAGTAATTTGTGTTTTAGCTGGAATTGAAAATATAACTGCAAAAATTATTGGAAGAACAAATAACAAATTGAATAATGCCAGGGCAACGATTAAGGCATTGGAACAATTTGCATCATAATGCAATTAAATGAATTGGCGCCACAATATAAGCCCAAGAGAAAAAAACGCATTGGCCGAGGAGGCAAGCGCGGAACTTATTGCGGTAAAGGCAATAAAGGACAAAATTCGCGAGCAGGAGCAAAAATCAGGCCAGCAATCAGAGATATGATTAAAAAAATCCCCAAAAAAAGAGGATGCGGATTTAAACCGTTTAAAAAAAGAATTGAAATTATCAATCTAAAAGACTTGAATCGACATTTTTCATCGGGTGACAAAATTACCCCAAAAATATTATTAGACAAGGGATTAATCACTCTGCCTGCCAGCCAAAATAACAAGGCACGAAACAAAATGCCAGAGGTAAAAATTTTAGGAGCAGGAAAAATAACTAAAAAACTAATTGTTGAAGGATGCGCAATGTCTGAATCAGTTAAAAAAATAATTAACAAAGAATAATATGATATTGTGGAAAAAAATAAAACTTTTATTTACGGTTAAGGAGTTAAGAAATAAAGTCTTGTTTGTGTTGGCAATGTTCGGAATTTTTAGAGTTATTGCGAATATTCCCGTCCCCGGCATTGATATGGGAACGTTAAAATCTTTTTTCGAACAAAACCAGCTTTTTGGTTTAATTAATGTTTTTACAGGCGGAACAATGAGCCACCTTTCAATAGCTATGCTTGGTCTTGGTCCTTACATCACCGCAACAATAATTTTGCAACTTTTAACAATGATTTTTCCGCAACTCAAGGAAATGTATCACGAGTCGGGATCGGAAGGCAAAAGAAAATTCAACCAATATGGTCGCCTGCTCACTGTTCCTTTGGCAGCTCTTCAGGCATATGCCATGATGGGCCTGCTTCGAGGCCAAGGAGTAATTTCTATTCTATCGTCATTTTCTTTCATAACAGCGATTATAATTATTACCGGAGGCGCAATGTTTTTAATGTGGATAGGAGAATTAATTTCCGAAAAAGGAATCGGCAATGGTGTTTCTCTGCTAATTTTTGCCGGCATTATTGCTCGTTTTCCAGCGTCTATCAGAGAAACCATGCTAACTTTTAATGTTTCCCAAATCCCCGCCTATCTTGCGTTCATCATAGCGTCTTTAATAGTAATTGTTGGGGTGGTTATTATCAGCGAAGGACAAAGAAATATTCCCATAGCTTATGCAAAAAGAATAAAAGGCAGAAGAGTGTATGGCGGCGTGGCGACTCATTTGCCCTTACGAGTTAATCAGGCTGGCGTTATCCCGATTATCTTTGCTTTATCAATAATGCTTTTTCCGGGCATGATTGCCAGCTTTCTTTCCCAGGTCCCAAATCATTTTATAGCAACCTTGGCTCAAGGATTTGGCAATATTTTCAAAAATCAAGTTTTTTATGCTGTAACCTATTTTATTCTGGTGGTTCTTTTTACTTATTTTTATACTGCAATTACTTTTGATCCAAAGGCAATTGCTGAAAATGTTCAAAAACAAGGGGGTTTTGTGCCTGGAGTAAGACCAGGACCAAATACCGCAACTTTCTTCAGTAAAATTTTAAATAGAATTACGTTAGTCGGCGCGCTGTTTTTGGGCTTAATCGCTGTTTTGCCTCTAACTATTAGTAGCGCAACCGGCATTACAGCTATGACCGTAGGAGGAACTGCGGTTTTAATCGTTGTAAGCGTAGTGCTAGAAACAATGAAACAAGTAGAATCCCAATTAACCATGAGGGATTATGAGGGATTCTAGGAGAAAACATGAAAAAAGGTCGAAAAAAATTAGTTCTTATTATAATTGGTCCACCGGGAGCCGGTAAGGGCACACAGGCAGAACTAGTGGCCGAGAAGTTGGATTTGTATTATTTTGAAACCGCACGTATTTTGGAAGAAAGCTGGGCAAGTGCAAAAAAAGAAGATTATATATTAGTGAATGGCAAAAAATTCTTTTTACTTGGCGAAAAAAAACTATTTGATGATGGAATTTTGTGTAGTCCGCCATTTGTAAGTTTTGTGGTAAGAAAGAAAATAAAAGAACTATCCAAGCAAAACAAAAATTTAGTTCTAGCTGGATCTCCGCGAACACTACCTGAAGGCAAAGAAATAATGCCTTTAGTAATAAAGCTTTATGGGATTGAAAATATTTTAGTCCTGGAGCTTAAGATAAACGATAAAGAATCAATTTGGCGGAATACCAAAAGAAAGATTTGTTCAAAATGCAGATATCCCCTGCCCTTTACTCAAGAAACTAAAAACCTAACAGAATGTCCAAAATGCGGTGGAAAATTTGTTACGAGAACCCTAGATAAAAAAGACGTTATCAAAGTACGCCTAAGACAGTACAAAGAAAGAACTTATCCCTTATTTAAATATTTCAAAGAAATAGGTGTTACTATTAAGCAAATCAATGGCGAACAATCCATTGAAAATGTTTTCAAAGATATTTTAAAAGCGATAAATAATGATTAAAATTTATAGCGAACAGGAAATAGAAATAATGCGCCAGGGAGGAAAAATGTTGGCGGACATAATGAAAAAACTAAAGAAAGAAACCAAGCCCGGCGTAACAACAAATTATCTAAACAAGGTCGCCAAAGACCTTGTTTTTTCCGCTCGTATTAACCCATCTTTTTTAGGATTTAATGGTTATCCCACAGTTCTTTGCACATCGATTAATGAAGAAATTGTTCATGCCGTTCCTTCCAAGAGAATATTAAAAAATGGCGAAATTTTGAGTTTGGACTTGGGAGTAAAATACAAAAATTATCATACTGATATGGCGATTACAATTCCAGTTGGAAAGGTTGATAAAAAAACTAAAAAATTAATAAAAGTAACCAAAAAAGCCTTAGAGCTCGGAATCGAACAAGTAAAAGCAGGAAACTATCTAGGCGATATTGGTTACGCAATCCAAGAATACGTGGAAAAAAACGGCTTTAACGTTGTTCGAGAATTAGTTGGTCATGGAGTTGGAAAAAAAGTTCATGAAGATCCTCAAATTCCCAATTATGGAAAGAAAGGTACTGGCATCGAGCTTGTCGAAGGGATGGTCTTGGCAATTGAACCAATGATAACCATCGGCGATTGGCGTATTAAAAAATGCGATGATGGCTTTGGTTATAAAACTGCCGACAACAATCTGTCCTGCCACTTCGAACACACTATCGCCATTACCAAAAAAGGACCAGAGATATTAACAAGATTTTAATTTTAAATTATAAATTTATATGAAACTTATTTTTAAAATTTTAAAAAGCGAACAAAAAGGAGCAGTGCCTGTGGAGGTGATTTTGAAGCGGAATGCACAGGTTATTTGCAAAGAAACAGTGGAAAATCCAGAAAAAATATTGGAAGGACTTGACAAAATTTTAAAAAGGAGTAAAATAAGTATCACGGATATAAAAAGTATAAATATTGACAATCTAAACCAAAATAGATATACTTCTTATAGAATCGCTAAAAGCATTAAAAAAGCTTTAAAATTTGCTTTAAGGTTTTAAAAGCTAAATTAAAACCATTTTAAACCTTTTCTGGTAGCAATTTAATATCTTTGAAGTTGTAGCCCTAATTTTATTTAAAGAGGGAAAGTTAGGGTATTTTTAACTATTATATTAATAATATATTTATATATATTATAATGATAAAAATTTTTTCAAAATATCCTAAAAACTCATATCCCCTACCAAACCTAGTTGACATCCAGCTGGCTAGTTATCAATGGTTTCTTAAAACTGGCCTCAAAGAACTTTTTGACGAAATATCTCCTGTAAAAGACTATAGCGGAAAAGATCTGGAATTAAGTTTTGAAAAATATTCCTTGGATGAACCAAAATGCAATGAAACGGAAGCAAAAAAATATGGCCTTTCATATGAAGCTGCCCTTCGCGCCAAAATAAAATTGAATAACAAAAAAACAAAAGAAATAAAAGAGCAGGAAATCTTCCTAACAGATTTCCCGCTTATGACACCCCGTGGAACGTTTATAGTAAACGGAGTTGAAAGAGTTGTAGTCTCTCAACTTATCAGATCCCCGGGTGTCTTTTTTTCTTCTACTTATGTTCGGGGTAAAAAATTGCACGGAGCAAAAGTTATCCCTAATAGAGGAGCCTGGCTTGAATTAGAAACTGATATAAGCGGGGTAATTTCAGTAAAAATTGACCGAAAAAGAAAGATTCCAATAACTGCCTTAATGCGCGCTTTTGGCATAGAAAAAAATGAAGAAATACTGGCCTATTTCAAAGATATTGATACTAATCCAAATGTAAAATACATTGAAGAAACCCTTAAAAGAGATCCTTCAAAAAATCAAGCCGAGGGATTAATCGAGGTTTATAAGAGAATAAGGCCGGGAGATTTGGCGGTTGTTGATAATGCGAAACAATTAATTGAAAATATGTTTTTTAATTTCGACAGATACGATTTAGCTGAAGTCGGCAGATTCAAATTAAATCAACGGCTGGAAATGAAAACGCCTTTTGACATAGAACATCGGGTTTTACGGCCCATTGATTTAATCCAAATAGTTAAAGAAGTTATAAAGCTCAATAATGACCCCGACGCAACAGGTGATGACATAGACCATTTAGGAAACCGAAGGGTAAGACCAATGGGAGAACTTCTGCAAAATAAATTAAGAATTGGATTTGTTAGAATGGAACGCATTATCAAAGACAGAATGTCAACATTGGATATTTATACTCTTACCGCAGCCCAACTTATAAACTCAAGGCCGCTCATGGCAACGGTTAAAGAATTCTTTACGTCCTCCCAGCTTTCTCAATTTATGGATCAGGTTAATCCATTGGCAGAGCTTGAACATAAACGGCGCCTTTCGGCAATGGGACCTGGCGGCTTGGCAAAAGAAAGGGCGGGCTTTGAAGTAAGAGACGTTCACGCAAGCCATTATGGACGAATCTGCCCAATTCAAACTCCGGAAGGACCAAATATTGGATTGGTTGGCCATTTGGCAAGTTACGCACGGCTTAATCAATATGGTTTTATTGAAACTCCTTATCGAAAAGTTAAAAACGGCAAAGTAACCAAAGAAATAATTTATTTAGACGCCAGTGAAGAACAAAAATATATAATTGCCCATGCCGGCGAACCACTGGATAAAAATAATCGATTTGTAAACAATAAAGTTGAAGCAAGAATAAAAAGCGAGCCTGGCGTAGCCTTTAAAAATAAAATTGATTTGTTAGACATATCTCCTTACCAATGCGTTAGTATAGCAACAGCCTTAATCCCGTTTCTAGAACAAGACGATGCTAACCGAGCTTTGATGGGTTCAAACATGCAGCGTCAAGCCGTTTCATTGGTAAAGCCGGAAGCGCCCTTGGTTGGAACCGGAATAGAAAAACGAGCCGCTCAAGATTCCGGACAAGTTATGCTGTCTTATGCCGATGGAAAGGTTGTTGAAGCAGATGCGGATCATGTTGTAATTAAACATAATAAAAAAATCAAAGTGGAAGACCTGAGCTTAAAAGAACAAATAAGCCTCATGGCCACAAATAAAAAATCCGATAAAAAATTAGGAGGCATAGTAGAACTTAGTCCTGATTTCACTACTACGACCTATAGGCTTCATAGTTTTGTTAGAAGCAATCAATATACCTGCATAAACCAGAAACCAGTAGTCAATAAAAATCAAACCGTTAAAAAGGGAGATGTTTTGGCCGATGGCGCCTCTATAGAAAATGGCGAGCTGGCTTTAGGACAAAATATTCTTGCTGCTTTTTTGCCCTGGTTTGGCGCTAATTTTGAAGATGCAATCATCATTTCCGAAAGTTCGGTAAAAAATGACCGTTTTAGTTCTATTCATATTGAAGAATTTTCTTGCGACATAAGGGATACAAAACTTGGACCAGAAATTACTACTCCCGATATTCCTAATGTCGGAGAAGAAAGATTAAAAGACCTGGACGAAGAAGGTATTATAAGAGTAGGCGCCGAAGTAGAGCCGGGAGATATTTTAGTTGGTAAAATTTCTCCCAAAGGAGAAACCGACCTTGCTCCCGAAGAAAGATTACTTAGGGCAATTTTTGGAGAAAAAGCCCGAGAAGTGAAAGATTCATCTCTAACTCTTCCTCATGGTAAGCGCGGTAGGATTATCGGAATAAAAATATTCTCGAGAGACAAAGGAGACAAACTTCCTGCAGGGGTAATAAAAACAATTCAGGTAGAGGTTGCGCAATTTCGAAAAGTTTCGGTTGGAGATAAATTGGCTGGCCGACATGGCAATAAAGGCGTTATCTCAAAAATAGCGCCCGATGAAGATATGCCCTATCTAGAAGATGGCACGCCGGTAGACATTATTCTAAATCCCTTAGGCGTTGCTTCGCGAATGAATATCGGTCAAATATCAGAAACACATTTGGGCTGGGCAGCAAAACGCTTGGGCTATAAGGCCTATAGCCCGCCTTTCTCTGGGGTAACCGAGAAAGAAATAAGAAAAGAATTACTAAAAGCAGGGCTTCCCGAAGATGGCAAAGTAGTTCTCTATGACGGCAAAACCGGAGAACCCTTTATGCAAAAAGTGACAGTCGGCTATATTTATATGATGAAGCTTATTCATCTTGTTGAAGACAAAATTCACATGCGATCCATTGGCCCTTATTCTTTAATCACTCAGCAGCCGCTTGGCGGAAAAGCTCAATTTGGCGGACAAAGATTCGGAGAAATGGAGGTCTGGGCTCTTGAAGGATACGGCGCTGCTCATGCTCTTCAGGAAATGCTGACTATAAAATCCGACGACATTATGGGAAGAGCAAATGCTTATGACGCAATTATAAAAGGCAATCCAATAAAAGGACCGGATGTTCCAGCCTCATTTCATGTTTTAATCAATGAATTAAAATCATTAGGATTTTCAGTAAATTTAATCAAAAGAAAACCTTCAGAAAATGAAGAAAAAAAATAATTATGGACAGAGAAACTAAAAAATTAGACGAATTCGACGCAATTCAACTTAAGCTAGCCAGTCCGGAAGAAATACTAAGATGGTCTTATGGCGAAGTAACCAAACCCGAGACTATAAATTATCGAACCCAGAGAGCAGAAAAAGATGGTTTATTTTGCGAAAGAATCTTCGGCCCCGAGAAAGATTGGGAGTGTTATTGCGGCAAATACAAACGCATACGCTATAAAGGAATCGTCTGCGACAGATGCGGCGTTGAAGTTACCAAATCGTCTGTGCGAAGAGAACGCATGGGACATATTAAATTGGCGGTACCGGTTTCTCATATCTGGTTTTTGCGAGGAGTGCCCTCGAAAATGGGTCTGTTTTTTGATATGTCATTCCAAAGCCTGGAAAAGGTTATCTATTTTGGCGCCTATATTGTTACCGACGTGGATGAAAAAGAAAGAACAAAAACTCTAACTGAAATCGATAAAGAATACAAAACAAAATTTAAAAATGCTCACGACCAAAAAGAAAAAGATGCGCTTAAATCACTGAGAAATAAAACCGTGGAAGAAATTAAACGACTTCATAAATATCAGGTCTTGCCTGAACTTTCTTATCAAAACATGAGCATGCAATATGGCCATATTTTCGAAGCCAATATCGGAGCCGAGGCATTAAGAAATTTGCTAAAAGAGGTTAATCTTGAACAAATGGCAAAAGAGCTCGAGGAAAAAGCTAAAAAAACATCAACGTCACTCAAAAGAAAGGCCTTGCGGCAATTAAGACTGGTAAAACGAATGCTTAGTTCCGGAATTCGTCCGGAATGGATGTTTATAACAATGCTTCCGGTTATGCCTCCGGAGCTTCGTCCTATGGTTCAGCTTGATGGCGGAAGATTTGCAACTTCTGACGTGAATGACCTTTATCGCCGAGTTATTAATCGCAATAATAGATTAAAAAGATTAATGGAGCTTAATGCCCCCGAAGTGATTACCAGAAATGAAAAAAGAATGCTTCAAGAAGCGGTTGATGCCCTAATTGATAATTCGGCAAGGCGCGGTCAGGGCGTAGTAGTTGCTTCCACAGGACAAAAAAGGCAACTTAAATCATTGGCTGACCTGCTAAAGGGCAAACAAGGAAGATTCAGGCAAAACCTTTTGGGCAAAAGAGTTGATTATTCAGGGCGTTCCGTAATCGTAGTGGGTCCGGAATTGAAACTTCATCAATGCGGCCTTCCGAAAAAAATGGCGCTTGAGTTATTCAAGCCCTTTGTTATCAGAAAATTGATTAAAAATGAAATCGCTTTCAATATTCGCGGAGCCGGAAGATTGATCGAGCAAGGAACCGATGAAGTATGGGCAATGCTGGAAGAAGTTATTCAAGACAGATATATTCTTTTAAATCGCGCCCCAACTCTTCATCGGTTGGGAGTTCAGGCATTCAAACCAATATTAATCGAGGGTTATGCCATTAAAATACACCCAATGGTATGCTCGGCATTTAATGCCGACTTTGACGGCGACCAAATGGCTGTTCATGTGCCGCTATCAGACGAGGCCCAAAAAGAAGCTCGGGAAATCATGCTTTCTTCCAAAAATTTATTTAAGCCAGCCACTGGCGAATCAATTGTGGTTCCGACTAAAGATATAGTTTTGGGATGTTATTTTATGAGTAAAATTACCGACAAAGCAAAAGGAGAAGGAAAAATATTCGCCGATTCTAAAGAAGCAATTTTGGCCTACCAACTTAATATTGTGGATCTTAAAGCTAAAATTAAATTAAGATTAAATAACGAATTAATTGACACTAACGTAGGACGTATTTTATTTAATGATATTTTGCCGGAAAAATTTGAATTTATAAATAAAGAACTTAACCGAAAATGCTTGGGAACGTTAATTGATAATATAATAAATAAATATGGACAAGCAGTCGCAGTAGAAACTCTGGATAAAATAAAAAGCTTGGGATTCTATTTCGCAACAAGGTCCGGAATCAGTATAGCTCTAAGCGACTTAGCTGTTCCTAAAGAAAAAACGCAGCTTTTAGCCGAAGCGGAAAAAGAAGAAGATGAAATTCGAAAACAATATCAAGAAGGATTTCTTACTAAACAAGAAAGACGCGTCCGCATTATTGAAATCTGGGACAAAACTAAAAGAAAATTAGCGGATCTGGTTCCTCTTTCTTTAGATCCCGATGGGCCGATTTATCCCATATTTGATTCTGGTTCTCGAGGCTCTTGGGCGCAACCTGTTCAAATAATTGGCATGAAAGGATTGGTAACAAATCCATCCGGAGAAATAATTGAATTGCCCGTAAAAAGCAGCTTTAAAGAAGGATTTAATGTGCTGGAATACTTTATTTCTACCCATGGAGCGCGAAAAGGTACGTCCGATACTGCCCTACGCACAGCAACAGCCGGTTATCTCACAAGGCGGCTGGTAGACGTTGCTCAAGACGTAATAATTCAAGAAGAAGACTGTGGCGACAAAGAAGGAATTACGACATGCAGAGAAGACACAAAAGACCTGGGAATTCCTTTTGCCAATAGATTATTTGGACGCGTTCCCGCAGAAAATATTTATGAACCAAAAACAAAAAAATTACTGATTAAAAAAGGCGAGGTTATCGATAAAGTAATTGCAAAGAAAATAGATGAAACTGACCTGGATAAAATTAAAATTCGTTCTGTATTAAAATGCAAAACCAGATTTGGCCTTTGTCAAAAATGTTATGGCTATGATCTTGGAAAAAATAAGCTTATAGAATTAGGAGAAGCCATTGGGATTGTTACGGCTCAAGCTATTGGCGAACCGGGCACTCAGCTGACGATGAGAACATTTCATACGGGCGGCATTGCTGGTGACCTGGATATTACCCAGGGCCTTCCAAGAATTGAAGAAATTTTTGAATCCCGACCGCCGAGAAACAAGGCAAATCTTGCCCTAGACAACGGAAAGGTTATAGAGATAAAAGAAAAAGGCAAGCAAAATATCGTTAAAATTGAATTTAGCGAAATAGATTTGAAAGGTAAGACCAAACAGAAAAAACATAAGGAATATAAAGAATATATTATACCTCCTCGAGTCAATATATTGGTTAAAAAAGGAGACTTGATAACTAAAGGACAACCAATTTGCGAAGGTCCGATTGATTTAAAAGAACTCTTTAATCTTGCTGGCGAAGAAATTGTGCAAAGATATATTGTAAAGGAAATTCAAAGCATTTACTCTTCTCAAGGCGGAGGGTTGCACGATAAACACATTGAAGTGATTATTAAACAAATGTTCGCGCGCGTAAGAGTAATAAATCCAGGCAACACAGGACTGTTGCCCGGAGTAGTTACTGAAAAAGATAGAGTTCTCGAAGAAAATGACCGAGCGAAACAGAAAGGAAAGCAACCAGCCACCTACCAACAACTTCTACTGGGCATAACTAAAGTTTCTTTAACTACCGAAAGCTTCTTGTCTGCTGCATCTTTTCAGGAAACGGTTCGAGTTCTTATAAATGCAGCTATTGAAGGAAAGATTGATACCCTTCGCGGATTAAAAGAGAATGTGATGATTGGGAAACTGATACCGGCGGGCACAGGATTTAAGAAAAAAAACCTCAAGCCATTTCGGTTAAATCATAAAGACCTAGAAAAAAAATAAAAGCTAAAATTATTATATAAAATAGCTCCGACGTTACGTCGGAGCTATTTTATATTTTTATAAAGTTTATGGTATAATAAAAAGCATGAGAGAACGCAAGCCCGAAAAGACAAAAAAACGATTCAAGCCAAAACCAGAAGAAAATAAAAAAGAACTTCTGAATCTAGACCCCGAAACCAAACGAGGGATTGTAGCTGTAGTTCTATTTACCTTGGCTATTTTACTTATTCTAAGCTTTCAAGAGCTAGCAGGAAGATTTGGAGTAGGTTTTCGCGAATATGCCGGACTGCTACTTGGCAAAGGAGCGTGCCTGGTTCCCCTCGTATTGATTATCGCTGGTTTTATAATTTTAAAATATATTCATAAAAATATTTATTTTCCGGTTGCTCTTGGCTCAATTATTTTTATTTTTGGATTTTTGAGTTTAATACATACTCTCTTTCCAGACGAAAAAAGAGGCGGCTATGTTGGTTATATTATTAGCTGGCCATTTTTGTACCTACTTGGCAAATGGGCTTCGTTTATTGTTTTTTTAGCTCTGATTTTAATTTCGATTCTTATAACTTTTAATATTCCTCTTAGAAAAAGCAGGGAAGAAAAAGAAAAAAATCCAGAATATCCCGATGAATTTGAGGAGGAAGCGCCGCATGGCCTCGGTAATTTTCTAAAAAAAGTCCTGCCAAAACCAAAATTCAAAATTAAGTCCCTAAACCAACAAGAAAAAAATCCTGATTTTCAGCCGGAAAAACAATTGATAACCTCCCTGTCGCATCCACCTATATCTGATTATAAGTTTCCACCTCTTGAATTATTGGAAAAAGATAAAGGCGCTCCCAGCAGCGGCGATGTCAGAATTAATGCTTCAATTATCCAGAAAACCTTGGAAAATTTTGGCATAGAAGTAGAAATGGGCGAAATCAATGTTGGTCCAACTGTCACCCAATATACGCTGAGGCCAGCAAGCGGAGTTAAATTAGCAACCATTACCGCCCTTCATCGAGACTTATCATTGGCCTTGGCTGCTCATCCTATTAGAATAGAAGCCCCTATTCCCGGCCGATCTTTAGTGGGAATTGAAATCCCAAATAAAGCAGTTACTTTGGTGCGCTTAGGAAGTCTTTTGGAGGGAATTGATTTGAGAAAAGATTTATCAAGATTAAATTTGGTTTTGGGAAGAGATGTGGCTGGCAATTCTCTGTGGGCAGATTTGGCTAAAATGCCCCACCTTCTCATTGCTGGCGCAACCGGCAGTGGAAAAAGTATTTGTATCAACAGTATAATTATTGCTTTGCTTTTTCAAAAAACACCGGAGGAATTAAAATTCATTTTAATAGACCCGAAACGCGTAGAACTTCCTGTTTACAATGATATTCCTCACCTGCTAACTCCGGTAATTGTTGATTTAAATAAAACCGTAAACGCCTTAAAATGGGCAATCGGCGAAATGGAAAGACGCTACCAAATGTTGGCCGAAGTTAAAACCCGCGATCTTTCTTCTTATAATTCTGTGGCGTCTAAAGATAAAAGCTTGGAACAGCTGCCCTTTATTGTCATTATTATTGACGAATTGGCGGATATTATGGCGGCTTATGGCAGAGAGGTTGAAGGAGCAATTATTCGCCTTGCACAAATGTCGAGAGCGGTTGGCATTCATTTAATTGTTTCAACCCAAAGACCATCGGTTGAAGTAATAACCGGCCTGATTAAAGCTAACATTACCTCAAGAATTGCCTTCCAGGTTGCTTCTCAGGTTGATGCCAGAACAATACTCGATGGAGCTGGAGCGGAAAAACTTCTTGGAAATGGCGACATGCTTTTTCTTTCTGGAGAAACCGCTCATCCAAAACGAATTCAAGGAGTTTATGTTTCGGAAAAAGAAATTAAAAATGTTGCTAAATTTATTAAGGGCGAAAAAACCGCGGAGTATGCCGAAGAAATAATTGCCGCCACGCCAGACAAAAGAACGCTTTTTGGAGGAACCGGAATAGGCGGCGATGATCCTCTTTATGAAGATGCGAAAGAATTAGTAATTCAAGCAGGAAAAGCCTCAGCGTCTTATCTTCAACGCCGGCTTCAAATTGGCTATGCGCGAGCAGCCAGGCTTTTGGATATACTGGAAGAAAAAGGAATAATCGGCCCGGGCGACGGCGCAAAACCAAGGAAAATATTGGTTCCCAGAGAAACTGGAAAAATAGGCAATATAGAGATAAACGATGATGAAAAAAATGACGATGAATTAACCGAAGACGAAGAAATCTACGAGGCTTAAATTCTAATTCCTCATGCGTCATTTGAAATAAAAGTTTAATCTTACATAGCGGCCGCTATGTATAATCGAACCAATAAAATAAAAGAATTACAGTATTAATGCTGTAATTCTTTTGGTTATATTAAAATATTAAAAACTACTATTTCTTTTTCTTTTTCCTTATAAAAGCCGGAATGTCCCATTCGTCATTGTCTGGCGGTTCGATAGAATCAATGCTGCGCGTTGAAAAAATTTTATCATTTTGCTTTTTATTGCCTATATCTTCTTTCGCTTTATCAAAAGGTAATGCCGAAGCTGGAGAAGCTTGATGATTAAAACCTGTGGCAATAACTGTTATTTTTAATTCGCCCTTTCTTAGCTTGTCATCAATAATTGCTCCAAAAATTACTTTTGCTTCCGGATCAATCGATTCGGTAATAATCCTTGCCGCTTCATTAACTTCGAGCATTGTCATGTCCGGCCCACCAGCAATGCAAAAAAGCACGCCTTTGGCTCCATCAATGGAAAGTTCCAAAAGCGGAGAATTTATAGCTGCTTTTGCCGCCTGAATCGCTCTGTCGTTTCCGCTTGCTATTCCAATTCCCATAAGTGCCGGGCCGCTTCCCGACATAATTGTTTTAATGTCGGCAAAGTCAACGTTGATTAAACCAGGCATAGTGATTAAATCGGAAATTCCCTGAACGCCCTGCCTTAAAACATCATCAACGATATTAAATGCATTAAGCAACGAAGTTTTTTTATCAATTACCTGCAGAATTCTATCATTGGGAATAGTAATTAAAGTATCAACTCTTTCTTTAAGTTGCTCTAATGCTTCCTCGGCAATACGCGCTCTCTGCGAACCTTCCCAAGAAAATGGCTTGGTTACTATAGCTATAGTTAATGCGCCAACATCTCGTGCCTCTTCGGCAACAATAGGACTGGCGCCAGAACCGGTTCCTCCGCCTAATCCGCAAGTGATAAAAACCATATCTAAATTCTTTAAAGCGTCGCGGATTTCTTCCCTATTTTCTTCCGCTGCTTGGCGACCGATGTCCGGATGCATTCCGGCACCCAATCCCCTAGTTAATTCTTTTCCGATATGAATTTTTTCTGGCGCATTACTAAAGTGAAGATCCTGAACGTCGGTATTAATAGCGGAAAAGCTTACGCCTTTTATGCGGCAAGCCATCATCCTGCCGATGGCATTTCCGCCGCCTCCACCAACGCCAACAACTTTTATTTTTGCAAAAGTTTCAATGTCTGGTTTAATTTGTGGCATATATTTTATATTATTTTGTTATTATTTTATGTTATCCTAATTTAAAAACTTAGTCAAGCCTAACGCTATGGTATGATAAAACTCTTAACCCACTTTTTTATTTTACCAATTGTACGAAACACAGAAGGAACATCTGAAAAAGAACCTTTTCGACCGCCGTTTCCTTTCATCTGAATCCCCCATAAAACCAATCCGGCTGCCGTAGCAAATGATGGGTCGTTAACTCGTTCCATCACGCTCTCTATCTGTGAAGGAAATCCTAATTCGGCTGGCAAACCGAATTCTCTTTTAGCTAAGTCTACTATGCCTGGCATGAGCGACCCTGCACCAACCAAAACAATGCCGGCTGGCAATAGTTTCTGCTTGCCAATCCTTTTTAGTTCGCGATTTACTAAATCAAAAATCTCCTGAATCCTGGCCTCAATTATTCTTGAAACTTCTTGCCTGCTAAATACCGAATTCTCGCTTGCATCAAGCTCCGATAAATTTATAATATCTTTTTTCTTAATTTCGCCAGGAAGAGCTGATCCATATTGTAATTTAATTTTTTCGGCTAAATCGATTGTTGTTTGAAACCCTATAGCAATATCATTGGTTATATGAGAAGAACCAACTGGCAAAACCTGCGCATGAAATAATTTCCCTTCTTCATAAACTGCCATCGACGAAGTTCCGCCTCCCAAATCCAAAACTAAAACGCCAAGTTCTTTCTGGCGTTTAGACAAAACTGCCTGCGAGGCAGCTAAAACATTCAAAACCAACCCGTCAACTTTAATTCCTAAAATAGAAACGCATTTCGTTAGATTTTTAATATGGGGAGCCAAACCATCGATAACTAAAGCATCTACCTCGAGCCTTGCGCCGGTCATGCCTAGTGGATCCAAAATACCTTCTTCGCTGTCAAGCTTAAAATCACGCGGAATAACATGAATCATCTCTCTGTTTAAAGGAAGAGAAATTGCCGAAGCCGAAGCTATGACCCGAGAAATGTCTTCTTCGGAAACTTCTTGGTCGGCTCTGGAGACAGCTACGAGCCCCTTGTTTTTTTTAATGCTGATATGGTTTCCTCCGATACTCAAAGATGCGTTGCGAATTGGGATTCCACTATTTAATTCTGCTTCTTCAACCGCTTTTTTTATACTTGCGACAACTTCTTCGATATCAACCACGATGCCCCTTCTTATCCCGCTAGACGGCGCTTCGCCAATTCCAATTATTTTTGGCTTTTCCTCACTACCTTTAAAAGAAGCAACTACTACTCTAACCATGCTTGTTCCTATATCTAAACCAGTTATTATCTTTCCTTTTGACATTTATTTTTTATTTTATTTAATATGTTATCCCCCTCTCTCTTCATTATATCATATTCTTGCTTGGTTTCATCATTATATCCCGCAAGGTGCAATAATCCATGAATCAATAAAATGCTTAATTCTTTTTTTATTGAATGTCCTAATTCTTTTGCCTGCCTTTTTGCCTGCGGCAGACAAATGATTATTTCTCCATAATCAAACGCCAGCACATCTGTTATTCTGTCTTTTTTTCTGTATTTCTTATTCAGCGCCTTTATCCTCCTGTCGCACGCCAACGCCACGCTTAATTCAGGGATTTTTAATTTCAATAATTTTGCAGTTTTATCCGCCACCGCCTTCAAAAATTCCACATCCATCTTATCCGGCGTTAATTTGTTGATTTCAATTTTCATTATTCTCCTTTTAATAACTCCCCTACAATTTTACTTACCACTTGCCCGTCTGCTTTGCCTTTTAATTTCGGCATTACTAATGACATAACCTTGCCAGTATCTTTCGGTCCGGCTGCTCCGGTTTCTGCAATTGATTTTTTTACTTCTTCGCGGATTTGCTCTTCGCTCATCTGCTCAGGCAAATAATTTTTTATAATCTCCAGTTCTTTTGTTTCTTTGTCCACCAAATCCTGACGATTGCCTTTTTTAAATTCTTCAATCGAATCTCTTCTCTTTTTTGCTTCACTGGAAATTATCTCCAACACCTCCTCTTCACTTAACTTGCTTAGCTCCTCTAATTTTTTAATATCCTTCTCTTGCTTGCTTAATTTTGTCCTTTTTTCAATCTCTTTATTGTGGATTGCTGCATTTAATCCTCGGAGCACCAAAATTAACAACTCCTGCTTTTCTTTAAGAGCATTCTTTAAATTATTATTTAAGTTTTCTTGCAGAGAATTCATATTTACTCAAGCAAGCCTAATTTTTCCAATCTTTCCCTCTCTTTTGTCATCTTGTCCCTATAAAGCGCATCATTTCTCCTTAGATTCTTGCTTCTTTCCCCTCTATGAAATTGAGCTTTTCGGGCAGACAATAAAACTCCGCTTAACTGAACTTTTCTAGTAAAGCGTCGCAACATGGCAGTGGCGCTTTCCTTGGTTTTTTTTCTTACTTCTACCATAAATTTTACTGCCACCCACCCATTAAATGCAAATGGAGGTGGTCGATTAGCTGGCCGCCTTTGCGGCCAGTATTAAAAGCTAACTTATAACCATCATTTATTCCATGCTCCTTAGCCATATCCTTGGCCAATAAAAACATGTCTCCGATCAATTCTCTATGTTTTTTCTCAATATGATTAATGGAAGGAATGTGTTCTTTGGTAATAATTAAAAGATGAACCGGCGCCGATGGCTTAATATCTCTAAAAACCATGAATTTATTATCCTCATAAAGACTCTCCACTGGCGACTTTCTATTTATAATATCGCAAAAAATGCATTCCATATTTATTTAAGTCTCTTTTTAATCTCTTTGATTAATTTTTCAAGAGAAACTGTTTCCTGGCTTCCGAACTTCATGTCTCGTATTATAATACTATTTTCCAGAGCCTCTCTTTGGCCAAAAATCAAAGCAAGCCTAACTCCCAATTTATCGGCAATTTTAAGCTGAGATTTTATACTGCTTCTGCTTAATGATTCGGCAACTCGAAGCCCCTTGCTTCTTAGTTCTTCAAACAATTTCAGGCTTCTTTTTCTTCCCAATTCTCCCAATTGAGCTAAAAATATTTGCGGCGGAAGTTCGTCCGGAACTTTTATATCTTTTCCTTTTAAAATAGAGATTATTCTCTCAAGGCCGCCGGCTGCTCCCACTGCCGGAGTTGGCCTTCCTCCAAGCGCCTCTGCCAATCTGTCGTAGCGGCCGCCTCCAGCCAATTCCATAACGTTTGGCTCTGCCGATCTAAATTCAAAAACTGTTTTGGTGTAATAATCTAAACCCCGAACTAAATGAGCATTGAGAATGTAAGAAATTTCCAGCTCGTCCAGAGTCTCCAAAACTTCTTTAAAATGACTATGGCATTCTTCGCACAAGTGATCAACCGATTGTGGAGCATTATTGGCTAACTGACGACATTTTTCTTCTTTGCAGTCAAGCAAGCGGAATGGATTTATTTTCAAACGCATACGGCAATTTTTACAAAGTTTTCTTTTTTGTTTTTTATAATAAAAAATCAAAAGCCTTCGATAGTCCGGCCGACAAACCGGGCAGCCAATGCTGTTTATCTGCAAACTAAAATCTTTGATGCCCAATTTTTTTAAAATAAGCGCAAAAAGCTGAATGATTAAAACGTCATTGATTGTGCCAAGCTCTCCAATTATTTCAAAATTAAACTGATGAAACTGACGAAAACGGCCGGCCTGGGGTTTTTCATGACGAAATAAAGGGCCTATTGAATATAATCTTACGGGCTGGGGCCAAGTTTTCATTCCGTGCTCCATATATGCCCTGACTATCGCGGGCGTAAATTCCGGACGAAGAGCAAACAAGTCTCCGCCCTTGGTTTTGAATGTATACATTTCTTTCTGAACAATGTCAGTAGAAACCCCTGTTCCTTTTTCGAATAATTTAGCCTCTTCAAAAATTGGGGTGTCAATCGCTAAAAAATTATAGGCAGAAGCCAATTGCTTTACCACTTCTTTTACTCTTTCCCAATATTTTTGTTCCGAGGGCAAAATATCAAAAGTTCCTCGAGGAGCCTGAAATGCTAATTTTCTCGACTCCTCCGGTTCAGATATGTTTTTAATCATTTTATTCTTTCTATTCTTTTTTTTCTTTGGCATATTATTTTAATATCTCCACTTTATTAATTGGCCAAGCTCGTAACCAAGCTTTGCCAATAATATAGTGGCGAGGCAAAAGTCCCCATCTTCGCGAATCAGAGGAGGCAGAACGATTATCTCCTAAAACAAAATATTCATTTTCGTCTAATGTTACATCCGCGTTTCCGGAAGTAAATTTATTTTCATCCGATAAATATGGCTCATTAAGAACAAATCCGGCTGGATTATTTTCATTAGAAATAATCACCTTTCCGTTTTCGATTTTAACGGTTTCGCTCGGCAAGCCGATAACTCTTTTTATATAAAATTGAGAAGGGTCGTTTGGATATCTAAATACTATAACATCGCCTCTTGCTGGCTCGTGAAAACGATATTCAATTTCATTAATGATTAAATACTCGCCATCTTCAAAATTCGGTTCCATAGATGCGCCTCTAACAAAAAACGGCTGAAATAAAAAATAGCGGATAGGAATTATAATCGCCAAAGCAATTATAACTATCTTTGCTGTTTCCCAAATAAAACTAAGAGCGTACCGCCATGATTTAATTTTTGGTTTTCCAATTTGCATAAATACAAAATAAATAAATAGTATACTAATATTAGTATACTATTTATTGTTATATAAGACAAGTAAAATTATAAGCACTATAAGAGGGCGACCTACTTTCTCAGGACGAACCCAATATCATCGGCCTTAGGAGATTTCACCCCGGTACCAATCGCCTTCGGCGATGGTACGGGGCATGCTCCTGTGCTGCGCCCCGTACTAAAATTCAAATCATTAATCTGGCGACTACCTACTTTCTCGGGACGAACCCAATATCATCGGCCTTGATGGCTTTTACTTCTGAGTTCGGAATGGAATCAGGTAGAACACCACCAGTATAATCACCAGATCAATAACTTGAACTTTTGAATTTTTAGTACGGGGTTCGGAATGGGAACAGGTGGAGCACTCCCAGTATAACCCCCTTATAGTACTTACAATTCTATTAAGTAAT
>Ga0315297_10000699_pt1 | contig 19769 bp, 12 predicted proteins | sample YL17G15_0_MG_FD_203628 | JGI IMG/M metagenome (GOLD analysis project Ga0315297, IMG submission 203628) | Sediment microbial communities from Yellowstone Lake, YNP, Wyoming, USA - YL17G15_0 | ecosystem: Environmental > Aquatic > Freshwater > Lake > Sediment | place: USA: Wyoming | collected... | reverse complement strand
CATTCAACTCAGCCTCCCCCGGCTCGATCCGGAAACCCATGCGGGTATGGAAGGCGATCGAGCCCGTGTTGATCGGCGCGGTGACACAGCGCACCAGCCTGCGCTGACCCTGGCGCATGGCGGCGAAGAAGCGCTCATACAGCTCACGGCCGAAGCCGCGTTTGCGGCACTGCGGGTGCACGCCGACGAAGTGAATGTATGCTTCCTCGGGCCGGCTCTGCGAAAAAAAGCCGATCAGGAAAGCCGCGATCCGGCCGTCTTCTTCGATAATGAAGCTGGTTTCGCAGAAATGCTCGAAGAACAAGCGAGGCAACATGTCGCTCATCTTCCGTCCGCCCCACCACTCGTCGAGCACCGAAATGATGGCTGGGTAATCCGAAGGCTGCACGTTTCGAACGTTCATGGCTTTCCTGGCCTTCCCGCCTGGTAAGCGCTTCCGGTCTTAAACCCGGGAGTCCGGTTTGCTAAGGGATCTTCAGGGAGTGATGGTACTTTATAGCGCCCAGTTGGTCGAAGCTGCCCTTTGCCAATCGACCATCCTCGTAAATCGGGAATTTGTGCTCGGAGTCGCGCAACTGCTTGAGCGTTTGCGCCAGCCCAAGAGTGCCGTATTCACGCGTTCGGGTGACGTGGTCGAGGTCAATGATCTCGGTCAGGATCGTCTGGTTGGCGCCGGCTTCCTGAAGCACGCGTCCATCCGGGTCAATGAACGTCGAGCGCCCGCCGCCCCACGTCCCAATTCCATTGACGCTGATGAAGTAGCACTGGTTGAACAGGGCATTAGCCCGGCACATAATTAATTCCAGTTCGCGGTCAGAAGTGGTCGTCAGCGTAGGTTGGAGGATGACTTCCACACCCATCCACGCCAGCGTGCGTGATACTTCGGGAAACCACATATCGTAGCAAATACACAACCCGAAGCGCCCTACATTGGGGATGTCGAAAACGCAAAACTGGTCGCCGGGGGTTGTGCCGCTCTCGTAAGGCAGCCAGGGAAACATTTTACGGTATTTCGCCACAATCTCGCCCATAGGGGAGATGACAACCGCCGTGTTGTAAAGTTTGTCGCCCTCCTGTTCATACATCGAACCCGGGACGAGCCACTTGCCCGTCTTACGCGCCAGGGCGCACAACCGCTCGGTCAGTGGGCCTGGAATCGGCTCAGCGCTTTTCTTCCAGGTATCATTATTTTCTGTTGTAACAAACTGCTCAAGACCCGGAACGACCAATTCATGGAACATCATCAATTGGACCCATGGAAAAATTTTATTAATGTTCTCGACAATATCCGCCATCTTATCTACGGTGGCGTTGGCATCCCACGGGACGACGGTCATTTGTATTCCAGCGATACCTAACAAGCGAGTCATAGTGTCTCTCCTAATTCTTAGTTTGATTCAACGAAATGACAGGCAACAAATCGCTCAAGCTGTACCTGCCGTAATTCGGGCTGACTTTGCTTACAGATTTCCTGCACCAAAGGACAACGGGTATGGAAGCGGCATCCCGAGGGCGGGTTGACCGGGCTGGGAACGTTACCTTCCAGGACAGTCAGTTCCCGTTTGCGATCCACCACTGGCAGGGGGATCGCACCAAAGAGAGCTTTAGTATAAGGATGGAGTGGCTCACTAAAGATGGCTTCACTTGGCCCAAGTTCAACCAACCTGCCCAAGTACATCACACCGATGCGGTCGCTGATGTGCTGGACGACGTTTAGATCGTGCGAGATGAATAGATAAGTCAATCCATGCGATTTTTTCAAATCTTCGAACAGATTGATGATCTGCGCCTGTACGGAAACATCCAGTGACGAGGTCGGCTCATCCAAAATGATCAATTTGGGGTTGACGGCTAATGCACGTGCAACGGCCACGCGCTGGCACTGCCCGCCGGATAATTCGTGCGGGAAGCGGTCAAGGTGCTGTTTACCAAGCCCGGCCTGTTCGAGCAGTTCAATGACCCTGCCCCGGATTTCGTTCTTGGGCAGAACATGGTGTGTGGCCAGCGGTTCGGCAACGATCTGTTCGACCTTGAATCGCGGGCTAAGGGAGGACAGTGGGTTTTGAAAAACTACCTGCATCTGCTGGCGCATGGCACGCATTTCTCCGCCTTTGAGCGTCGTCAGATCATGTCCTGCAAAGAGCACCTGACCGGCAGTCGGCGCGATCAGGCGCAGGATGATGCGCCCCAGGGTAGTCTTGCCGCAGCCCGATTCGCCCACTAGGCCTAGAACTTCACCAGCGGCAATGTCCAAGTCCACGCCGTCCACGGCATAGACATATCGCGCGCCGCCGGAAAGCCATCCGCCTGGCAGGCGAAAATGCTTGGTAATGGAACGGACTTGAACCAGCGGTTGTGTCATCATGATTTTTGAGCAGCTAGAAAACAAGCACTCAAATGGTTTTCACCAACTTGGAACAACGCAGGGCTTTCAATATGACAGTGGTCGAAGGCGAATTCACAGCGCGGGGCAAAAGCACAGCCAACTATCGCACCTGGATTTGTTGGGACTGCGCCGGGGATTGCAGCCATCCTTTTCCCACGGCTGCCGGGTCGGGGAATGGCATTCATCAGGCCGCGCGTGTAAGGGTGCTGGGGATTGACGAAGATTTCGCGCGTGGACCCGCTTTCGGCCACGCGTCCGCCATATAAAACGGCCAACCGGTCACAGGTCTGCGCGATGACGCCGAGGTTGTGGGTTATCAAAATAACCGATACGTCAAATTTCTTCTGCAAACCTCGCAGTAACTTTAAGATTTGCGCCTGGATCGTGACGTCAAGAGAGGTCGTCGGCTCATCCGCAATCAGAAGCCGCGGGTTACAGGATAGCGCCATGGCAATCATCACGCGCTGCTGCATGCCTCCGGAGAGTTGGTGGGGGTATGAGATCAGGATGCGTTCCACGTCCGGCAAACCGACCGCCGCCAGTACCTCAAGTGCCTTTGCGACGGCCTGCTGCTTGGTCACCTTCATGTGCTGTCGGATGACCCGCTCGATTTGCGAACCGTTGCTAAAGACCGGATTGAGCGACGTGCTTGGGTCCTGGAAGATCATGGCAATCTTTCTGCCGCGCACGGATTCGATTTCACTCCGACCCAGGGTGAGTAAATCCACACCCTCGAAGATAACCTGCCCCCCCGTTATGGACGCTGACCTGGGAAGCAGGCGTAAGACCGAGAGACCTGTTACCGTCTTGCCGCAGCCGGTTTCGCCGACCAGGCCAAAGACCTCGCCCGACTGTACGTCAAACGTGATGCCGTTGAGTGCCTTCAAACGGCCGCGGGAGGTTTTGAATTCCAGGAACAGGTCACGCACTTCGAGCAAGGCGGTCATTTGTACTGTCTCGGGTCGAAAATATCGCGCAGGGTATCACCCAGCAGATTGAATGCCAGAACGACGATAAAGATTGCCAGGCCAGCGGAGGTGGAAACCCACCACTGATTGAGAATATAGTCGCGCCCTTCGCTGACCATCAAGCCCCAATCGGGCGCGGGCGGCTGCGTGCCCAGACCAAGGAACGCCAGCCCGCCCATTACCAGGATCACTGTGCCGAGGTCAACCGTCGCCTGGACGAGGATCGGGCTAATGGTGTTCGGCAGGATGTGGCGCAGGATGATGACCGAATCGCGCACACCGATAGCCTGCGCCGCCTCGACGAAGTAGCGCTCCCGCAGACTGATGGTCACACCGCGCACCAAACGGGTGTACCAGGGCCACCAGGAGATAATCAAGGCAATCGCTGCATTCTGCAAACCGCGGCCAAGGGCGGAGGTGATCGCCATCGCCAGCAGGAGCGATGGAAACGCCAGGAACAGGTCGGTGATGCGCATGATGACATCGTCCACTCTCCCGCCCTTGTAGCCGGCGATTGCGCCGAGCGGTGCGCCAATCAGCACGGCAAAGACAACCACGCCAATCGGAACGATCAGCGCCGGTCGCGCCCCCATGATGACGCGACTAAGTATGTCACGCCCGAGGCGGTCAGCGCCCAGGATGTGTCCCGCCGACGGTGCAAGCATAGTATTCGGCGCATTTGTCCTCCCGATCCCTTCTTGGGGGTACGGGGCGACCTGATAAGCAAAGATAGCAATCAAGATGAACAGGACGATCACAATCGTGCTCGCCAACGCGAGCGGATCACGCACGATGACGCTCAACACGTGACGGAATGTGCGTGTGCTTTGTAGCTCGGGTTCGACGGAGAGGGCGGGTATGGCAGTCATAATTATTTCAGACTGATGCGCGGGTCAACCCACGCCTGGAGCAGGTCAACAATCGAATTGATGAGAACATAGGCGGTCGCTCCGAAGAGCGTCATGCCCATAATAGAAGGATAATCCACGTTGAGCAGGGAACGCACGGTGAATAACCCCAGCCCTGGCCAATTAAAGATGATTTCAACGAAAAACGTGCCGGTCAAGGCAAAGGCTACAGTCAAGCCGATGACGGTCAGCGTAGGACTGATCGCGTTCTTGAGGGCGTAAAGATAGGTGATAATGAAATCCTTGATACCATAGGCGCGCGCCGTGCGGATGTAATCCTGTTCCAGAACTTCAAGCATGGCGGCGCGCGTCATGCGGGCGATCAGGCCAATCGGATAAGCTGCCAGTGTAAGCGCAGGCAGCACGAGGTGCAGGGCGGTATCCTTAAGGGCGACCCAATTACGGGTCAGGAGCGAATCGAGAACGAGAAAATTGGTGATCGGTTCAATCGGATTGGTAAAACGCAAGGCGGTGCTCATCCGTCCCGCCAAGGGCAACCAGTGTAGGTTGCGGAAAAACAGAATCTGCAATAAGAGGCCAAGATAGAAAGCTGGCATGGAAACGCCGAAGATGGATATTGTGCGTGCAGCTACGTCAAGTGGTTTCCCTTGCCAACGAGCGCTCAACACGCCCAGCGGTACGCCGATCAAAGCCGCCAAAAACATGCCCGTGAACAGCAGTTCAAGGGTGGCCGGGGCGCGATCAATGATCTCCGTCAAAACCGGGCGTTTAGTGCCAATGGAGGTGCCCAGGTCGCCATGCAGCAGGTCGCGCATGTAGATGGCATACTGCACCGGCAAAGGCCGATCCAGCCCCAATTGTTTGCTAACGCGCGCAATATCCTCCGGGCGGGCCTTGGGGCCAATGTAAAGTGCCGCCGCGTTTGATGGTATGACCCGCGCCAAGAAAAAAATAATGATCGAGACGCCGATCAACACGAAGATGGAACTTAATAGACGGCGAAGGATGAATTCGAGTCTGCGCATGAGTGAGGCATCCCAGGGAAACAGGTGGTTCTCTTATTGAAGCCGGCCGGGAGCCAGCCCCACTCCCGGCCGGTAAATCTCGGTGCGTGCGGGATTACTTGGTGGAGCGCAGTTCGTAGTAGAAGTATGGGGTGAACGGGTAGTTCAAATTGTACTTGAAACCCTCGATGTACTTCGGGATGATATACACTGCCTTGGTGTCGAAGAAGAACAGGCCGGGCGCTTCGTCCACCAGCAGATTCATCGCCTCCACGTACTTGGCCTGTGAGGTGGTCGGATCGGTCACGGTGTCGGCGATGGCCTCATCCAGGAGGGCATTGTAAGCCGGATTGTTCCAGTACGAAAGATTGAAGAACGGTTTCTCGGTGTAGTAGAACATGCTCCACAGGTTGTCCGAGCCGGCATCGCTGTAGGTTGGCCAGTAGAGCACCAGGAACATATCCTGAGCGTTGGCCGGATCGGCCTTGGCCAGCTCCCACTGCTGATTCCAGAGCATCGGCTCAATGGTCACATCCACGCCTAATTGGGCAAAGGAGTCCTTGATCAATGGAGCAAAGGATGCTTCAACACTGTTCTCGGAAGCGTAGGTCAGTTTGAGCGAGAAGCCGCCATTCGGGAAACCGGCATCCGCCAGAAGTTGCCCGGCTTTCGTAAGGTCATAGGTGTATTGGTTTACGTCAGCGGACCAGGGCCATACACCGGCCGGGACGGGGCCGCGGCTCTGCGTACCCCTCTTGAATACAGCGATTGAAATGATATCGCTATAGGGGATGGCATACGAGAGTGCCTGGCGCACCTTGATATTGTCCAGCGGCGGGCGCAGCGTGTTGAAGAAGCCTACGTAGTTGAAAAAGGACGGCTCTTCATCATACGTGTAGTTTGGATTGGTTTTGAAGGAATCCATGTTCTCGCTCGGGATGCTCTGGACCAGGTCAACCTGACCGCCCTCCAGCATTTGCTGCTGAGTGATTGCCTCGCTTACAATTTCGACCAGCACCTTATCGAACTGGCCTGGCTGCCAGCCGCCCCAGTAATCGTCGAAGCGTGTAAAGACGATTTCCTGGTCAGCTTTGTATGACTCGAGCATGTATGGGCCGGTGCCGGCTTCCACGCCAGTCTCAAAGTAGTTCGGATCCGCGGCCGAGGCTGTGAGTGCCTTCGGGCTGACGATCCACGCGCCGTCGAACGACGAAGCGATCAGGTCAATTGGAGCAGAAACCGTCAGATTGAATTTGACGGTCAGAGTGTCCACCGCTTCGATGCTGTCCACCATCCACCAGATAAAGGATGCACCGGCATGATCTCTAGCCGCATCAATGGACATCTTCACCGCATCGGCGGTGAGCGGTTCGCCGTCGTGGAACTTCACGTTCGGGCGCAGGTGGAAGGTCCACGTGAGGCCGTCGGCGCTGGATTCCCAGCGTGTGGCCAGCAGGGGCGTGAACTTCTCAGCCGAGCCGGGCGGGTTGATGCGCAGCAACTGCTCGTACATATTTCCCATGTAGGCTACCTCGGTCGAGAAGGACTTGACCGGGTCCCAGGTAGTAAAGGTTGCCGTGTAGGCGATCGTTAGCACTCTGGGAAGAACCGGGGCTTCTGTCGCGACGGGGGGTTGGGTCGCCACGGGTGTTTGGGTGGCGGCCGGGCCGCAGGAGCTCAAGATGAGCGCTGCAACCATCAAAAAAATAAACAACAGGGATTTCTTATTCATTTTCTCTCCTCCGGGTAATAAGGATATGGATTCAAGTTAATCTTAGCATAACGAGTTTTCAAATTGTTTGCAAAATTTGGCATTCAAGCGGCTATAATCTACGTGATGATGAAATCTTCCGCACTACTGCGTACGAAATTTCTCATCCCCCAACCCGCGGCTGACCGTGTGCCGCGCCCCCATCTCATCGAATGGCTCGAAAATCAACTGGATAAACGATTGATCTTGCTTTCGGCCCCGCCGGGCTACGGAAAAACGACCCTGCTGGCGGATTTCCTTGCCGCTTCGCCGCTTCCGGCGGCCTGGGTACAACTCGACGCAGCCGACAGTGATCCGAGCGTCTTCCTTGCTTATTTCATTGAGGCTATTTACCGCATGCACGGGGCAAATGAGAAAACAGTCGGACATATCACCCAGACCTTGCTCGAAAGTACCCATGCCAGTGTTTCACCCCAGCAGATACTCACTGTGTTGGTTAATGAATTAACCGACACATTACCCAACCCATGGCTGCTGGTGCTGGAAGATTATCACTTCATTGCCAGCCCAATTGTCCATCAGTTGGTGGGTTTACTAATCGAAAATGGCCCGACTCCCCTGCACGTAATCATCTCTACGCGTACTGACCCGCCGCTTGCCCTGGCCCGCCTGCGTGCCCGCGGAATGCTCGCTGAATTGCGAGCACCCGAATTGCGCTTCGGCGAGTACGAAACCTCTGCCTTGATCAACTTTTGTGTTCCAGGCCTTTCAGAACAAAGCCTGAGTCTGCTCATTGAAAAGACGGAAGGATGGGCTGCCGCCCTCCAAATCGTCCGGTCATCCTTGCAGGGCCAGGATGCGCGCAGCGCCGACCGTTTTATCGCCGGTTTGAGTGGTTCTCACCGCTATATCTTCGAATATCTTACCGAAGAAGTCTTCCGCCGCCAAAGCGGTGACCGTCAGTCTTTTCTCATGAATACTGCCGTCCTTTCTCAAATGGATGCTGCTACTTGCAATGCCCTGCCTGGTATCACCAATGCCCAGACCATGCTCGACCAATTGGAACAAGAAAATCTGTTTCTTACCAGCCTTGACGCCCAGCGCCATTGGTACCGTTATCATTATCTCTTCCGTGAATTCTTGTTCAGCAAGTTGCAGCAGGAACGCCCCGAACAGGTGGTGGAATTGCATAAGACCGTCGGTAAGTATTACGAGCACCAGGGAGAGTTGGAAGCTGCGTTCGCACATTATGTCGAGGCGAAGGAGTGGGAGGCTGCCGCCCTTGTCATCCAGGCTTTCGCTCCAGGTTACGTTGAGCGCGGCCGTGTCGAGGTCTTGCACCGTTACCTGACAATACTTCCGCCTGAAGTCATGCAAGGCCATCCGGAGCTTTTGCTTCAGCGCGGAAATGCGCTTCGCAGTTTGGGAGAAGCTGGACTGGCAATCAACGACTTCGAGGATGCCCGCACTTATTTCGCGGCTCGCGCTGACCGCAGCGGGGTCAGCCGTACCCTGACGCGTCTGGCAGAAATCAACCGGGCGCAGGGCAATTACCGCCAGTCTGAGGCATTGGCCTCCGAGGCGCTTTCCTGCGCTCCAGTTGATGACCATGCTGCTCGTGCGGATGCGCTCATGGCGCTCGCTAAAAGTGCTGGCTTTTTGACGGGTATGGATCATAGGCGCGCCCTTGCAGAACAGGCCGTAGAAGAAGCTCGCCTGACAGGCGACCGTCTTTCTCCGCTGGCGCGCGCCAATTTCCTGCAAAGCCTTGGTCAAATGTGTTGGTGGCATGGCGATCCCCAGGCTACCATCCGTTACTGCAAAGAAGCCTTACAACTGGTCCCCAAAGAGCTATCCCCAATTGCCGCCCAGGCCAATATCTCGCTTGTCAGTCCATATCTCTACTGGCAGGAACTTGATACGGCGCTTCATTATGCTGAACGCGGATTGGAGATAGCTCAAACACTACACCTGCGTGAACTCCTTCCCAGCGCTTACTCTGCTCTTGGCAATGTCCTTACCCGTCGCGGCGAAACAGCCCGCGCCGAAGGGTGTTTACGTCAAGCAATGGATCTGGCGCAAACTTTAGGCCTGGCATCCTACGAGCGATTGATGGCAGCCGGTTACCTGGCGTATAACTTATATGGTCAAGGTTACGTGTACGAGGCCCGGCAACTGGCAGAGAATGCACTGTGGGCCTATACCGGCAATCCGGACACCTTCGAGGCATTCGTATGCCGTAGCGTACTCGCAGATGTGGCGTTGGAACAGCGCCAATTATCGCGTGCCGAAACGCTCTTCAATGAACTGCTTGAGATTGGTGAGCGCAGGCAGTTTCGCATCCCATTAGCTATGGTCTACTTTGGATTAGCATACATTCATTCTGTCACCAATCGGAGAGCAACCGGCCTTGATTTTGCCCGCCAGGCACTGGCGCTTATTGAACCCACGCAGGCTATCCAATTATTCCTCGATCAGGGTGAACGCAGCCGCGTGGTCTGTAAGGCCTTACAGGATGCCGGCGAGGAAAGTATTTTCCTCCAACGCGTCATGGAAAATCTATCAACTGCTTTGTATCCATTCCCGAAGGTGATAGATCATACGGCTGTCGCTGTTAAATGTCTTGGGCCATTTCACGTCATCGTCGGCGGTGAAGAAATTTCACAGGAGCGCTGGGTCTCTGCGAAAGCGCGAGACCTGTTGGCTTATTTCATCACATTTCGCGGAGAGCGCATCCCTGGCGAGCGAGCCTTCGATGCAATCTGGTCGGATAAGCCCGGGCGTGGCATGACTGCTTTCCATACCGCACTTTCACGCTTGCGCCATGCGTTGAGGACGGGCGATACCGCGCCACGCTTCATTTTGGTCGAGACCGGTGATTACTGGTTAGATACTGCCGCGTTCAGCGTGGATGTAGACGAATTCGAAACCGCGCTTGCTAAGGCCCGCGCTGCCTCTAGCGAGGAGTTGGCAATTCCCTGGTATGAACGGGCAATTTCACTCTACCACGGGGAGTATCTGGATAACCTTTATTACGATTGGCTCCTCCCTGAACGCCGACGGTTGATCCAGACCTATATTTCTGCTCTGCGTACGCTGGCCGATTTTCACTTCACGCATGAGCGTTACACCAATGCGCTTGAATTGCTTCAACGTGCACTGCGCGTGGATAATTTGAGTGAGGAATTGCACTGCCAGACCATGCGGGCTTACGCCGCGCTCGGAGACCAGGCTGGGCTGGCACACCAGTATCAGGATTTACAGAAAGCGCTTTCCGCTGAATTAGGAATGGAGCCATTGGTTTCAACAACAAAATTGTACCAAAGACTGGTTGAAGGTATGAAAGCCTAGCGTCACGATGGTGTGTGTTCTACTTGGTGAAATTTTCTTGCACAAAAAGCAAGAATTTCATTGATAAGATACTATTCTAAATGGGAGTGGCGATATATGTGGGTTAAACATGTAACTATCTGACATTCTGCCTGCACCGTGCGCAGGCAAGTGTGAGCCGCAAAGCGGCGAAGAATCTCGGATTTGCTGGCAAAATGAAGAGATTCTTCGCTCCCGGAGTTTACCCTGAGCTTGTCGAGGGGGTCGCTCACCTGTGCCTGCCTGTCCTGGTGGCCAGGCCAGGGCGGTACCCTAGACTGCCCAGGACAGGCTGGCGCAGGCAGAATGACAGACAAGAAGGTCAACCCATCTAATTCGCCACCCCCTCTACATCCACAGGTTGACAAACTGAAGGATTCGGATAAAATACACCCCGCAAGCCGGAGTGCTTGCACAGGGCCAATGGGCTGAGTTTATCGAATCCTTGCCGAAGTGGCGGAACTGGCAGACGCGCTAGGTTCAGGGCTTAGTGGGCATTACGCCCGTGAGGGTTCAAGTCCCTCCTTCGGCACAACAAGGTGCCGCGAATTTTGCGGCAGACCCGCGGGAACGCGGGTTTTCGTTTTGAATACTTCACCACGGAGATCACAGAGAGCAAAGAGTCTTTTTAAACTCAGAGAAAGTTTCTGTGCGCTCTGTGGTAAAACAAGAGCATGGACCGCCTCGAACTTTTTCCCGATACGACCACCATCGAAAACGATGCCTTGACCATCGGCGGCTGTGATCTCTCCGCTCTTGCTGACGAATATGGCACGCCGCTGTACCTCTACGACCGCGCCACGCTGGATGCATCCGTGACCGCGTACCGGCGTCTGCTAAATGAATATTATGGTAGCCCGAAATATGGCTACCATTATCCGGCTGAGAGCAGACTCACCTATGCTGGCAAAGCCTTTCTATGTCTTGCCATTGCCCAGTGGTGCCGGCAGCAAGATCTATGGTTGGACTGCTCTGGCCTGGGCGAGATCGCCATCGCTGTCGTGGCGGGCGTGCCGCGTGAACATATCGTGGTGCATGGGGTGAATAAATCCTCGGCTGATCTGGAGGCTGCCACTCGCCATGCCAGGATCATCGTGGTGGACAATCTGAATGAGCTGGAACGGCTGGTTTCCCTGGCGACCAGCCATTCTCTCCCCGACCTGTGGCTACGCTTCCAGCCTGGGCTGGCGGTCGAGACCCATGCTTACACCCAGACCGGTCATGCAGATAGCAAGTTTGGCATGGGCAGGGATGAGATTCTCGAAGCGGCTCGGATATGCCGTGGAAATCAACTGCCCTTGAAAGGATTGCATTTTCATCAAGGCTCGCAATTCCGCGACCCCTCGCCGCTGGGAATTGCGATCGAAAAGACGCTCGATCTTGCCCGATCACTTGATCTCAACGAGGATTGGGTCCTCTCCCCCGGCGGCGGTTGGGGTGTGGCTTATCATGAAGATGAACTACCGCAGCCGGATGTGGCCGCCTATGTCCGCTTTGTGGCGGAAGCGGTGAAGACTGGCTGCCAAAAGTGCGGACTTCCTTTGCCGCGCCTGCAACTGGAACCTGGCCGCAGCCTGGTGGCGCGGGCGGGAGTGGCGCTCTATCGCCTCGGCGCAGTCAAGCGGACGGCGCACCGTACCTGGTTGCTGCTGGACGGCGGCCTGGCGGACAACCCCCGGCCAGCATTGTATGGGGTGCGTTATTCGGCGCTGCCGGTCAAGGGTCCGGAAAGACCCGCCGAAGAAATGGTCTGGATGGCTGGCCCCTACTGCGAGAGCGGCGATGTTATCATCGAAGGATTGCCATTCCCCAAGGTTGAAGCGGGCGAATTGATCGCCGTCCCCGTCAGCGGGGCGTATCACCTCAGCATGTCCAGCAACTATAACGCTGCCCGGCGCCCGGCTGTATTGTGGCTGGATGGGGGGCACGCGTATCAAATCCAGAGGCGCGAGACGCCTGCAGACTTGCTGCGTAGGGATTGCGAACTGCCTGCAAATTCAGTAGAGAAGGGGTAAAATAGGCCTATGAACCGGTTGCCTGTCAAACCGAAGCACATCGGCATTCTCGTTGGCTTGTTCATCCTGGTCGTTCTGGTGATGGATTTCAACCAGCGACTGGAGGGGTTGAACCGGCTATCCACGCAAGTGGCGACTGTCCGTGTCGAGGGGACGGCGGTCTTGCAGACCCAGAACGCATTAATCACGGAAATCGCTTACGCAACCTCGGACAAGGCCGCTGAGGACTATGCGCGAGGGATCGGTATGGCAAGGACTGGAGAAAACCCCATACAGCCCGTCCCGGCTGGGACTCCCACGCCGACGCCAGTGCCCGCGCCGCCGCTGCCGAACCCTCAGCTCGAAAACTGGCAGATCTGGTTGGGACTTTTCTTCGGGAACTAAGTTCACTCAATCCCCAAAAACGACGAGATTGCCATCCCCTTTTTCCTTAGCCTTGTGCTCGGCCTGATTCGCGCGGTCTATGAGCATGCCCAGGTCGGGGATGTCGGCGGCCAGTTGGGCTACACCCATCGAGACGGTGACGGACAATTCCCCATGTTTCGTTTTCACCAGCGTAGATGCGATCTCCATCTGCAATCTTTCGGCGGCCTTCCTGGCGGTTTCGATTGTGGTCTCTGGGAGAAGGACGACGAACTCATCACCCCCAAAGCGGCCTACCAGGTCAACCGAGCGCATACTGGACAGGCACTGTCCTGCCACCGCTGTCAGCACCAGGTTGCCGGTGGCGTGGCTGTATTGATTATTGAAGTTCCTGAAGCCATCAATGTCGAGGAACAGGGCGGAGAGATTGCGGTTGAAACGCTGCGCCCGGTCAATTTCACGCCCACCCAAAGCCAGTAAGCCGCGATAATTGTACACAAGGGTCAGCTCGTCAATGATCGCCAGGCGCTGTACTTCAGAATAAAGGCGGGCATTTTCGATGGCGATGGCAGCCTGCAATGCGATGGTCTCTAACATGCGTAAATCGTCTTCCGTGTAGGCATTCGGCTTGTAGCTCTGGACGACCATGACGCCGATTACCCGTTCCCGCAGGGTGAGGGGAATGCCGACATATGACTGGCATGGGTTCCTCAGTCTGGCTGTGGTTGATCGAGATGGGTGGGTGTCTGCTTCGGTGCGGTTGTGCAGGTAAAGGGTCTGGCGCGCCTGGATGACGTTGCCGAGGGTGCCGGGGTGTTCTTGAACGTCGCGGGAAGGCCCGGCCTGGTATTGTCCATCTTCGTAGTAGAGGGGGATGTTGATCAGGGAACTGGCCTCGTCGTACAACGCCACGTAAAAAACATCGCTTTGTGCAACTTGCTGGCATTGCTCGTACAGGGTCTTTAATACGTGATCCATGTCCAGCCCGGAGGTGATGGCCAGGCTGATGCGGTTGATGATCCCTAGTTGCTCGACGTGCCGGTTCTTCTCTTCCAGTAGACGGGCGTTCTCGATGGCGATGGCGGCTTGATCGGCAAACAGGCCGACGAGCCGGATTTCCTCCTGTGTGAAAGAGCCGGTTTTTTGATCGTCGGTGATGTTGAGAATGCCGACAACATTCCCTTTATATTTGAGCGGTACGCCCAGTATACGCTTGATCGCAATATCGCTGAAGGCTGCGGCGCGGTTTTCCCATTGACTGTAATCTTCCACCACTATGGCTTCGTTTTTCTGGGCGACACGACCAGACAAGCCTTCACCAAACTGCAGGATCGTTCCCGTATAATCCTTGCCGAGGTTGTAGCTGATTACCAGTTCCAACGATTTTCCATCTGGACGGACCAAGTAAAGCGCGCCCATTGTCGTACCGAGCAGCTTGGTTGCACGCTGGACGAGAGTGTGTAGAAGAGTAGAAAGGTCCGGCTGGGTGTTGATCTCTAGCGAAGTCTCATATAACGCTGCCATTTCTTGAGCGTTGCGCGCCAGCGCGTGCTTGGCAAATTTACTTTTGGTCATATCTCGAATAGTGATCAACCGGCCTGTAAAACGCCCCCGTCGGTTGTAAATTGGGGAGATGCGCAGTTCAGCATAATTGGGCGGTTCTTCGGAAAGACAGATCTCAGCCTGGGCTTCCAACGTGTTTTTACACTTGGATATCAATTCGGGCCACGTAGCCAGAATGACCTCGGCGGGCTGCCCGATGGCGGATCTGGCCGCGGAGCCGATCAACTGCCGCGCGGCCGGGTTGATATCCACAATGTGGTTTTGTTCATCCAGGACCATCACGCCGTCGCTCATGCTCTCGACCAGGGCATCGCGCGCAACGGGGATGAGGCTAAACAATCCAAATTTGAAAATGCCGAATGTGAGAGTCAAACCGGTCAATGTGAACATAACCGGCGTCAGGTCCAGACCAGGAACCGGACTCAAGCCCGCGAGGTAAATTGCGTTTCCCAATATTGGCATACTCGATCCGACGATTAAAGTGCCAATCTGACGGCGGAATTGTCTTGGAAAGCGAATAAAGGCCCATACGAGGATGATCATGCCAACCGCGATCATTAGATATTCGTACGGGGCGAAGATCCAGAACCAGGCTCCGTGGTCGTAAATCAGCAGGTTGTTAGCACTTGGGGTAAAGCTGCTCCAAACCAATCCGTGCCATTCATTCGTCGCGGCCAGGATGAGCGTGGCAGCTGGTATCAGCCATATCAGGAGCATTCTTCGAGGCGTCAACCGGTTATCCATTCGGGTATATTCCAGGACAAAAAGCAAATATAGAACTGGCGCGCTGACCGTGCCGAGGTATTCTACTTTGGAAAAAAACACTTTCGCTGGAACGCCCACTGACGCAGTTTCTAACGCGGCGGTAAATGACCATTCAGAGATTGCAATCATCAGCCAAACCAAAGCTGTTCCCCCGGCTGCTGTACGCTGGCGAGTGGCCAGGTAAACTGTAAGGGTGGAGGCAATGGCTGAAACGAATAAGATGATCGAATAGGGAGAGAATTGCCAGTTCATGATCTGGTATTCACGGCGCGCGAGCACTCAGGGAATTTCTCGCAGTATATCACAAACATGACCGTGAAAGTTCATTGGCGCAATCGGTAGAATAGCCAGCGTCCCATGATTTCTTCAACTAAAATAACTAGGAAAATCGGGAACGTGATCCACGCCCCGGCCTTTTCCACTGCGATGGACATGGCGACTGCCCCCAGCATCCCGGCCCCGATCAGACCCAACCTCAGCCTGTGTACTGTAACGTCAGCTGATTGCCCGCTGGAAATTACCAGCCAGAACTGGATGCCGAAAAGCAAGACCAGGCTAACTCCCGTATGCGCAAGCAGCGCTGCATAGGAAGCAACAGGCGATCCCCGCAACACGTCCGCTGCCAGGAAAGAAGCCGCCAACAGTTGCCCCAGCAGGATGGCCGTGACGAAAAAGCCGGCCATTATCCGCCAATTGCACCAGGCCGGGACGGTCTTCAAGCGATAGACGCGCGCCATGCTGTAGATGCCCGCCGCGCCGGTCAGCGCAGTGATGACCACCAGCGCATTGCGCAGGAACAGCGTGTTCGAGATGATGTCATCATACGGCGGCCTCCACGAGGACAACGTCAGCAGCCATAATCCCGTGAATGCCAGCATGAATAGAATCTCGCGGCTCAACCACGACTTGCGCAGGTGCGCCAGTACCCGCCAGGCATTCTTGGGCGCGCCCAGGTGGAATAATGAGGTCGCCAGTGCGATGGCGATGAGGCTGCCGACTGCCAGCATTGGATCGAAGGTGATCCGTTCTCCCAAGTAATGGTCTGGCAGGCCGAACAAGATCATCGCCGCAGCCCAGAACGCGCCAATCGCCATCTGCGCCAGGAGCGTGAAGGCGACGAGGGGGGCTTCTTCCAGCCTTTGCGCTTTGCGTGGTGCAACCTCTTCTCGGTTTGCTATTTCTGTGCTTTCTTGTATTGCCCGTTCCGCCGCCTGGTGCGGCTTGATCAGGATATTTGGGTCCCGCGATGCCGTTTGGGACATCGGGTAGACTGCGGGCAGCACATCCGGTCGCGCTTCCAGGTCAGCGCGCTGGCCGAAGTCGAGCGTGCGCATGGGACAGGCGGCCACGCAAGCCGGCGGCTGGCCGGCCTCGAGGCTGTCTTCGCAGAAGTTGCACTTGGTCATGTGACCGGCGTCTGGGTTGTATTGCGGCGCGCCGTAAGGACACGCCCAGGCGCAGTACTGGCAGCCGATGCATTTGGCCGTGTCGAGCAGCACCAGGCCGTCTTCCCGCTTCGAGTAGGCCTGCGTGGGGCAAACCCCGGCGCAAACAGGATGCTCGCAGTGATTGCAGGCGAGGGTCAGGTTGTAGGCGAATACATCCGTTATCCACGCTTCGCCCTGCCGTTCCCATCCGCCGCCGCTGATCTCATACACGCGCCGCCACAACACGCCGAGCGGCAGGTGGTTCTTATCTTTGCAGGCCACCTGGCAGGCTTTGCAGCCGGTGCAGTACGTGGAGTCAAAGTAGAAAGCGTAGGTCATGTTTTAGACAGGATGGACAGGATGAACAGGGTGATTTAAAAGGTTCATCCTGTCAATCCTGTCCATCCTGTTTGGTAACTTGAACCATGATCGTATGCTGCGCGGTACCGAAAGCGAACGGTGTCCAACGCTGCGAGGTGAGCACATTGACGTTCCCGCCGTGATCCACGCCATTTTCATCCGGCGACCACCACGCCCCTTGCGGGATGTCCACCACGCTGGGCATGATGCGCTGAGTGACGCGGCAAGGCAGCACCAGAGCGCCGCGCGCGTTGAAAACCTTGACCTCCTCACCATCTTTTATGCCACGTGCATCCGCATCAATCGGGTTGATGAAGACTCGTTGAGGAAAAGCTTCTTCCAGCCAATCGTTGTTGGCATGGGTGGAATGGACGCGGGCGAGGTTGTGGTGTCCGACGGCTTGTAATGGGTATGTGTCATTGCGAGGGCGTTCTTCCCTGGCACCGCCCGCCAGGGCAGGTGTGCCCGAAGCAATCTCCTCGGGTGTTGGTGTATCCCGTTTAACGGAGGACCGCTTCGTCGGGTCTTGATACGGCGGAAGAGCGCTGCCTACTCGACCCTCCTCGCAATGACATGGGAAAGGACTCTCCCATTCCTGAATATATTTCGGGATTGGGGGAATCTCTTCGGGGTTGTTCAGCTTGAAGAGTTGCTTCGAGAAAATCTCGATTTTGCCGCTGGGCGTATCGAGCGGGTGCTTCCCCGGGTCAGCGCGGAAATTGGCAAAGGCGATGGCCGGTTTCGTCACCGGGTTGGCGTACACGCCCAGGTTCTTTTCGATGAATTCCTCCAGCGTGGGCAGATCCGGGAAGCGCGTTTCGCGGAAACGGTCAAGGCACCACTCCACCCAGGCGCGCTCGTCACGTCCTTCGGTGTATGTGTCGCCGATGCCCAAGCGCTCGGCGAGTTCAGCGCAGATGCGGTAATCGCTCTTGCACTCGCCCGGCGGTTCGACCAACTTGGGCTGCAAAATGATTTCATCGCCATACTTCCAGCCGTCCTCCACGCCCCAGGTTTCGAATTGTGTGCAGGCGGGTAGGATGATGTCAGCAAAGCAGGCGGTGGGGGTCAGGAAGTTATCCTGCACGACTAGAAACTCGACTTTGCTCTCGTCGCGCAGGATTTCAGCAGAGTGATTAACGTCCGCGTGCTGATTGATGAGACAGTTCGTCGCCACGGCATAGATGAGCTTGATGTCGTTATCGAGCCGCTCGGCGCCGAGCAAACCGTCAGTCTGGGTCATCGCTTTTCCGCGCAAAATGGCCTCGGTCCAGAGAAAGACCGGGATGGCTGCTTTGACCGGATTCTCTCCGGCCGGGAAGACAATCCACTGCGGGCCACCGTCCGGGGCTTGCAGTCCCAACCCACTCGCCCAGCCTCCAGGGATGCCAACGTTGCCAGTGATGGCTGCCAACACACAGCCAGCGCGCACCACCTGCTCGCCGTAGGCGCGGCGCTGCATCCCGTAACCCTGGTAGAGCACGCCGGGCACGATCGTGGCATATTCGCGGGCGATGCGGGCAATTGTCTCAGCGGGGACGGCAGTAATGACTTCCGCCCATGCGGGAGTCTTGGGGATGCCATCGCGCATGCCCAGGATGTAATCGCTGTAACTCTCCTCGCCCTCGCTCCCAGTCGGCATCTGGCTGGCATCGAACCCCACGCAGTGAGTAAGTACGAATTCTGCGTCGTAGAGCCGCTCGGCGATCATCACGTAAGCCATGGCGCTCATCATGGCCGTGTCTGTGCCGGGGCGGATGGGGATCCACTCGTCGGCCAGGGCAGCAGCGGAGAGCGAGTGGCGCGGGTCAATGCACACCACGCGCGCCCCATTCTGGCGCGCCAGCTTGACGAAGTAATCGCTGTTCGTGCCGTCCCGCATCTCGGCCGGGTTCCAGCCCCACATGATGATGTAGCGGCTATTGAGCCAGTCCTGGCGTTGGTTGCCGGTGACCAGTGTGCCGTAGACGGTCGGCGTGGCGGCGTTGATGGCGGCCCACGAGTAGGAGTTGTAGATGCCCAGGCAGCCGCCGAACAGGTTCATCAGCCGTCGGGCGATATGTGAGCCGTTGAGCTGGTTGTAGCTGCCTGTACCGTAAGGGACGAACATGGCCGAGTTGCCGTATTGTTGCTTGACCCGCTGCATTTGCGCGGCGACTGTATCGAGCGCTTCCTCCCACGAAATCTGGACGAATTTGCCTTCGCCGCGCCCGCCGACTCGTTTCAACGGATGCAGCAGTCGGTCGGGATGATACTGGCGGCGCAGATAGGCGCGTCCGCGCACGCAGGCGCGCAGTTGCGGCGCGGCCAGGCTGTCGGGGCGGTCGTCGGTATCCAGGCGGGTGATGCGCCCATTTTCGACATGGGCGATGAGCAGGCAGCGTCCGCCGCAGTTATGGGCCGGGCAGCCTACCCTGATAGTTTTCAGTGAACAGTGATCAGTGTTCAGTAGGGGAGACATGTATGTATTTTATCTCAGGAGGGAATGAAAAAGCTTTACGGGTGGAAGTCCGCAAGGCTTATTAACTTTTCCAACTTACTGTGTATTCCGTCAACCCATCTGGTTTTTCGATTTCTGGCTCTTCCACAATCCATTCGCCCTTCAAACCTGCCTCGTGGGCTGTCAGCTCGAAATGGCACATAGCGATGCCCATGTCAATGCGCTGCAAGTCAACCAGGTTCAAGAGCACCTGGAAGAAACCCTCACGGTAGCCAGGCGTCCGCCCCAGGTAGAAGTGCCAGGCGCTGCCATCTTTGAGGATGCGCCATGGCTGCTTGTTGGAAGCCGAAGGCCCCAGCCGCACCATTTCCAGCACAATAGCATATTGACCGGCGTCTTCGGGCGCAAGTGGAACGCCGAATTGTCTATCGAAGAGCAGTTTTTCCCATGCTAGCCGGTGGTGCGCGCCTGCATATTGACGGATAAAGCCGTCTCGGGCCTTCTCTGGATCGGCAATGTAGCCGATGGA
>Ga0315297_10000695_pt1 | contig 19816 bp, 10 predicted proteins | sample YL17G15_0_MG_FD_203628 | JGI IMG/M metagenome (GOLD analysis project Ga0315297, IMG submission 203628) | Sediment microbial communities from Yellowstone Lake, YNP, Wyoming, USA - YL17G15_0 | ecosystem: Environmental > Aquatic > Freshwater > Lake > Sediment | place: USA: Wyoming | collected... | reverse complement strand
AACGGCCATGCCTTATCCTACTTCATGGAACAGTTTCGTTCCCTGCTGGTATGGGAGGAAGGGAACGCTCTGTGGCTGGCGAAGGCAACGCCTCGGCATTGGCTCGAGCAGGGAAAGAAAATTTCGGTCAAGAATGCCCCGACGGATTTCGGGACGGTCGCCTATGACATCGTTTCCGATGTGGATAATAAAAAGATCACGGCCACGGTGGAGATGCCGTCGCGCAGGCCAGCCAAGACCGTGCTGCTTCGGCTTCGTCATCCCCAATCGGCGCCCCTAAAACGCGTCAAGCTCAACGGTCAACCGTGGAATGATTTCGACCCCGCGAAAGAGGTTATTCGCTTGCATGATTTACAGGGCACCCTCAAGGTAGAGGCGGAGTATTAGGATACAATAGAGTGGGCCATAAGATCGTCGAGTTCAAGGGACTCTTCGGCCCGGCGATGTGTATATGCATCGATCACGAAAAGCATCTGCTCCTCGGTGCCGCCGATCCGCGGAGCGCCGATGGCCTGGCAGCCGGATTTTAATCCTTCCTCTGAGCAAACGCTCTTTTCAGGTCTCTACCCGGATCATTATTAATGCGCCTGTCGTAAACAGAAACATGGCGTCCTCGAGCGGTTGCTAGCTTGGCGATTGCGGCAGGACAGTCTGCAGGCAGGTCCAGCACATTTTCTAATTCGCTTGAACTCTGCGATGAATAATCTTAAAATGACTATACCTAAAGCGGGCAGATAGTAGGGAGGTAGTGTGTGGAGAGTCTATTTCTTTAATAAGCATAAGAAATCGTGCCCTATCTAAATATTTGTTTTTAGCGAATCGAGATATGCCAAAGGAAGCTAAAGCGCGAATTCTGATCAACGATCTTCTCCGAAGGTCCAGCTGGCGCTTCTTTGATGATGAAGTCGGCCCTGCCAACATTGCCCTTGAGACATGCACCCGAATTACCAAGAAAATCCTCAACGCCCTGGGCGACGATTTTGAGAAAACCGATAAGGGTTTTGTTGATTATCTCCTTCTCGACGAAAGGAGTTTCCCGCTTGCGGTCTTGGAGGCAAAGTCCGAAAAGCATGATCCTCTTGTAGGCAAGGAGCAGGCCAGGAAGTACGCCCATTCCCAGAATGTTCGTTTCATCATCCTGTCCAATGGGAATTTGCACTACTTCTGGGATTTAGAACAGGGAAATCCCACGCTAATCACCGAGTTGCCAACCGCGGAATCCCTGGGCCATTTCCATGCCTTTAAACCCAATCCCGACACTCTTGTAAACGAAACGTTCGAGTCCGATTATGTCGCTTTAACGCAAAATCCAAACTACAAACACGACCTTCGTTGGAACGATGAGGACCAACGCAAGGATTTCATCAAAGATGCCGAGTTGAAGTTCCTCCGGCCGTACCAGATCCGGGCAATTGCTGCCCTCCAAGGCGCCGTCCGAAAGGGCCAAACCCGTTTCTTGTTCGAAATGGCGACCGGCACCGGCAAAACACTGACCGCCGCGGCCGTCATCAAGCTCTTCATGAGAACCGGCAATGCGAAGCGCGCCTTGTTCCTTGTTGACCGGATCGAGCTTGAAACCCAGGCGTGGAAGGCTCTTATCCGTTACTTGAAAAACGACTTCCGCACCGTTATCTATAAGGAGAATCGCGACGATTGGCGCAAGGCGGAAATCGTCGTTTCGACTGTCCAAAGCCTGCTGTTCAATAATAAGTACCGGGGCTTGTTTTCGCCTACCGATTTTGACCTAGTTATATCCGATGAAGCGCATCGCTCTATCAGCGGAAACAGTCGTGCTGTTTTCGAGTATTTCATCGGCTACAAACTTGGATTGACCGCTACGCCGAAGGATTACCTCAAGAAGATCGATCCGGCAAAGATTGACGCGCGCGATCCACGTGAGTGGGAACGTCGCCAATTGTTGGATACATATAAAACTTTCGGCTGTGAAAGCGGCAATCCCACCTTTCGCTACAGCTTGATCGAAGGTGTGCGGGAAGGGTACCTTTTAAATCCCGTTGTAGTGGATGCCAGAACGGAGATCACCACCGAGCTACTGTCCGAGGAAGGTTATTCCGTAATGCAGGAAAACGAAGACGGGGAACTGGTCGAGCAGACGTTTTTCGGCAGAGATTTCGAGAAGCATTTCTTTTCGGACGAGACCAACCGGGTCTTCTGCGAAACGTTCTTGAAAAATGCACTTCGCGATCCGCTCAGCGGGGAGATCGGCAAGAGCATCGTCTACTGCGTCCGGCAGGACCATGCCACTCGGATAGTACAGACCCTGAATGAAATAGCTCATGCGATGTTTCCGGGCAAGTATAACTCCGACTTTGCCGTGCAGGTGACTTCCAACGTGGATGATGCTCAGCAGATGGCCGTCACTTTCGCCAACAATAACCTGAATGGGCATACCCGCTTCCTCGAAGGGTATATCACCGCGAAGACCCGCGTCTGCGTCACCGTCGGCATGATGACCACTGGTTATGACTGTGAAGACCTCATGAATGTCGTTCTGCTCCGGCCAATTTTCTCGCCGACGGACTTCATTCAGATCAAGGGCAGGGGAACTCGGACGTACGACTTCCGTTACACCGAGAAAGAAAACGGCCAAACTCAAGTGCATTCAAAGCCAAAACAGAAATTCAAACTCTTCGACTTCTTCGCCGTGTGCGAGTACTTCGAAGAGAAATACAATTACGATGAAATCATCGAGTTGCCGCCGTTGCGTCCCAGCGGAAACGGCCTACAACTCCCTATACTTGGGCCTTCGCCAGGTCTATCCGGTTATTCCAACATCAACCCCGATCCCCTCGAATCCTATTTCGAATCGCCTGTGCCTGTTCATGGCATGAAGATTGACCGTAAGTTCTTTGAGAAGTTCGAAGATAAGGTTAAGGCAACGCCTGAAGTCCGGGAGCGCTACGAACGAGGCGACATCAAAGGCGCCGAGGACATCGCAGTCGCTGCTCTCTTCAACAAACCTGAGGATTTCTTTGACTTGAATAAGCTCCGAAAAGCACTTCATCTGGATCGACGGATTACGCTCCGTGAGATCCTGGCGAAGGCATTCGGTGAGATAGACCGGTTCAAGTCCAAAGATGAATTGCTTGAAGAAGAGTTGGCTAAGTTTGTCTCGATCCATAGGCCGGACTCCGCCCACATGCCCGTAATCCGCCAATTCTTCAAAGCCTACGTGACGGACGGGGCTATACGGACGATAGTGGATACTCGCGAGTTCGGGCGGCTGGCCGACAATCCCAAGGTTTCATTGGACGATATCCGCGCCCTCGACCAATGGCGTGAGATCATCTCAGAATATGTAAAGGATTATGTCTCTTTGAACGCTTTTGCCGCCTAGGAAGCGCAATGCTTGACGTCGAAACGAAAGCCAGAATTGATTCTGCCCGTGACATCTTAGTGGGCAAGGTTCCCGACCCGAAATCGCAGGTAGAACAGATCACCATCGCTCTGATCTATAAGTTCATGGACGACATGGACTGCCAGTCCGAAGCACTGGGCGGCAAGGCAAGCTTTTTCACAGGGGAATTCAAAAAGTATCGTTGGGCCAACTTGCTTGATAGAAGACTGGGCGGCTATGAGCGCCTTCTTCTCTATGCCGAAGGTATCGAGAAGACGAACGTAAATAAAAATATACCCCAGCTCTTTCGGGATATCTTTAAGGGCGTTTTTCTACCCTACCGCGACCCGGAAACCCTGAATCTTTTTCTGAAAGAGATCGACGGCTTTATTTATGACCACAGCGAGCGCCTCGGCGATGCTTACGAATACCTTCTCAATGTACTCAGCACTCAGGGTGACGCCGGGCAGTTCCGCACTCCGCGTCATATTATCGACTTCATCGTTGCTGTCGTGGATCCCAAGAAGCACGAATCAGTGCTCGATCCGGCTTGCGGTACAGCCGGGTTTCTCATTTCGGCTTTCAAACATATTCTAAGGAAAAACGAGAACCTAACTCCGGATGATCGTGCTCGGCTGATGGCCAACTTCCGCGGCTATGATATCGCGCCGGACATGGTGCGGCTGTCCCGCGTGAACATGTATCTTCACGGATTCCCGAATCCGGTCATCCATGAATATGACACGCTGACTAGCGAGGAACGCTGGGATGAGCGGTGCGACGTGATCATGGCCAATCCTCCGTTTATGACGCCGAAAGGCGGTATTCGGCCGCACAACCGCTTTTCAATAAAAGCCAGGCGCAGCGAAGTGCTTTTTGTAGACTACATCGCCGAGCACCTCAGTCCAGGCGGCCGCGCAGGTGTTATCGTTCCGGAGGGGATCATATTTCAGAGCCAGAATGCCTATAAAAGCCTGCGCCGAATGCTTTTGGAGGATTATCTCTGGGCCGTAGTAAGTCTTCCTGCCGGAGAGTTCAATCCCTATAGCGGCGTTAAGACCAGCATCCTTTTCCTCGACCGCAACCTCGCGAAACGGACGGATGAAGTTCTGTTCGTTAAGGTGGAGAACGACGGTTTTGACCTGGGCGCGCAACGCCGGCCGATTGAGAAAAATGACCTCCCTGAGGCGTTTAGAGTATTGAAGGATTGGAAAGACAAAACAGCCATGCCTGCGGTCCCCAAAGAAACGAACGCCTCGGAAAAGGGCCTTTTCTTGAGCGTTGCCAGGAAGCGTCTGCTCGAATCGCCCGATGTCAATCTCTCCGGCGATCGCTACCGCCCCGCCGCTATAAAAACTTCTGCAAAATGGGCGATGGTTAAAGTAGAGGAAGTGTGTAACCTCTTTGGCGGCGGCACACCATCAAAGACGGAGAAACGTTTCTGGGAAGGAGGAGCTATCAAGTGGATTTCAGCAAAGCATATTAGTGAAGAGCATGCAATCTCAGGCTGGGAATTGATAACTGAAGAAGCCATTAATGAAACCGCGACTAATGTAATACCTACCAACGCAGTGGTAATTGTCACCCGCGTTTCCGTAGGCAAGATTACATTGCTCAAGGAGTCGGTGGCGATCAATCAGGACCTTACGGCTTTGATTGTACGAGACCCTGATCGCTTGAAACCCGCGTATCTGTTTTGGGCTATAAAGGCTATCGCAAATAAGATAGCCGACTCCGCTCAAGGCCTGGGCGTAAGAGGAGTAACGAGGCGCTTTATCGCAGATCTAGAAATTCCCCTCCCTCCGCTACAGGAACAAGAACGAATTGTGGCGGAATTGGAGGGCTACCGTAAGGTTATCGAAGGCGCCCGCCAAGTCATTGATTCGTACAAACCCACGATCCGAATTGATCCAAAGTGGCCGATGGTGAGGATTAGCGATGTTCTCAAAAACGTTAAGTATACACCCAAAGTTCAGAAATCTGAGTTCCTTACACAGGGCAATTACCCGATAATTGACCAGTCCGAAAAGTTTATTGCGGGATATTGGAATGATGAGACAGCTGTCTTTCACATTTCGAAACCGATGGTGCTTTTTGGCGACCATACTCGTACTCTGAAGTATGTTGACTTTGATTTCGTACTTGGGGCTGATGGCGTTAAGCTGCTTCAATCCGATGATCGCTTTATCCCAAGGTTTTTTCATTTTGCTTTGTTAAATACATATATACCGGGACTCGGTTATAGCCGACATTTTAAAGAGCTAGTTAGGCTATCTATCCCGCTCCCCCCGCTCGACGTCCAAGGGGAGATTGTAGCCGAATTGGAAACTGAACTAAAGCTCGTGGAGACGAACCGCGCGCTAATTGAGCGGATGGAGGCGAAGATTCGGGTAAAGTTAGCGGAGGTTTGGGGAGATTCTGACGATGCCGCGTAAATCCTCCTTCGATCCGCGCAAGTTGATGGAGCTCGCCGTAGATGTGATGGGGCATTCAGTCCAAGAACCGCGGAAAGACGGCAAGGCAAACCCGAAAGTTGGAGTAGTGCTGTGGAAGCCGGACGGCACAGTCGAAAAAGCGTGGCGGTGCGAGCTCCGGCGGGGCGATCACGCCGAATACACACTGCTTGAACGGAAAAACCTGAGCAACCGGCTTGACGGCTCAATCCTATTCACCACGTTGGAGCCCTGCGCGCCTGGATCACGCGGCCATCCCAAGTTGAGTTGCGCCGAGCGGATTGTCCTAGCCCGTATTAAGGAGGTTTGGGTCGGTGTTGCAGATCCAGATCCGACAGTAGATCGCAAAGGCATCAAATACCTCCAAGAAGAAGGCATTGCAGTATACATGTTCGATCGTGACTTGCAAGACGAAATAAGAAATGAGAACAAGGATTTCATCGCGCAAGCGATGGAGCGAGCCGCGGCGGTGGAGGAGAAGAGGGAAAAGAAGGTTGTCCTTTCCAGCCTAGAAGATGCATTCGCCGTTTCAGCTATTGAAGATTTCTCAGCCGACGCGTTGGCACAATATCGGACCATCGGGGAGATTAGAGATGAAATAGAATCACCCGCCTTCAACCGGCGGCTCTCTCAGCAAGGCCTCCTCAAGGAAATGGATGGGAAGTTCACCCCAACAGGCTTTGGATTATTGCTTTTTGGGAAGGAGCCAAGAAATATAATGCCGCAGGCGGGGCTTCTAGCGACTATTCACTATCCCGATGGCAAGGAAGAACCGAAAGATTTCGATGGCCCGATGGTCCTGATCCCTGGCCTTGCAGAGAGATGGTTAAACGATAAACTGCCTAACGTTATCGACCGAAGTAGCATGCGCAGGAAAGAAACCCTTGCGCTTCCTTTCGAAATGGTGCGTGAGGCCATTGTGAATGCTCTTATCCACCGGGATTACGACATGCGACAAACCAAATGTCAGCTGATTGTCACGGCAGATACGATTACAGTCAAAAGCCCAGGCGGACCAATTCCGCCCATCACGCTAGAGCAACTGAATTCATTTAACGCTCCTATGCTGAGCCGAAATCCTGAATTGCACTATGTATTCGCGCGGATGGAAATGGCCGAGGAACGAGGTCTTGGTATCAAATCATTGAAGAACCGGGCTGAGCAACTGGGCCTACCATTGCCAAAGTATGCATTTGATGATCCATACTTGGTGTTGACACTGTTTCGAAATCAGGAAGCAGCGGTGAGATCGCTCGCGAATTCTGTTCAGGAATCGTTGACTGAGGCGGAACGTAGGGGGTGGCAATGGTTCTCAACCAAAGGCAAGACGAAATCCAGCCAATATGCTAAAGCTATGCAGATCGAAGACCGCACAGCACGAAGGCATCTGAATCGCTTTGTCGAACTTGGTTTGGTCAGGAAAACTGGCTCGGGGCCATCGACCGAATATGAGTCTATTTGAAGAGATCATTGGCATGCCATCTGAGGCTATCCGGACGCGAAACGAGTCATTTTGTCCGGATAGCGCTGAAAAATATCACTTTTTGTTCTTATCCGGACATGAATCCGGACATTCTGTCCGGATAGGGAGTTGCGGCGTCTTCCAGGTGATCCGTCCGGATTTTTACAAGCTTCTGCGTGTGGGCGGCCTATCCCGCCAAAAATCTCGCCAAAGTGGCGGGATTCTGCCCTTTTCTTCTCGCAATTATACTAATCCCGATATTTTTCGCGAAAGGTTGACGGGAAATAAGGCCACTCAACGAGCCCAAATAAGGGCCCCAGCCTCAATCGGGTTATAATGCAAAAACAGGATACTCGGCTAGTATCCGACGAAATTGGGTGGTCCACAAGAAAATTGCTAAATGAAAAAAATGAAGGATACTCCGGCGCACACCCGGCCCCGGGAGAAGTTGAGAGAGAAAGGGGTTGCCGCCCTCACTGATGAGGAACTTGTCGGGGCAATTCTTGGGATGGGAATTCGGGGGGTGGATGTTCGAACCATTGCCCGACGAGTGGCCGGTCTTATTCGCGAATACAAAGAAGGATTGACGCTTGACCTCCTAATGGCCATCCCCGGAGTCGGATTGGCCAAAGCCGCGCAAATTCTATCGGCGTTTGAACTCGCGCGGCGCCAATTGCCTGGGGACACCATCAAGATCGCCATTGCTCAGGATATTCTCCCTCTCGTCGCTGAAATTGCAGCAAAGCAGCAGGAATATTTTGTTTGCATTTCCCTGAACGGAGCAAACGAAGTTATTAATAAGCGTGTGGTTACCATTGGCCTTCTCGATAAGAGTCCTGTTCATCCGCGGGAGGTTTTTGCCGATGTTATCGCCGATCGCGCTGCTTCGGTTATTATTGCGCATAATCATCCCTCAGGCGATCCGCAGCCAAGCGAAAACGACCTCCGTGTATATGAGCAATTAGCGGGGGCCGCAAAGATACTTGGCCTGCGAATATTGGACCATGTGATCGTGACGCGCAAGAACTACTTTAGCTTTCAAGAAGCTGGTCTGATTAAAGGACAGTGATGCCATAAACCCTGGGGTGGGCGTCCAGGTCGAGCGCTATCTTGAGCGAGCAGACCGCCGTCTCTGGTGATTGACACATCTTCAGGCTGACCGTTTCGTTCTGGTGCTTTTGCCCCTGCGCCGGAAGAATTTAGGAAGCTCTATCTCGCCGCACACTACAAGGGCACGCTTAGATAAGGCCTCGGGGTCGATTTTTTTGCTGTCCTTCATCCACACAGCCGCTACCTGAGGATTGGGATCGGCCTTATTCGCGGCCATTTCCTGTTCATGACATCGGTCATCCGGCGGACAAACAAAAAAAGGCGACGGAAACGGTATTAGAACAGGCTGAGTTGATTTGTAAAGATTGGGCAGAAGTTCAGAGTGGAAATTGAGCTAATTGATAATAGGTCTCTTTAGATAATCGATGTAGGATTTCTTCCCTTTCAGCCTAGGGTCTGAAGGCGGGACCAATTTTGAAAGTTCTTGCATTTCTTGAACATATGCTGTCGGCGGTGCAATTCCATCATTGACACGGATATTCAAACAAATCTGCTCTTCATCTTTGAACATAATTTTCGTTTTGTTATTTATTTTAAGGCCATAGCGCGTCAGCATTTTTTTTATTGTAGGCAAAAATCTCTTTACTCCTTTAGGCCCGCTCAAAATAATGTCATCAACATATATAGATAGGGATGACTGAGGAATCTTTTTTAAGATATTTTCAAGTTCCCTCGCAAATGGTTCAAGTACTAATCGGCCAATTGCTGGACTAGTAGGTGCGCCTTGAGGCAAATGATTCTTGTGGGTTGATAAGCGAGTTAATAAATCGGAAATATCTTCTGTCGCTCCGTGATACTGTAACATGCGTTTTATTTGAAATGATTTAATACTCGGGAAAAAATCTTGAATATCAGCTGCGATCAAAACGTGTTTTCGAGTATGTAATAAAGCCGCCTTTTTTGTAGATGAACCAGGCCCACCAAAAATCAGGGGGTGAATAGGCAGTTTATAAAATATTTCATGAAGAATTATTTTTTGTGCTTTTTTTAACTTGTGATCTGGAATTTCTATTTTCCTTGTTTTGCCATTTTTCTGTGAGATAGTAACTTCGTGATATAAAATCGGTGCAATTTTGCTAAGCTTTAAGATTTTTTGTGAAGAAATGCCTAAAATAATAGATAGGGAGTTAAGATCCAAATCTCCGAGCTTTATTGACATATATATAAACCGGAATCGATATTCCGAGGGATCGACAACTCAGGAGATTTCTACCCACCAGCTTCAGAATTGTCACAAGAAGATCCAGGAAATTAAGAATCGTGCTTGGAATTTTCAGTTTACGATGAGCAAGGAGCCTTGTCAGTATGACATTAACAACGGCATGATGTTCAGCGCTTACGTTTGGAGCAGCTACGAGAAACATTTCGAGATAAGACTTGGCGGAATCGATGTCGTGCGAGCTTAGAGAAAGTTTAGCTTGGTGTAAGAGGAAATCTCCGCGGGCACTTTTGCTTCGTTCTTCACGTACCGATTGAATCACTTCAATAGCACGTTGAAGGCGAGGCTTTTTAGCCCGGCCGGTTAGGAACTTTGTCCTATACATCTTTTTCACCTCCTTCCTTAGTAGATTTAGCCCGTTATCAATATTGTTATTGATAATGAGTTGAAAAAAGCCGGAAAATGAATTCTCTTTCGAATTAATATGAGTTTCATTCTCCTCTAACAACAATAAGTTTCTGTCCAGCCTATTGTGACGAATTTTCATAATAGAATCGCTTGAATAAGGCCGGAAATCTCTACGTAGTAGAGATGCCTATGCGCATTGACTCGAAAAGGAGCAAAACAAGGAACAGCTTCAACTTAAAACCTATTATGAAATTCGATTTTACTACCAGAATGTTAAACTGGCAGGAGAAAGTAGGTGTTAGACACCAGTCGAGCCGAATTTTTCAAAGAACTAAAGGGTAAACGACCTGCTACCCCATAAATACAACATCTTGTATTCCTGAATAAAAGCATACACAAAATATGGTAAAAAGTCAAGGAGTCATCAAAAATGAATTTTCTCGTAGAAGTCTTATTTGTGTAGAAATATCTCTATGTCCTTCTCTCGCCGTTTCCATCTCCCTTTTCCTTCTCCTTTCGCCCCACCCCGGTTTGCTCTTGATTTTAATCATCTAAAATGCGCGAGAGGATGGATTCGCGCGATGGCCAAAATCCTAATTATACGTATTTGTTGATAGCTTAACGCAAAACGATTTCCCTGATAAGTCGAGGTAGCTATGCCCCCAGCTCGAGCCACCACTTTAATAATGCTTCTCTTACAATATATTCAAAAGTGTTTAGATACATAGGTACATCCTCTTTTATCCAAGTTCCCCCTGCCCCTGAATAGGCTAAAGCAAAAGGTTTTTCATGCCATTCTTTGCCACCATGTCTTTCCCTCGAAGGAGGATCGCACATTGGCAACGGAAATGGCGTGCCATCATGTAATGCTTTGGATCTATGTTTATAGATGGTAATAAAAGATTCTTTTATGTCACTTTCTTGCCAGCTGGTTTGCCCCCATTCTGGCGGCCTTCTAGGTGGAGGCAGAGGCAAAAAATTCATCATAAATTCTATAAACTTTTTTTGACTAGCGATAAGATTAGATATTTCATCAGCAACTATCGAGAGTATATCTTCATTTTTTTCGAATTTTCCAAGTCTTTCACATAGCCTTGGCTTAAATTCTTTTAAAATATCCACCTTGTTAACACCTGCCATCTTCCAGTGAAATGCTGCCTTTTCAATCGCTGTCACAAGAAAAAGCCATGACATAGATGGATCTTCCTCAGCAATTAATAATGCTTTTTGATATGACCGAGCAGCTTTAATTAAAGCATTTGCATCATCTGGACTCATAGAAGGGATGCCCGATAGCGGAGAAAGCAAGCCAAGAGGCCGCTCGCTTTTCGCATTAGGGATCACTAAACGTTGATAATCAATATTGAGAAACTCAGGCTGTCTGCCCCACCCCACCGGGTGTCCACGCGGATCAATGTTATCCTGAAAATCGCGAGTCATTTTCCCAGCTCTTATTCGAATTCCTAATGCTAAAGAAACGAGTGCAGCGATCTCTTCAACAAGTGTCCCCCCATGATAGGTATCAGTAGCTGTCTTTGACATATCGGGAATTTCAAAATGAAGATAATTCTCTATTCTTGCGTAGATTATTGGCCGGAAGCAGCCGACGTATTCATCAATAGGAACTGGATTCAAAAACGCATATGGCTTATATTTGTCTATCTCCTCCCCGGTTACTCTCGCGTCAGAAAATAAAGGGTATTCCGAAATACTCTGAACTTCATCTTTGCTGAATGAAGCTCTCCAATTTTCGTAGATTTGAGGGCCTTTAGCGTTAGTTTTTTTACTCGTATCATCCATTTCGTTTTCCCCCTTAACGAGAAAGATTGTCCTAAAAAGCTAGGCAGATTTCAATAGCGTCTCATCAGCCCTTCCCTTTCCGCCTTTTGCTCCTCTCCGACTTGCCTGGGATATAGATCGCTAAAGTCCAAGCGAAAAGCCGAAAAGCCGCCGCGGGGGGTTAATATTGTCGAGCTTCGCATCCGAAACATCGGGTGATTCCGATCGGGCCTAATTATCATTCTGCCCATTCTCCCCGGCGCGCCTTGACAAGGCGTGAAGCCGGGAGCTATAGTCCGTTCGTTCCGAATCGAAGAGGAGAATTCTTCATGCCGCACTTGCGGATCCGGCCGCACTTCCAATCCTTTCTCCGCGCTCTTCGTCCTTGGGCCCTTGCCTTCATCGTTTTGGTCGCCGGCCTGACGGCCTGTAAACCGGCGGCCTCCGGGCTCGAGGCAGGTTTCTTCCATCCGCCCGATGCGGCCAAGCCCCGCGTTTATTGGTGGTGGCTGTTCAACCGCGTCGACAAGGCCGCGATCACCCGCGATCTCGAAGAGTTCAAGGCCAAGGGCATCAGCGGCGTCAATCTGATCTGTACGGGAGGATACGCGGGCCTGGCGCCCCTTCCGGGCGTGAAATTCCTGGGCCCGGAATGGCGCGAGCTCTTCCGCCACGCCGTCGAGGAAGCGGCCAGGCTGAAGATCGAGATGGGCTTCAACCTGGCCGGAGGCTGGGTCATGATCGGCCCCTGGGTCACCCCGGACAACGCCATGAAGAAAGTTACTCAGTCCGAACTCAAAGTGCGGGGCCCGGGAAAATTCCGCGGCGCGCTGCCCGCGCCCCCGGCCGTCGACGGCTACTATAAGGACGTCTGGGTCCAGGCTTTCCCGGAAGAACCGGACAAGACGGTCCATCCCCGAACGATCATCGACGTGACCGACCGGTTGAATGCGGACGGCCGTTTCGACTGGGACGTCCCGGCCGGCGCTTGGATCATCTTACGGACCGGATATACGCTGACCGGAAGCCGCTGGGATCCTTACCCGAAGGGCGACACCTTCGCCGAGGGGGCCGGCTATCAAATCGATTACCTGGATCCCGCGGCGCTCGATGACCATTTCCGCCATCTCGGCCAAACGGTGCTGGACGAGGCCGCCAAGGCGGGAGGGCGGTTGGACTACCTCTGGTCGGACAGCTGGGAATGCGGCAAGCTGACCTGGACCCGGGATTTTCCGGCCCAATTCCTCCGTTTCCGCGGCTATGACCTGAAACCGTATCTGCCGGCGCTCGCCGGCCGCACCGTGGTCGACGCCGAATTCACGGCGCGGTTCAAGGAGGATTTCGACCGCACTATAGAGGATTGTCTGGCCGAAAATTTCTATGGCCATTTCGCCGAGCTCTGCCACCAGCGTGGAATCCGCATGGGCAGCGAGGCGGCCGGCCCGGGCAATATCCCGCCCATGGATTCGCTGAAAAACGAGGGCCGCTGCGATTTGCCGGCCGGCGAATTCTGGGTCAACCACCATTTCGATTTCCCCGGCGGTTACAACGCGGATCCCCTGATGAGGCTCAATCTAAAGCAGACCGCCTCGGCCGCCCATATTTACGGCAAGCCCCAGGCCATGGCCGAGTCGTTCACCCAGCAGGAGCGCGATCGAACGCACTGGTCGCTGGCGCCGTCCGACCTCAAGCCCTACGTCGACGCCGCCTTCGGCGAAGGGATCAACTCCATCATGCTGCACCAGGCCACCTGCCAGCCGCCCTCGGACGGCAAGCCCGGCTATGAATTCTGCGCCGGCCAGCATTGGAACGCCAACAGCACTTGGTGGGAGCAATCGCCGGCCTTCTTCGCCTACCTTGCGCGCTGCCAGTACATGCTCCAACAGGGAGTCTTCGCCGGCGATGTCTGCTATTACCTCGGCGACCGGCCTCCGGTCATCGCCCCGCCCAAAGCCGAGGACCCGGCGCTCGGCCCCGGCTATGATTTCGACTATGCCAACACCGAAGCCCTCCTAACCCGCATGTCGGTCGAAGGCGGCCGGATCGTTCTTCCCGACGGCTTGAGCTACCGGCTCCTCGTCCTGCAGAATTGCACGACCACTTCCCCTGAAACGGCCAAGATGATCGGCGGCGCGCTTTCCTTATCCGTATCGCCCATTCCTTCGCGGTCGATGCCGCTCGAAGCGGTCCGTAAGATCCGCGATCTCGTCCGCGCCGGCGCGACGGTCGTCGGGCCCAAGCCGGAGAAGGCGTCCGGCCTGAAGGACTATCCGCGCTGCGACGACGAAGTCCGCGCCATCGCCGATGAGGTTTGGGGGGACTGCGACGGAAAAATCCGCACCGAACATCGTTACGGCCAAGGCCGGGTGATTTGGGGCAGGACCTTGCGCGAGATCCTGGCGGCGGACGGCGTGCCGCCGGATTTCGAAGCTTCGCCCGTAGGCGCCAAGCCGGCTGGTTTAGATTTCATCCATCGCACGGCTGCCGGAACGGAAATATATTTCGTTTCCAACCGGAAAGGCTATCCCCTCTCCTCGGACTGCGCCTTCCGTGTCTTCGGGAAACGGCCGGAGATCTGGGACCCGGTTCTTGGGGAAATCCGCGACGCCGCCGCCTTCCGCCAGGCGGGCGGCCGGACCATCGTCCCCCTGGACTTCGCGCCGATGCAATCGTTTTTCGTCGTTTTCCGAAAACCGATCGCCGCCGAGGCAACGGGAACGGCGCCGCGCAATTTCCCCCGGCTCGTCTCCGTCCAGGAAATCATAGGCGGCTGGAAGGTCGGGTTCGACCCGCAATGGGGCGGGCCGGAATCGGCCGAATTCCCGAAGCTCGCGAGCTGGACGCGGCGTCCGGAAGACGGCATCAAATATTATGCCGGCAAGGCGACCTATCGCAAAACGTTCGATCTAGAGCCGTTCGCGGCGGCCCTTTCCCGGAAACGCGTGTTCCTCGATCTCGGCGCGGTCAAGGCCGTCGCAGAAGTCAGGCTGAACGGCCGATCGCTGGGCGTCCTGTGGACGGCGCCCTGGCGCGTCGACATCACCAACGCCGTCCGCCCGGCGGGCAATGCGCTGGAGATCGATGTCGTCAACCTGTGGGCCAACCGCGTCATCGGCGATCTCAACCTCCCCAAAGAAAAACGCGTCACCGTGACCCACGACGCTTTCCGATTCGACATGATCACCAAAACGACCTCGCTTCTGGACTCGGGCCTGCTCGGTCCGGTGTCCATCCTGCGGGAGGCCAGAGAAAACGAAACCTTTTGATGGATAAAGACGTTCCCGGATTTATAACGGGAGTCCTTTATATTATGCGCCTCAGCTTTTTCCGGAGCTTCCTACACACGGTAGAAGTCAGAGGGCTACGCCGTTCCTAGGCCCTGTTTTCATTTCACGGGCCCTAAATACTTATCCAGCCACTCTAGGGATTCTTTGATGAGCTGATTCCGGGGAATGTTATGCCCCGTGTCATATATGAGATGGCGTTTGTGCTCCTCGGGTGTTCCCAAGAGCTTGAACATTGGAATTTGCGCGGTCTCGTGGGGGAAAAAACTGTCGTAGCGGCCGTTCAGCATGAGAACGGGAATACGGACCCGCGATACGAAATGAAAAGGGTCGACCTCCGGTTTCTGTTTCTGAAATCTAAATCCCGCAACATAGAGAATGGCCGTTTTAAAACGCCCCTCGACAGCAGTCATCAGGCCGCCCAATCGCCCTCCCCAACTATAACCATAAAAAGCGAGCTTATCAGCATCGATATCGCTCCTGCTTTCCAGATAGTCAACGGACCTCCTGAGGTCCTTGGCCCATTGGATGACATGCTCTTTATAGGAATTCGTCTCGTCGGGCACGCTGGAACCCCAGCCGTCTCCGCGCTCATAAGTGCTCTTATAGACCGGATACAACAGCGCTCGCCCGCTCTTCATGATGAAATCGAAGGTGTCGATATACAGGAGTTCGCTAGAACGGGTATTTATAGCATTACTTCCTGGGAAATACACAACGGTCTGATACGGCGGCTTGCCGGATTTCGGCAGAAAAAGATAAGCCAGAACACGCTCTCCGCCATACGCGGCGTCAAAGGAGATCTTTTCCTTGACCCAGTCCTTGTCACCCTCGTCAACGGATTCGGTACGGCTGCGCAGTTCTTTTTTGTCATACGAATACATATCCAGATAGATTTTATAGACTTCGTCCGAGACAGGTTCCTTGTTAAGAAAGTCGATATACGGGATTTCGGTAATTGACTTCAGGGCTTCCTGGTTATCGACTTTTCCAAGGTACTTGATGCACCGGAATCCATTGCTCGGGGCCCGATCCATGGGCGGCTGCGCAAATGCATAATTGAACATGTAAGCCTGATCATTCCAGGCACCACCCAGGAGGAATCTCCAGTCGCCGCGTTGGTTCCAACACCATTCGCGGACGTTCCCTGCCATATCATGAACGCCATAAACGCTGACACATCGTGAACTGCCGATCGGCCAGGTGTCGCGATTGCTGAAATTGCCGAGGGGAATATAAACGTCGCTCAGCCACGGATCCGCCGCCCAGTCCCAATGATAGACGGTCGGCAAGCTCTTCCCTACGAATTCGGCGTAGGCCGCGGCTTCATACCAGCTGATCCCGCCGACCGGATGATCGTCCCGGCCTTCGGGGTAATCGCTCATTTCCCAAGCCGCCGGACCGGGTCTCCCCGTCCTATCGCTGAATTCGGCCATCGCCTGTTCCCAGGACAGTGTTCTCCCGTCTTTCTTGAACGGGTGTCTCCAGTACACCTTTTTTTCGTAGCCCCCCTGATCGATGAACTTCTTGAATTCTTTGTTCGTGACTTCATGCTTGTCGATGAGGTAGCCCTCGAGATCAAGTCCGCCCAAATGAACAAGATTGATTAAATTGAGTTTTATCTCTTTATCGCCCGGGATCCTGACCATTCCCGGAGGCAAACTTCCTTTTGCGTCCAGCGTCCGCTTGATCTCGACGGCGGAGCCTAAAGCCGTCTGCTCGGCCCCCTCGAGGGGTTCATACCCGTCTTTTTCGATCTTCCACAGATGATATCCCGGCCAGACTTTCACCTTGTCGATCGGCGATCGGCCGATGTGCTCCCAGGTGCCATCGATCTCCTCGTATAGATAGACATCCGCTCCCGGGGGGACCGTTTGGAAGGAGAAGTCCCGCTCGACCTGCGGCAGCAGCTCCATCAATTGCTTTTCTTTGGGAATAATCTTTTCTGCTTTCTCCGCCAAACGGAATGCCGCCGCGAATTGCTGTTCGTCCACGAGCTTCCTGATCTCAGGGACGGCCACGTCCCTGGCCCACCGGATCCTAGCCTGACGATTGAAGAACCAAACGAGCGCGACAGCGATGGCGGCGATCACTAATACCGCCGGAACGGCCACGACAGGTTTCCGAATGAAACGGAGGATCGAACGTAAGCTAAGGGCTCCAGTGCCGGCGCCTGTAAGACGATTTCTGTAATTCTTCAGGTCATTCAACAGCTCGGCCGCGGAACCGTACCGGGCTTCCGGCTTTTTCTTAAGACTCCGGTCTATGATTTGCTGGAGCTCCAGGGGAACATCCGGTTTTAGGGCTCTCAGAGGTTTGGGGTCCTCATGCACGACAGAGTAGAGGATCGAAGCCTCGCGTTCCCCCTTGAAGGGGAGCACTCCGGAAAGCATTTCATACATGACTACGCCCAAAGACCAGATGTCCGACCGATGATCGACTTCCTCTCCCTGCGCCTGCTCCGGTGACATGTAGGCCACAGTTCCCAAGGTCGTTCCCTCTCTTGTCAGAAGAGGCCCCTCTTTGACCTTGGCCAGCCCGAAGTCCATAATCTTGGCCTGGCCTTTGCCGGTGATCATGATATTGGCGCTCTTGATGTCCCGGTGGATGATGCCCTTGCCGTGGGCTGAATCGAGACCATCGGCGACCTGGATGGCGATGTCCAGGGCCGCGCCGCCCGCAAGCGGCCCCTTGTTGAGCTTATCCCTGAGCGACTCTCCTTCCACGTACTCCATAGCGATGTACGGACGCTCTTCGCTCTCCCCGACCTCGTGGATGACGCAGATGCTCGGATGGGAAAGGGCTGCAGCCGCCTGGGCTTCGATGAGGAACCGCTCCCTGAGTTCGGCGGAATCAGTCAGAAGCGGGGGAAGGAACTTCAGGGCGACGTCGCGCTTGAGCCTGATATCTTCGGCCCTGTAGACGATCCCCATCCCGCCGTGACCAATCTCCTCAACGATTCGGTACTTTCCGGCGACAAGGCTGTCTTTCGAGATGACGGGAAGAGGGGTGGCTAGGGTTTTCGTCATGGAGGCCTGCTCGGGCCCCGCCTTTCCTAGGGGCGCCACGCAGTTGCTGCAGAACCGCGAGTCTTCCTTGTTCTCAGCGTGACAATTCGGGCACTGCATAGTACCCCTCCCTTTTCTAATGCCTGGATTTTATCACCGCTGGAGCGGCCGGTCAAGCTCGAAACACGACCTCTCAAGTGTGCGCAAATTCTGGCTTGGGAGCTTGTTCACGGCCGCCTGGAGATACCTATCGGCCAGGTGAGAATGGATTTCCGTGATTCTTCCGGATTTGTGTCCAAGGAGAATCTGGACGCCCCCCGCCCCTGGCGGTCTCGGGCTCATTCGCGGTCACGAATATTGACTTGCGTCGCGCCGGCCGCTATACTTCGCTCAGCAAATTCCGATGGAGGTGGACCGTGCGCATCCGAGAACGTCTCTCCAGCGTGACCATCGCGGTGCTTCTGACAGCCGGGCTCGTCTCCTGGCCGAGGGCGGCCGGTGCGGCCGGGCAATCGGATCCCGACACGAAAAAGGGAATCCGGATCGAGCGGGAAGCCGCTTTGCAGATGGAAAGGACCGAGGCCAAGCTCTCCTCTCTCGTTCTCCGGCTCTACGGGGGATTCAGCCAGACCGAGGCCGGGGACGTGAACAAAGGCCTGGACGGCTATTTCGAGGTCTTCGAGCTCTATTCGGCCCTGGGAGCGGGGACGACCACGGGTAGCTACAACCCTCTTCGCGTTGGGTACAATTTCGGAGCCGACCTCGTCTTTCAGATCACTCGGCATATCGGCATCGGCATCGGCGCCGGCTACATGCGCTTCTCCAAGAGCTCGCACATGACCTTTTCGCATGGATCGGAGGACATCAAACTCTCAAGCACCCCGACGCTGAGCGCCGTGCCCATCCGGCTCGGCTTGTTCCTCACGCTCCCACTCGGCAGCAGGCTGAATTTCACCCTCGACGCCGGCGCCGCGGCCTACGCCGCGCTCAAGCTCGACGCAAAGCAGCGTCTCGATTACCCCTACGGCTATTGGATGGAGACGTCCCTCAGCGCCAGCCGGAGCGCCCCGCAGTTCGACAACCTTGGCTTCCAGGGGAGCCTGGGATTTGAGTTTATAGTCTCCCCGAAGGTCGGTTTCTTCGTCGAGGCTCTCGGCCGCTACGCCCGTTTGAAGAATTTCGAAAAAGCCACGGCATTGAACAGGAACAGCTACGGGGACTCGGAGACGATCGAAGGCCGGATCTATCTTGAGACGAACACGTTCGATGAGGGGGGCTGGAGCCTGTTCACGGTCGAGCGGACCCCGCCCGTTTCCGTCCCCCCGAACATAGTGTACAGAGAGCCGAAGATCGACCTTAGCGGCTTCAGCCTCCAAGCCGGGTTCCGCATCCGTCTCTAAGAGCTCTCAGAGCCGAGCGCTCGAGGCCGGGGCAGGTCGGGCGGACCCTTGTCTTGACGGGGTTCAACCGCTATCAAAGGGCATCATCCGCGAAAGAGGATCCGCCATTTTCGTCAAGAGCGCGAAACACGTCTCGCCGGATGAAATTCCACCCGCACCCCTATTTCCTGGCGACACACGGGCTTCAATGTCCACAGCCGGGTCCGGCATAAGACGAAGACCGAGGCCGAGCGGGTAGGCAAATACTTGATCCGGCTTCTTTGGGGTGCTTCCTACACACGGTAGCAGTCAGAGGTTCAAATCCTGTATCGCCCACCATCTCCCAAAATGCCGACAAATCCCTCCCTATTGTAGGGAGGGCAGGGTGGATAAGACCAATAAAGAAATTTGGGAGC
>Ga0315297_10000693_pt1 | contig 19827 bp, 16 predicted proteins | sample YL17G15_0_MG_FD_203628 | JGI IMG/M metagenome (GOLD analysis project Ga0315297, IMG submission 203628) | Sediment microbial communities from Yellowstone Lake, YNP, Wyoming, USA - YL17G15_0 | ecosystem: Environmental > Aquatic > Freshwater > Lake > Sediment | place: USA: Wyoming | collected... | reverse complement strand
TCTCCTTCCGCGATCCCCACGGCGCGTTGGACAGGGCAACGTCCTCGAGAACGATGGAGGGCAAGAGAGAAATCCGGAGGTGCGGCCCTCGTCCCACCGTGAGCTCGCGCCCGGTCTGCCTCCTCACCGCCTCCGCAACCGTGCCCGTGAACCGGCTCAGGTGCACGGTGCGCAGCGCGACGACCGCCGCGACCACGAGCAGCGCGACCGCAGCCGCGGTGCCGGCCAGCAGCCAGGCGAGCAGACGGCGACCCCGAAGCGGCGAGGCGCCGCCAGGGGGCGTTCTTGTCTCGACCTGAGAAGACACCGCTGCTTCCTCTCTTCTTCGAGACTAACACCGCGACCGACGACGTCAAGCAGCCCGGATCGCCTCACTCGGATGGGTAGCGCCGCTGCCACCACCGCAGCAGCCTCGGGGTCAACGCCAGCGCTGCGACCGCCGTGGCGATGCCGAAGACAGTGTCCGTCAGGTAGTGGTAGCGGCAGTAGAACGTCGCCACGTAGAGCGTGAGGACGACGGGGGTCAGGACCCAGGCGAGCCGACGGCTGTAGCGCCAGGACATCGCCCACATGACGGTGGCGGCCGCAGCGTGCGGGCTGGGCAGCGAGCCGCCGACGTAATGAAGGTTGCTTCGGATGAACTCCCCCACCGCGGTGAACAGCCAGCCGTCGAGGGGGACCGAGTACGCCGTGCCCATGAACGCCGCCGGGCCTGCGACGGGAAACACGATGAAGCCGAGGTCGCAGGCGACGTTGGCGAGGCCGAGGGCGAGGAGGCACTCCTCCAGAGCTCGCCTGCCGTGGCCCCGGTAGATGACAAGGCACACCAAGGGGTAGAGCGCGATGTAGACGACGTAGGCGAACATCATCCACTCGGTCAGCCAGGGCCGGGTGAGACCCTCGAGCCAGATCGTGGGCTGCACCCCGAAGAGGCGGTCCTCGAGACCCAGCACGATGCCGTCCAGCCAGCGGCCGTGGACGATGAGCTGGAGCCGCGCCACCGCGCCGAAGAGCCAGGCGTAGGCGAGGGAGACCGTCGCGGTCCGCGCGACAAACCACGCCCAGCCCGGCCGGATCCTGCGCGTCCCGACAACCGCAGCGAGGAAGACCGCGGCCGCGGCCAGGTCCTTCGCGACCAGGATCGGCCAGCCATCAACGCGGCCACGGAAGACCACAGCGAGCACCGCGAATGCCGCGATCGTCCCGAGGACCAGGACATCGGTGGCCTCGAGGCGCACGCCCCCAGGGTGGCTCGGTGCCGTGCGAGCCTGCGCTCCTGTCGGATGTCTCGCTGGACCCATCGCAGCGTTCCGTCTCCATGGTACCCGCCCGTGCCGCCACCTTCATCGAACGGCGCGCGGCCGCACACGCCCCGTGTTATTCTCACGACGTTCTCGCATACCCCGTCCAGGGGCTCGAGGGCCGCCGACGATGCCGCGCTGCCAAACAGACCTGGGGCGATACTCTGCGCCGACCACACCGGCTGGTTCGCGGGTCGCCAGAATAGGACGGGGCGCACACCCCGCCAGTCGGTTCCACTCGGTGCGTCCTCTTCTCGCGTGGTCTGCTCTCCTGCTGGCAAGCATGCCTGCGCGGGTCGCGCTCGCCACGCAGGCCCCCGGGAACACTCCGCCGGTCAAGCGCATCGTGTTCCTCTTCTCCGACCACGCCACGAACCCCGGCAACGTTCTGACCGACCGCGGTCTCCGCGTCGGCTTCGCGAAGGACCCGTCGTTCCGGATCGAGCACTACCAGGAGTACCTCGACCTCACCCGGTTCGGCGACGAGGCATACGAGCAGCGCCTCGCGGGCGTCCTGAGTCAGAAGTACGGCGGCCGCCAGCCGGATCTCCTCGTCACGATCTCGACACCGGCTCTTCTCCTCGCGGGCAAATGGGGTCCGATCGTCTTTCCCGGCGTGCCGATCGTCTACACGGACGCCACGCAGACTGCGGTCGGCGCGCTCGGGCCCGGCTTCAACGCGACGGGGGTGGTCGCCGAGTTCGACTTTCGAGGTACGGTCCAGGCCGCGCTCCGCCTTCGGCCACAGACGCACCGGGGCGGGCACACGGAAAAGTGAAAGGGAGGAATGACACGATGTTCAAGAGCACCCGTACCGCAGCAACGCTCGCAGTTCTGATCCTGCTGGCCTGCGCCGCGATGGCGGCCGCGCAGGCGCCCGCCGTTGCCCCGGCACCCCCGGCCGTCCCCATCCAGTGGATGGGCAACCTCATCAACATGCAAGGCGGCGGCACGACGTTTCTCACGGTCCGCGCGTACGACTTCACCCCGCCCGCCGTGGTCGACGCCCTCAAGGACATGCTGAAGGCCCAGGGGCAGACGGCGGTGGTCAACGAGCTGAACGCCATGCCGGCGATCGGCTACCTCCAATTCGACCAAAGCCTCGCCTACTACGTTTCCGTTATGCGTTACATCCCCACCCCCACCGGGTATCGGATCGTGGCCGCCTGCGCCCGACAGATCGGGTTCGCCGGCATGGTGCGGCAGGGCATCGTCACGACACAGTACCCCGTCGGCATGGTGATCCTCGACATCAACAAGGACGGGAAGAGCACAGGGCAGGTCCTTCCCGCGGTGAAGCTCCAGTTCGACAAGGACGGGAAGTTCGACCCGGAGGCGTACGGCACCGAGCCGCTCAGGATCCTCAACATCAGGGAGGAGAAGGTCAAATAGCACGCCGAGCTTTGCCCGAGACGCTGGGGGCGTCCTTGGCCCCCGGCGCCCGGGGTGGCCCCCGTCATCACGGCGGGGCTCAACGTAGGAGCGGCTGAACGCCCGAAGCAGTACCCTGTCTCGAGTTGAGCGGTCAGGGTGGGCTGGGAGGCATGGCCATGGTGAAGGGAACGAAACAGCAGAGCCCGGTTCGCCGTCCACGTCGGGTCGTATTGACTGTGGCGGCTTTCGCCGTGATCGGCGGGGGTGCAGTTACGGGGTTCCTGCTCCTTCGTGGGGACCGGTCCGCCCGGGACGTGTCGCCGCCGACATCCGAGACTGCTCCCGGCGCGGGGCTCACGGGGCTGGAAGGCCGCTGGCAGCGTCCGGACGGGGGCTACATCCTCGAGATCCGGAAGGTCTACCCGAGCGGGGTCGCCGACGCGGCGTACTTCAACCCGAACCCGATCCGCGTGGCGAAGGCCACCGCGACCGGGGATGCATCTTCGGCGACCGTGTTCGTCGAGCTGCAGGACGTCAACTACCCCGGGAGCACCTACACGCTCACCTACGACCCCCGGCGAGACGTCCTCGAAGGCATATACTACCAGGCAATGCTCGGCCAGAGCTTCGATGTGGCCTTCGTACGCCTCCCGGAAGCTCCACGCCAAGAAAGGTGAGAGGTCTGCAGATGGGACATCACCCCAGTCGACGCGTTGCACCGCATGGCCACTGTGCCGCGGTCTGGCTGGCGCTCTTGCTGCTGACTGCCGGCGCAGCGACGCTGCGCGCGCAGCAGCTCGAGCCGCGGGCCTACTCCCCCTCCCCCATCGGCATGAACTTCTTCGGCCTCGGCTACCTCTTCTCGCACGGCGGCGTCAGCATGGACCCCTCAGTGCCGATCGAGAACGTCAGCGCCCAGATCAACGCAGTGGTGCCGTACTATGCCCGGACGTTCGGACTCCTGGACCGCCTGGCCAACGTGTCGGTTGGGGTGCCATACGCGTGGGGCACGGTCACGGGCGACGTGCTGGAGGTGACGCAGAGCGTCAGGCGTTCCGGCTTCGGCGACCCACAGCTCCGCTTCGCCGTGAACCTGATCGGCGGGCCGGCGTTGACCGCGCAGGAGTTCCGCACGCGCACGCCGCAGACGACCCTGGGCGCAAGCCTCACCGTCCTCTGCCCGTTCGGGGAGTACTTCCCCTCGAAGCTCATCAACCTCGGCACCAACCGCTGGGCGTTCAAGCCGGAGCTTGGACTCTCGCACCCCGCGGGAAAGTGGACGTTCGAGGCCTACGCGGGGGTCTGGTTCTTCACCGAGAATGCCGACTTCTACGGTGGCCACGTCCGCACGCAGAACCCGCTCGAATCGTATCAGGCGCACGTTGTCTATAACGTCAACCCGCGCATGTGGGCCGCCTTCGACTTCACCTACTACTGCGGCGGGCAGACCACCGTTGATGGCCAGCGCAAGGATGACCGGCAGAACAACACGCGGGGTGGGTTCACGGTCGCCATCCCCGTCACGCCCCACCAGTCGCTCAAGGCGTCCTGGTCCAACGGCGTGACGGCCCGCATCGGCACGAAGTTCCAGACGATCGGGGTGGGCTGGCAGTACATCTGGTTGGACCCCGTCAAGCAGCCGAAGAGAACCTAGTGCCGCGCGTGGCAGGCGAGAACGGGCGCGCCACCCGCAAGCCTTCTCTGTCGCGAGGAGTCCCGCCCCCGGCGGGACGACGAAGCAAGCCCGACAAGCACGAGGGCGGCCGTCAGTCGTTTCTGTCTTCGTGGAGCGCGCCCTCCGGGCGTGCTCCACAGAAGCAACAACCCGCGGCGGAGTTTGGCGTAGGGGCGGGGCTTGTCCCCGCCCTCTCTGTCGCGAGGAGCCCCGCCGCAGGCGGGGCGAAACAATCTCGTCCCAACCCCCTGTCATTGCGAGCCCCGCCGCAGGCGGGGCGAAGCAATCTCGTCGATTTCGGCGAGATCCTGCCACGCGGCCTTGCCAGGCCGCTTGCGGCTTCGGCGTTGGCCCGCTCGCGGCGCTCGGGGGCCTCGCGATGACAGTGGTTCCCCACGGGCCCAGTGAAAAAGACTCCCCGATCGTTCAACCGCTGCTCCATCACGTCAAGGCAAGCACATTCCGACGAGCGAGTAGAATCGGCACACCCGGGGCGTGAAACCAACCGGGCGTGGGAGGCACGTCTGCAGGATGGGCCGCAGGAAGAGATCTGGCGATTCCAGGCGTGCCGAGACGCGCGTCGCTCCGCCTGCGTCCCCGCCCGCGCCAGGCCCGCCACCGACACCGCCACTCAGTACAACGCCACCTGCTGACGCGGTTGCTGTGAAGCCGACCGAACGCAAGCCCTCGGGCTTCTCGATGCTCCTGCTCCACCTCCACCCGAGGGCGGTGCCCGCCGAGGCGCTCGCCTTCCCGCGCACGTTCGGCCTCGGCGGCATCGCGGTCGTGCTCTTCATCTTGCTCGCGGTCACCGGGTCGCTGCTGCTGTTCGGCTACGAGCCGTCCCCGGAGCGGGCCTACGGCTCGGTGCGGGAGATCATCGACCAGGCACCGTTCGGGGCGTTCGTGCGCAACGTCCACCACTGGGCGGCCAACGGCTTTCTCCTGGTGGCGTTCCTGCACCTGCTGCGGGTGCTCTACACCGGCGCCCACCACCCGCCGCGCCGCGCCAACTGGATCGTGGGGCTGGCGCTTCTCCTTCTGGTGGTCGCGTCCAACTTCACCGGCTACCTGCTCCCGTGGGATCAGCTCGCCTACTGGGCGGTGACGATCGCCACCGGGATGCTCGAGTACGTGCCGCTCGTCGGCACCACGCTCCTGCGGGCGGCACGGGGAGGCAGCGAGGTCGGGTCGAAGACGCTCGCGCTGTTCTTCGTGATGCACGTGGCAATCCTGCCGATCCTGCTGTTCGTGCTGACCGCTTTCCACTTCTGGCTTGTGCGCAAGGGCGGGGGCGTGATCCTGCCCCGCCGCGAGGGTGAGGATGCACCGCGCCGAACGCTGGTGCCGACCTCGCCGAACCTCGTCGCGCGCGAGGGCACGGCGGCTCTCGTGATCCTTGCCGCCGTGCTCATCCTTGCGGCCTTCCTCGAAGCACCGCTGCTGGCACAGGCCAACCCCGGGATGAGCCCCAATCCGGCCAAGGCACCCTGGTACTTCATGGGCTTGCAGGAGCTGCTCGTCCACCTCCACCCTGCGTTTGCCGTCCTCGTGGTCCCGCTGCTCGCGGCCGCGCTGCTCCTGGCCCTGCCCTACCTGCGTTACGGCGAGGCGCCGAGCGGAGCGTACTTCCACTCGCGCACCGGCGCGCGAACCTCCCTCGCCGCGGCAGCGGCAGCCCTCCTGCTCACACCGGCCTACGTGCTCGCGGACGAGGCGTTCCGCCGGACGCCGCCATGGCTGCCCTCACTGCCGCCGGCGGTTCGCACCGGTTTCGTCCCCGTGGTCCTCGTCTGTGCCGTTCTCGCGGTCGTGTATCTCGCGGCAAGGCGACTGGTCTCCGCCTCGCGCCTGGAGGCGGTGCAGGCCCTGCTGACCTTTCTGATCGTTGCGTTCGTGGTGCTGACGGTGACCGGCTCGCTCTTCCGCGGCCAGGCGATGGCTCTCGCCTGGCCGTGGGCGGTCGCCGCGGTGCGTTGAGGAGGGGGGCCCGTGACAGACGTGCCGCTCGACAGCCACAAGGGTCCCCAGCAGCCGGACCGGCGCAGCTTCCTGTCGTTGGCGTGGAAGGTGCTCGGGCTTGCGGCGGTGGCCGAGTTCCTCGGCGTCGTCGCGGCGTATCTCTGGCCGCGAAGGGGCGAGGGCGAGGGAGGCCGCGGCATCGTCGAGGCCGGGCCGGTGGGGGAGTTCACGCCGGCCTCGGTGACCCCTTTCCCGCAGGGGCGCTTCTACCTCGTCCGGCTCACCGACGGGGGTTTCCTCGCGCTCTCCTCCAAGTGCTCCCACCTCGGCTGCACGGTGCCATGGAACGAGAAGGACAAGACGTTCCCGTGTCCGTGCCACGCCTCGGTGTTCGATATGCGGGGGAACGTTCTCTCGCCACCGGCACCGCGCGCGCTCGACGTCTTCCCGATCACCATCGAGAGCGGGGTCGTGAAGGTCGACACCGGCCGCCGCATCCAGCGCGAGCGGTTCGAGGACAGCCAGGTGGCGTACCTGTGAGTTGCCCTCATCGTTCGTGGGAGCAGTTGTGGGGCGCGCGCTCCGCGCGTGCCTGGCCGGCGCGGAGCGCCGGCCCCACATCCGGCTCTCCGAGACCCGCGCTCTGGGACAGGCCGAACGAATGAGCGCGCCTGAAGTCTCCACGCCGGCGATGGCCCCGCAGGAGCGCGACCCGCTCTGGCGGTGGCGCCTGGTCGGTCTGGCGGCTACGGTCGCCATCGTGCTGTCGGTGCCGCTGTACCTCGCCGTCCGCTCGCTGCGGGGGCCGCGCGTCGCCGGGCCGCCCGAGGCGCTCTACGTCGGCAGCGAGCGCTGCGCCCCCTGCCACAAGGCCGCCTACGACAAGTGGAAGGGATCCCACCACGAGCTCGCGATGCAAGCCGCCCGCGAGGGCACGGTGCTCGGCGACTTCAACGACGCGACGTTCGCGCTCCGCGGCAAGACCTGGCGGTTCTTCCGGCGCGGCGAGAAGTTCATTGTCCTGGCCGAGGGCCCGGACGATGCGCTGCACGAGTACGAGGTCGCCTACGCCTTCGGCATCGATCCCCTGCAGCAGTACCTGATCGCCTTCCCCGGCGGGCGGCTGCAGTGCCTCTCGGTGGCGTGGGACACGCGCGCGAAGCGCTGGTTCTTCCTCTACCCGGGGAAGGACATCCCGCCGACCGACTGGCTGCACTGGACCAGGCAGGCGCAGAACTGGAACACGATGTGCGCGGACTGCCATTCGACCGCCGTCCGCAAGCGCTACGACGTGCCCACCGACACCTTTCACACGACGTGGTCGGAGATCATGGTCGGCTGCGAGGCCTGCCACGGGCCGGGGTCGCGACACGCCGCGTGGGCCGACCAGCCGGCGATGGCCCGGCCCCAGGTGGAGAACTTCACCCTGCTCACTCGGACGTCAGGCCTCTCGAACCGTGAGGTCGTCAACCTCTGCGCCCCCTGCCACGCGCGCCGGGCACAGATCGCGGACCAGGGCCTGCCGGGCACGCCCCTGCTCGACCGCTACCTGCCGGTGCTGCTGAACCCGGGCACCTTCTGGCCGGACGGCCAGATCCTCGACGAGGACTACGAGTACCACTCGTTCATCCAGAGTAAGATGTACGCGAACAACGTCTCGTGCCGAGACTGCCACGACGTGCACAGGGCCAAGCGCTACAAGGACGGCAACGAGCTCTGCACACGCTGCCACCGCGCCGACACCTACGACACCGAGACCCACCACTTCCACAAGAAGATCTACAAGGGGGCGCCGAGCGCGGGCGCGCTCTGCACCTCGTGCCACATGCCCGGCCAGCACTACATGGTCGTTCACTTCCGCCTCGACCACTCGATGCGCGTGCCCCGCCCCGATCTCTCGGTGTCGGTCGGAACGCCCAACGCCTGCAGCGCCGCCGGCTGCCACGCGGACAAGACGGTTGCTTGGGCCGTGGAGAAGTACGACACGTGGTACGGCAAGAAACGCAAGCCCCACTACGGGACTGTGCTCGCGGCCGGGCGCGAGGGGCGGCCCGGGGCGGGGCCCGAGTTGGTGCAGCTCGCACAGGATCAGCTCCGGCCCGCGATCGCTCGCGCCACGGCGCTCGAGCTCCTGAGCCGCTATCCGGGCGAGGAAAGCACGGCCACCCTCGAGAAGGCGCTCGCCGACGACGACGCCCTCATCCGCCACACGGCCGCGAGCCAGCTGCGGCCTCCCGACCCGATGCGGCTCGCGAAGGCACTCGTGCCACTCCTCAAGGATCCCGTGCGTACCGTGCGCACCGAGGCCGCGGCACGCCTCGCCGAACTCCCACAGCAGTTCCTCACCGAGGCGCAGCGCAAGGTGGAGACCGCGGTCCTCGATGAGTACGCCGCGATCCAGCTCTACACCTCGGACATGCCGTCCGGGTCCTACAACCTCGCCAACCTCGAGGCGACCCAGGGCCGCTACCCCGAGGCCGAGAAGCACTACCGCCGGGCGATCGAGATCGACGACCAGTTCTTCCTCGCCAAGACCAACCTCGCCCTGCTGCTCAGCCAGCAGGGTCGCAACACCGAGGCCGAGACGCTCCTGCGCGAGGCCGTCGCGGCGCAGCCGAACAATGCCGGAGCGGCGTTCAACCTCGGCCTGCTCCTCGCCGAGGAGGGGAAGACCGCCGAGGCGGAGAGGGCGCTGCGTGCGGCGCTGAAGGCAGACCCGACGCTGGCGGCTGCCGCCTACAACCTCGCGGTCCTGGTCGCTCCGCGCCAGCCAGCCGAGGCGGTGGAGCTTTCGCGCAAAGCGGCGGAGGCGCGCCCGGACGAGCCGAGGTACGCCTGGACGCTGGCCTACTTCCAGGACCGCGCCGGCGACCGGGCCGGCGCGGTGCGGACGCTCGAGGAGCTGCTCCGGAGTCACCCAGGCCACGGCGACGCCGCTCTACTCCTCTCCGACATCCTCGACCGCGAGGGGAAGCGCGCCGAGGCCAAGGCGGTGCTGAGACGCGCCCTCGAAGCGAAGGACCTGCCGGCTGCCGACCGCACCCGCATCGCCGCGCGCCTCGGCGCCTCGCCGCCAGTCCCGACCGGCCCCTGAGGGGGGCCACCCGTGTGCGCCGCTGATCGTCTCGTCTCCCGCGCTCAGCGGCCCGGTATTGGCCCAAGAGCCAATTGACACGTGTTCCTTGCGCTCCCTAGAGTCATGCCATGATTTCGAGCTGCAGGAACCTGAGGACTCCAGGGTAGCATCACGCAAGCAGCCTCACCGGGAGGGTACGCCAATGTGGCAGAAGATCCGTGGCGTCGTGACCGACGCGGTCCGGGACCTGTCCGGCTCGTGGCGGAGCCTGGCCATCACCGACATCGCCTACAAGGTGGTCGCGTTCGCGCTGCTCACTCCGGGGACCTTGCTTCTGCTTCGCTGGATTGCATCGCGAGCCGGCACCCGGGTAATCGCGGACGCCGACGTCGTGCGGTTCTTCCTGACCACGCGCGTCGGGGTCCTGATCCTGATCGTCGGCGGCGCGATCCTCGTGGCGATCACCGCCCTCGAGGTGGCGTGTCTGATGGCGATCGGGCTCGCCGGGGCGAAAGGCACGCGCCTGAACGCGAGGAGCGCCCTCGCATTCGGTGCCAAGCGTGCGCCGTTCGTGCTCGCCCTGATGTGGCACATGCTCGTGCGCGTCATCCTCGGTGTGCTGCCGTTCCTCGCCGCCATCGGTCTTGTCTACTGGGCCTTGCTGCGACCGCACGACATCAACTTCTACCTGGCGCAGCGGCCGCCGGTCTTCTACCTCGCCGCCGCCATCGGCGCGGTAATTCTCGTCGCGCTGGCGGCCCTGCTCGTGCGGACGATCGCCCGCTGGGCGCTCGCCCTGCCGCTCGTCCTGTTCGAGGGTGTCCTGCCCCGCCGGGCTCTCGGCGAGAGCGCCAGGCGGTCGAGCGGGAACCGCTGGGTGATCGTGGCGGTGCTCGCATCATGGTTGGTCGTCAGCGTGATCCTGCTGAACGTGGCCAGGTGGCTTCCCGAGGTCCTCGGCCGCGGCCTGGCGCCGCAGCTCGCCGGCTCGCTCGCGGCGCTGCTGCTGTTCGTCGCGATCCTGGCTTTCCTGTGGGTCGCGGTCGGCTTGATCGTGGGCATCGTCAACACCTCACTGTTCGCCCTTGCCATCGTCCGCCTGTACCTGCACGTCGGCGAGCCGCGGGAGCCCCGCGTGCCCGAACCGTTCAGCCTGGGACTCTTCGGCGAACACGTCCGGATCTCCCGGCCCGTCCTGGGGGGCGTGGCGGCGCTCGTTGTGCTCGTGTTCGTCGGCTTCGCAATGCTCGCGTTCGTGGTCACACGCAGCAACCGCCCGGTGCTGGTCATCGCCCACCGCGGTGCGTCCGCCGCGGCGCCCGAAAACACCCTGGCCGCTTTCCGGTTGGCGGTCGAGCAGGGCGCCGACTTCGTCGAGCTCGACGTCCAGGAGTCGGCCGACGGCGAGGTGCTGGTCGTCCACGACAGCGACCTAATGAAGATCGGCGGTGGCCCGGCCAAGATCTGGCAGGCAACCGCGGCGGAGCTGCGGGCGGTGGATATCGGCAGCCACAAGGGCCCGCAGTTCTCGGGAGAGCGCGTGCCGACGCTCGCCGAGGCGCTCGCGGTGTGCAAGGGCAAGGCGCGCATGATCATCGAGCTGAAGTCGTACGGCCACGACCAGAAGCTCCAGGAGCGGGTCGCGGCGATCGTCGAGGCAGCCGGGATGGCGAACGACTGCATTTTCATGTCCCTCGACCACACCATGATTGGCAGGATGAAACGCCTGCGGCCCTCCTGGCGATGCGGCGTCCTGGCCGCCAAGGCGAGGGGCGACCTCACCTCGCTTCAGGTAGACTTCCTTGCGGTCGAGGCGAGGATGGCCACGGGCCGCTTCGTGCGGCAAACGCACCACGCCGGCCAGGACGTCTACGTCTGGACCACCAACGACCCCGCGTGGATGCTCGCCGCCATGAGCCGTGGCGCCGACGGCTTGATCACGGACAAGCCGGACCTGGGTCGCCAGGTGGTGGCGCGGCGCGCCGCGATGAGCGACGCGCAGCGGTTCGGGTTGGCGGTGCTGGTTCGACTGGGCGCGCACGAGAGGCTGCTCGACGACGAGGGCAACCTGAGGCCGTAAGCGTTGACCTGTCATACAGCCGAGGAGGACCGCATGAGGCGTTCCCCGTTGATCGTGCGCACGACCGCCGCGGCCCGCTTGCCGCCGACGACACCGAGCTCATCCTCATCCGCCTCGGCACCCCGCTCGACGCCGACCGGCGGCTGGCCGCATCGGGCACACCGTTGAGGGAGGCAGAAGATGAGTGCGAAGTCGATCCTCGGGCTGTTCGCGGCTACCGCCGCGTTGCTACTGGTCGGACCGCACGCCGCGGCCCAGACCAGTTCGGGCGGCTGGAGGTTCACCATCGCCCCGTACCTGGTCGGGGCCGCCATGGACGGCACGGTCGGGGTCAAGGGACAGGAGGTCACGCTCGACGTGCCCTTCAGCGACATCTGGGACAACCTCCACTTCGGGGCCATGGTCCACTTCGATATGAAGAACGACCGCTGGCTCGTCTCGAGCGACCTGATCTACATGGACCTGCAGCAGAGCACCGACGTTGCGAACGGAACCGCCAAGGCCACGATGACGGAGACTTTCGTCGAGGTTGCCGGCGGCTACCGCGTTTCGAAGGAGTTCACCGTCCTCGCCGGCGCACGGCTCGTGGACCTCGGGGGCAAGCTGAGCTTCACCGGGACCAACGCGGACCGGAGCGGCAGTCAGAGCAAGAGTTGGGTCGACCCGTTCGTCGGCGCTCAGTTCAACATCGCGCTCTCCGACCGCTGGTGGTTCGACCTGCACGGCGATGTCGGCGGCTTCCACGTGGGGTCGAAGCTGGCCTGGCAGGCCTATGCCGACGTCGGCTACCGGGTTTCTGACCTGGTGTCTCTGTACGTCGGCTACAGGGCGCTCGATATCGACTACGAGAGCGGAAGTGGGTCAACCCTCTTCCGCTACGACGTATTGACCGCCGGTCCGCAGATCGGCGTCGCGTTCCACTTCTGACGCCTGGCCACGGGTTGTGGGAACAGGAGGTTCCGCCAGATGCCGCTATTTCGACTGCAGGACGTGAGAGGTCGGCCATGACGGCGGCGACGGGTGGCGGGCAGATGCCAAGCAAGGTCCAGTAGAATGGGGCGTCGCGGCGAGCCACGCGTTCGTGAAAGGGGGAACGAGAATGCCGAAACGTTACCTGATGGCGTTTGCTGTGCTACTGGCCGTGCCGGGCGCGTTGGTGTTGGCCGACGACCTGACCGGCCACAGCAAGTTTCTGTGCGCGGCCGTGCAGGCCACCGAGTGCCGCGAGGGCGGCGAGTGCGTGACTGAACAGCCGTGGAACCTCAACATCCCGGAGTTCATCGAGGTCGACCTCGACGCGAAGCGACTCGGCACGACCCAGGCGAGCGGTCAGAACCGCACGACCGCGATCGAGCACTTGAGCCGTGCGGACGGTTTCATCGTCCTGCAGGGCTTCGAGATGGGCCGAGCCTTCAGCTTCGTGATCACGGAACAGACCGGTCGGGTCGCGGTCGCGGTCGCGACCGGAGGGCGCGCCGTCGCGGTCTTCGCCGCCTGCACGCCGCTGCCGGGTGCCGCCGGTCCTGGCGCCAAGTGAAGGGAGAGGACATCATGACCGCCAAGATCTTTGCCGTTATCGGGTCGATCGCTGTCGGGGCCGCAGCGGCCCTGGCGCAGACGCAGCCGGCCGCGGCGCCGCCCCCGGCCCAACCGGCCCCGCAGAAGACCCTTGCTGCAACGCTGAACGTTTACGTGTTCCCCACCGCCGGGCAGGCCCCAGCGCAGCAGTCGACCGACGAGGCCACCTGCTACAACTGGGCGGTCCAGAACACCGGCACCGACCCGTTCAAACTGCAGAAGCAGACCCAGGAGCAACAGCAGCAGGCACAGCAGGCGCAGCAGCAACAACAGCAGATCGCCAAGGCCGGCGAGGGCGCCGGGGTCAAGGGCGCAGTGGGGGGAGCCGCGGCCGGAGCGCTGATCGGTGAGATCGCCAGCGACGACGCAGGCAGGGGCGCCGCCTACGGCGCGGCCGCCGGCGTGGTCGTCGCCCGCCGCAGGACGAAGCAGGCCCAGGCCGAGGCCAGCCAGCAGGTTGAGCAGCAATCCCAGCAGGCGCAGCAGCAATCCCAGCAGGCGCAGCAGGCCACGGCGCAACAGGTCGAGAACTTCAAGAAGGCGTTCAGCGTCTGCCTCGAGGCGCAGAAGTACATGGTAAAGTATTGAGCCTTGGGCTCACGAGGCCGAGCGACACGTCGGGCTATTCCCCAAGCGGAGGTGAGCCAGGAGGCGAACGTTTAGAAACAAGGTGGAGAGGCGACGGAGTCTCGCCACATCACGATCAGCGTCCGGTCTCGGCCGGACTCTAAACCGTCTTCAAGTGCACAAGAAAGGGACATAGACATGAAAACCAACATCTTCAGCGTCGTTCTGATTGTTGCCGTGGCCCTCGTGGCCGGCGCGCCGGGCGTCCTCGCACAAGCCAGCGAGACCGATCAGCTCCACCAGTTGCGCGCGGAGATCCAGGCCGATCGCCAGGCGGTGGTGGCGGCCAACTTGAGTTTGACCGAAACCGAGGGCGCGGCCTTCTGGCCGCTCTACCGGGAGTATCGCGGCGAGATGGCCAAGGTCGGAGACCGCCTGCAGAAGCTGATTCAGGACTACGCCAAGACGTACGAGAGCGCGACCGCGGAGCAGGCCAAGGCCATGGTCGACGAGATGATGTCGATCCAGCGCGCCGAGCTCAAGGTGAAGGAGTCGTATCTGCCAAGGTTCCGCAAGGTGATTCCGGAGCTCAAGGTGGCACGGCTCCTGCAAATCGAGAACAAGATTGACATTCTCATCAGGCTGGAACTGGCGGATGCGATTCCGCTGATCGGGCCGGCCAAGTAGGAAGGGCCATATGCTATCCTCCCCTGGTCCCGACTGTCAGGGGTGACGCGGAAAGGAGAACCACATGGACAGCAAGAAGACAATGCGAATCACAAGGACGATCTACCTCGCCGGCTTGGCGCTCGCGCTGCTTGCGGGCGCCACGGCGGCTGACGCCCAGAGTCGGGAAGGGCGGTGGGAGTACACCCTGGGGATTCCCTATCAGCTTGGTAGCGAGACAACTTTCGACGGTGGCTCGACTTTGAAGACAAAGAGCGATTTCGGCTTCGGGATGACCTTTGGGTACAACCCCAGCGAGCAGGTCACCTGGAGCTTCGGCCTCAAGTGGGCCGGCATCGGCTACGACGCCAATGTGGTCAAGGATGGGGGAGGGACCACCGGCATCTCGGGCACCTACGACGCCTGGGGCTTGTCGGGCAACCTGCTCTTCAACCTCGGCCAGGGACCGCTCACGCCCTTCGTCGGCGCCGGCATCGGATATACATGGATCGACACCAACGTCCCCAACGGGCTACCGCAAACCGGCTGCTGGTGGGATCCGTGGTACGGCTACATCTGCTCCACCTACTACCCGACCAAGTCGGTAAACTCCTTCTCCTATCAGGCGATGGGGGGTCTGCGCTACGCGTTCAACCCGAGGACGTTCCTCCGGCTGAGCTATGCCAGCCAATGGATCGACACCTCCAACGGCACGCCCCGCTTCGACGTGTTCGGGCTGGAGATCGGCTGGCTGTTCTAAGTCTTCACGCTTCAGGCCGTATACGCGGCGCCCGGAGGAGTCGCCTCCGGGCGCCGCTGTTTTGCTCAGCCACTACGACTGCTACCTTCACGCCCTCGCGGACCGCCATCGGCCCTCCGAGCGACAGGCCAGTATCGAGGCCGATGGAGCCGCGTGATCGCTTCCACAACACCCCCGAGCGATGACCCTGCACCGTGCCCGCAAATCCGGCGACGGAAAGAGCGCAGGGTTGGCACGCCTGAAAGAACATAGCAAGGAGGCTGCCCGATGAAAGCGATCACGGTAGAACCCAAGAAGCCCGGAACGGCCCGGTACGAGGATTTTCCCGAGCCCGATGTGCATGAGGGTTCGGTGCTCGTGGAGGCCGTTGCCGTCGGGGTCTGCGGGACGGACGTCGAGATTGTGGAGGGCAAGTACGGCTGGGCCCCCCCTGGCAAGACGCGCCTCGTGCTCGGCCACGAATCCCTCGGGAGGGTGGTGGACCCGGGCCCGAGCGGCGGGCTCAAGAAGGGCGATCTCGTGGTCGGCATCGTCCGGCGCCCCGACCCCGTGCCCTGCCCCAACTGTGCGGTGGGGGAATGGGACATGTGCCGGAACGGTCAGTACACCGAGCGCGGGATCAAGGAGATCCACGGCTTCATGTCGGAGCGCTGGCGCATCGAACCCGAATACACCATCAAGGTGGACCCTTCCCTGGGAATCCTCGGCGTTCTGCTCGAGCCGACGACGGTGATCACGAAGGCACTCGAACAAGTGGCGATCATCGGCCGGCGCTCTTTCTGGGAACCACGGACCGTGCTCGTGACGGGTGCGGGTCCCATCGGTCTTCTGGCAGCTCTCGGCGCCAAGTCGTTCGGCCTGGACGTCCATGTCCTCGACCGGATGGAAGCCGGCCCCAAGCCCGATCTGGTGCGCGCCCTCGGTGCGACGTATCACTCCGGCTCGGTGGGAGCGATCGGCTTCGAACCGGACGCCATCGTCGAATGCACCGGGGTGGGACAGGTGATTGCCGATTCGATCCAGGCGATCGGCTCGAGCGGGATCGTTTGTCTGACCGGTGTCGGACACGGCGGCGTCGTCTCGGCAGCAGCCTGCGCCGATATCGCGGCAGCCGCGGTGTTGAAGAACAACGTGATCGTGGGCAGCGTCAACGCCAACAAGCGGCACTGGTACAGGGCCGGAAATCTGCTGGCTGGCGCGGACCGCAAGTGGCTGAGCCGCCTGATCACCCGCCGTGAAAAGCCGGAGGATTTCAAACAGGCTCTCGAGAGAAAACCCGACGACATCAAGGTCGTCATCCAGTTCTCTGAAACATAATGGGGGCATCGAACGGCCGGCCCATCCCCTGGGCGCTTTTCGTCTCTGAACTGATGGGGACGGCATTGCTCGTCCTGGTCGGTCTGTCCGTGGAGGGCGTGCACAGCGCGCCGACGCCTTCGTGCTCAAGCGTGCTTACGTCATCGACCTGTTCCCGGCCTCCGAGGCCGTCCGCGGAGGCCGGAGCGCGTATTGGACCAAAGGCCAATTGACGGCCCGCGGCAGATGGGGCAAAATCCCCCGGTAAGAGACGAATGGAGGGCTCAAAATGAACAACACCAAGAGGTTCCTCGTGATTGCCGCGGTGCTCGGTCTCGCGGCTGGCCTGGTCGCGTGCTCAACCGTGACCGTGAGCACGGACTACGACCCCGCTGCCAACTTCGCCCAGTACAAGACGTTCACCATCATGCCCCTGGAGCAGTTCAAGAACATCCCGATCACAGCCGACCGGATCAAGATGGCCATCACGCAGGCGATGCAGGCCAGGGGGCTTCAGCCGGCTTCGGGCCCGGCTGACCTGGAGGTCAACGTCTTCGCCAAGCTCGCCCAGGAGACGCAGGCCACTACGACGGGGGGCTACGGCGGTTGGGGCTATCGCGGCTGGGGGGGCGGTATGTCCACCACGACCATCCAGAACGTCAACGTCGGCACGCTGGTCGTGGACCTCGTGGACGCCAAGACCACCAAGCCCGTCTGGCGGGGGATGGCCAGCGACACCATCGACCCGAAGTCCACCGGCGAGCAGAAGCAGGAGGCTCTCAACTACGCGATGAACAAGATGTTCGCCAAGTACCCACCGGGAGCCGGCAAGTAAGCACGCGGTCTCCCCTCCTTTTCACCTTGCGGGCGCCGCAGAACGCGCGACGCCCCCTTTCTTTCTCCGAGGTTCAGGTAGGCGGCACCCTGCCGGTGCCGTCAGCCCCCGCCGGGAGGTCCGGCACTCTCAGGCGTTGGGACGGTTTCGGCCAGCGCGTCCTTGCAGTTCGCTCTCCTGATGATCTTGTTGACCAGATTCTCGCCGATGAGCGAGAGGCCTGCGGTGGCCACGGCCGCCCCGACCGAGAGCGAGGTCGTGGCTGCGCCCTTGGCGGCGAGACTGAACGAGGGCTTCGACAGCGGACCGCTCACCTTCACGATCCCGGCGAAGTTGGAGACGCCCGCGCTGAGGCTCAAGGCCGCCTTGGTGTAGACGTCCAGATCGAGCACTTCTCGACCGAGGTCCACCGTGCCCGAGGCGACCGCGGAGAGCTTCGTGGTTACGAGGACAATCCGCTGGGTCAGGGCGACAACGCCTCTGTCGAGCGTTACGTTCACGACCGCGCAGCGCAGTTCGGTGAACTTGTCCTCCTTGTGAAAAGGGTTGATGAGCGTGAGGATCTTCTTCATCACTCCGAGCCCGAGGTCCAGTTCTTCACCTTCGAGCCGGCCCGGGCCGACCACGATGCGGATCGTGCCCCCCAGGTTGGCCGCCCACTCGTGCAACGAGCGTCCTTTGGACCGCAGGTCCACCCGCACGTCGGTGCTTCCGCCCGTGGCCCTGGCCTTGCCGCCGAGGATCGTCACCAACGCACCGAGATCGATGCCGCTCCCGGTCAGCTCCACGGACACGCCTCCCTTCGCGTCGAGCCGCACGTTGCCCGTGAGCGTCCCGCCGGGCATCCGCAGCTCGATCGGCTCCACCGTCAGGCGCCCATCCGCCAGGAGCGCCTTGACCGAGACGCCACCGATGTCTGCGTGCTCCCGCAGAGCCAGCATGTCCAGCGAGAGCGACATCTGGGCGTCGGCCGCCGCGAGCCCGGTAAGCGGCAGCGGCGTGGTCGAGAAGACCCCACCCGCACGGGTGGCGCCCGTCGGCTCGGCCGCCTGCTCGATCACGGGCGTCGCGGAGCCGGTTGAAGTTGTGAGATCCAGCAGCGGTGCTGCCAGCTCTGCCACCACCCTCGGCCGCTCCGCTCCCAGGTCGACGGCCACCCGGCCCGTCAGCGTGTTGCCACCCACCGTCACCTGCATCGGGTCGAGTGCGTACCCACCTTCAACATCCTTGACCCGACCCTCCACCCGCCACGACCCTCCACCGGGCAACGCCACCCCGAGCACCCGCCCCATCGCCACCGGGTCCGCCACCTCCGCCCGCACCCCGACATCCACGCCCTTCATCTCCCACACCCGCGAGACCACCCCCTCAACCGTCGCCCTCCCCCCGCTCGTCGTTGCCGCCACCTTCACAGGCACCGGCGCCCCGCCGAACGCAAGCCCCTCCACGCTCCCAACCGTCCCCGACACCGTCAGCGGCACGCCCCCCACCGATCCCGCCGCCTCGACACCCAACCCACCCCCGCTCTCCGCCAGAACCGCACGCTCCACCTCGATCCGCGTACTTCCTCCCACCACCACGCTCCCCTGCGTGACCTGCACCTGACCGCAAACGTTCCTCACCCACTCCGTCGGCGTCGCACCACTCGTCTGCACCTCCGCCGCAAACCCACCGACCCGACCACTTACCCCCGCCTTCACACCGAACGCGGCCAGCAGCGGCTCAACCTCGATTCCTTCGCCGGCCAGCTTCAACGACGTCCCCGACGTCCCACCAACCTGCAGGCTCCCCGTCAGCGCGTTCCCACCGACGGTCACGCGCATCGGGTTCAGCACGTATCCACCTTCAACATCCTTGACCCGACCCTCCACGCGCCACGGCCCTCCACCGGGCAACGCCACCCCGAGTTCCCGCCCCAACGCACCCGGGTCAGCCACCTCCGCCCCCACCCCGACATCCACGCCCTTCATCTCCCACACCCGCCCAATCGCCCCGTCAACCGTCGCACGTGCCCCGCTCGTCGTTGCCGCCACCTTCACAGGCAACGGCGCCCCGCCGAACGCAAGCCCCTCCACGCTCCCAACCGCCCCCGACACCGTCAGCCGCACGCCTCCCACTGACCCAGCCGCCTCGACCCCCAATCCACCTTCACCCTGCGTCAGCACCGCACGCTCCACCTCGATCCGCGTGCCTCCTCCCACCACCACGCTCCCCTGCGTGACCCGCACCTGACCCCGAACGTTCGTCACCCACTCCGTCGGCGTCGCACCACTCGTCCGAACCTCTGCTGCAAACTCCCCGACACGCCCGCTCACCCCGGACTTCACACCGAACGCGGCCAGCAGCGGCGCAAGCTCGATCCCAGTCGCCCCCAGCGTCAGCGACGTCCCCGCCCCCCCCACCTGTCCCTCGACCCCGACCGTCGCCCCGTCCGTCCCCACCACGACCTTCACAGGGAACGACTCCCCACCAAAGGCAAGCGCCTCAACACTCCCCACCGTCCCCGACACCGTCAGCGGCACGGCCTTCACCGACCCTGCCACCTCGACACCCAACCCACCCCCGCGCTCCGGCAGAACCGCACGCCCCACCACGAACCGCGTACGTCCCCCAACCACCACGCTCCCCCGCACAACACGCACCTGCCCCCCAAGCCG